>Ga0265595_1000814_pt1 | contig 26241 bp, 31 predicted proteins | sample saktaG_15_FD_190148 | JGI IMG/M metagenome (GOLD analysis project Ga0265595, IMG submission 190148) | Saline water microbial communities from Sakinaw Lake, British Columbia, Canada - sak_2013_06_06_50m | ecosystem: Environmental > Aquatic > Non-marine Saline and Alkaline > Saline ...
GATGGATGAATAATATTTGGAATTTTATACATTATTAATTTTATATCTTCTTCATACTTCTTCCTCTTTTCTCCAATTTCAACTATTTTATCAGGAATTTCCTTTGCTCTTTTCAAAAGTTGATTGGCTTTCTTTTCATCCTTCTTCTTTTTTGCCTCACTGATTTCTTTTGAAACCTGATTCCTTTCGCTTCTTAAACTGTCTTCCTCATGCTTCAATTTTCTCCATTTTTCATCAAGAGCAAGAACTTCATCAACAAGCTTCACCTTCTCATTCTGAAACTTCTTTTTTATGTTTTCTTTTACAAGCTTAGGATTTTCACGAATAAATTTAATATCAATCATAGAAGGGATAAATAAAGGAGATATTTAAATTTAATTAATAATAACATTCACCACATCCTTTAAAGATTTGACAAACCTTTAAAAATAATACACACTAGATTATATAATGGCAGGAGAGGTAGGAAATATTAGTTCTCAATTAACAGACATATATAATCATCTCTTTTCAGGTTTACCCTCCTGGGCCCACAATTCTATAAATATAATTCTTCTTGTGGTGCTTGTAACACTCTTCTGTATATTTATATGGAAGATATATACTATAATATCAAAGAAAAATATATTGGAGCTTAATTTAAAACAATATAACAAGGCTTCTCATCCTGCTCTTGAAAAGTTTTTGGGGGCATTGCTTTATTTTGTTGAATATATTATTATATTCCCATTTTTTGTGTTTTTTTGGTTTTTAGTATTTACCTTCTTCCTTATACTCTTAACAAAAGGGCTCGGGGTTCAAACAGTCCTTATGATTTCAGCAATAATAATAATTGTAATAAGAGCAACAGCATACTACAAGGAAGAACTGTCAAGAGACCTTGCAAAACTCCTGCCCCTTACTCTTTTAGCAGTTGCAATAACAGAAAAGGGATTTTTCAATTTTGAGGATATATTTGGAAGATTTGCTCAATTACCATTATTCTTTGAAAATATTCTGGGATATCTTGCACTAATAATTTTCATTGAAATAATACTAAGAACTTTTGACTTTATATTTTCCCTGTTTGGTTTGGAGGATGAAATTAAAGATGATGAAGATTCCCAATAAATTTACTTCACCCTAAAATTAAAAATCCTCTAGTTTAAAATAATCCTTCCTATTATTAATGCTTTTAAAGATATTAAATATTAAAATTATAAATAAGCCTGCAATCAATGCAACCAGCCAGTCAACAAAAGGAACAGGAACTGTCCCAAAAATTTTGTTTGCTGGAGTGTATATAATTAAAATAGTTGCAAGAATGGAAATTATTGAAGCATAGAAAAGATAAGGATTTACCTTTAGTGATTTAAAACTAACTTTCTTTCTAAATGACATGAAATTATAGGCATTTCCAATTTCAAGAAATATGAGTGCTAGAAGAGCAGTTGTTCTTGCTGAATCAAATCCCTGTTTAAGAATATTAAAAGTTACATAAAAAACTGCAAGAGTGATAAGCATCATTAAAAATCCTGCAATTATAAACCAAAAAGTAAGTGATTTGTTTAATATTTCTTTCTTTTTCTTTGGTTTTTCATCCATTATATCAATTGAAGAAGGATTTAATGCCAAAGTTATTGCAGGGAGATCATCTGTAACAAGATTCATAAATAATATCTGTAATGCAAGCAAAAGAGGAACAGGCCATCCGAAAACAGGAGAAAGCAAAAGCGCAATAAAAATTATGAACAATTCAGCATAATTGCACGAAAGCTGATAACTTACAAATTTTCTTATGTTTTTGAAAATTGTTCTTCCTTCCTTAATTGCTTCAACTATAGTAACAAAGTTATCATCTTTTAAAATTAAATCAGAAACATCTCTTGAAACATCTGTTCCATTTTTGCCCATTGCTACACCAATATGGGCTTCTTTAAGCGCAGGAGCATCATTAACCCCATCACCAGTCATTGTTACAATCTCCCCATTTAATTTTAGGGCTTTTACAATTTTCAACTTATGTTCAGGCCGAACTCTTGCAAAAATAGAAATTAAAGAAACAACTTTAGAAAGCTCTTCCTCACTCATTTTATCTATATCTTTTCCTTCTAAAACATTTCCTTTAAGCCCAATTCTCCTTGCAATAGCCAAAGCAGTTTCTTTATTATCTCCTGTTATCATCTTAACACTTATTCCTGAATTAAGGCATATTCTTATGGCATCCTTAACTTCTTCACGAGGAGAATCTTCCATGCCTGCCAAGCCCAAGAAAATTAAATCTTCTTCAAAATGATCTTTATCAATCTTTTTAACTTTCTTATAAGCAAATCCCAATGTCCTTAGGCAATCAGAAGTCATTTTAGAATTAATTTCAAATATTTTCTTTTTTTCTCTTTCCATTAATCTAAATATCCTATCCCCTCTCTGTATAAATTTGCATTTTTCAAGAATATATTCAGGAGCCCCTTTTGAAAAAACATGTTTCTCATTATTAAAATCACATAAAACACTCATCATCTTCCTTTCAGAATTAAATGAAATTTCTTCTATTCTTGAAAATTTAATATCTTCTACGTATATCCCTCCTTTTGAAGCCATAACAAGCAAAGCGCCTTCTGTGGAATTTCCAAAAACACTATAAATTTTATCCTCGCCTGTCCTTTGAATCTTTGAATCATTGCACATCACAGATGCTTTTAAAATTAAATCTAAAACAGGCTCTTTCTTGATATCTATCTTTTTTCCTTCATAAAAAAAATCCCCATTCCCTTCGTAACCCACTCCGGAAACATCAACAATAGAATTATCTTCAAAAACTTTCTTAACAGTCATCTCTCCTTTTGTAATAGTTCCTGTTTTATCTGAGCAAATAACAGTAGTCTCCCCCAAAGTTTCAATTATAGACATTCTGTTCACAATTGCATTTTTCTTTGCCATTCTTGAAACTCCCGAAGATAAGGCAGTAATAAGGACTACAGGAAAACCTTCTGGAAAGGCAGACACTGCCAAGGCTATAACTAAAATTAAAGCGTCAATAAGCAAATTTTCTGAAAGGGGTTTTCCAATAATCATAAATAATCCTGTAAGTATGGAAAAAATAATTGCAACAAAAGCCATAAATTTTGAAATTTTATTTATCTTTTTTTGAAGCGGAAGTTCTTTTTCTGCTGTTGAAATCATGCTTGAAATCTGCCCAAATTTTGTGCTCATTCCTGTCTTGATTACTTCTGCCATGCACCTTCCATTTACAACAAAAGAGCCCATGAACAAAATGTTTTTATCTGAATGCTCCCCTTCTTTTTTAACAGCGCTCTTTTCAACTTCCCTTGACTCTCCTGTAAGAATAGATTCATTAACAAGCAAATCTTTTTCTTCTATAATTCTGCAATCTGCTGGAATTTTTTCTCCCCCTCTTAAAACTATTAAATCTCCTGGAACAAGCTCTTTAGACAAAACTTCCTTTTCAACTCCATCCCGTATTACAATAGAAATCGGTGTAAGCATTGAACGAAGAGATTTTATTACCTTGTCTGCCTTGTACTCCTGAACAAAACCCACCACAACTACGAGAAAAATAACTCCAAGAATAGCATATGCAGTTATATTTTTCCCAACAAAAAAAGATAAAACAACGGCACATGCTAAAAGATAAATCATAAAGTTGCCTTTTATTTGATGAAAAAGAATTTTTAAAGGAGAATACAATCTAACCTCAGTTAACTCATTAAATCCATGCTTTTCTAAACCTGATTTCGCTTGTTTTTCTGTTAAACCTTTTTTATTTACCATATTAATTAATTATTTTTATAAACACAAATTTATTGATGTTCTTTTTCTACTTTGGGGTGTTCTTGTCCTTCACCCAATCTTTCTTTTAATTCTTTTATTTGCTTTTCCTTTTCTTCTCTATAAATCTTCTTATTCTCTTTTGCTTTCTCAATAATTTTTGCAGTATATTCCCCCCCTAAGAAATGAGGAAGAATTACATAATCTGCGCCCGCTTTATACAAATCAAATGCATCTGAAATATGCCTTGCTGTAACAATAAGAATTCCTTCTTTATTTCTTTTATGAATTAAATTTAATAAGGTTAAATTAACATCTTTTTCAGGAATTGTAGAAACTATTAATTTTGCCTTGTGAAGCTTAAGCTCATCCAAGAATTCCACATTTGAAACATCTCCATAAATACACGATACTCCTTTTGAACAAAGTTTCTTAACTCTTTCAGGATTAAAATCCACAACAAGATAATTTTTTTTCATATTCATAAATGACTTCATTATTGAAAACCCTATTCTATTTTCTCCAAAGAGAACATATTCGTAATTTTTTTCACTAATATTTTTCTCCTTTATTTTCTTCCTCTCAAATATAGAAAGATACTTTGAAAAATATGGATAAATCTTATCTGAATAAATCATAAGATAAGTTGAACCGGCAATTGTTATCAATCCCACGATTGCAACGAAAGAAAGAATTTCATTTGAAAGGTGCCCTACTTTTACACCTAATGCAATTAAAATTAAAGAAAATTCACTTATCTGGGCCACAGTAAGCCCCGCCATAAATCCTGTGCTTTTGCTGTACCCCAGCCTTCCCATAAGGAATATAACAATTAAAGGATTGCCCAGGAGTATAAAGAGAGATAAGATTATTGCTGGAAAAACCATACTTTGCATATCAGCAAAAATCATTTGAGAACCAAGAACTATAAAAAATGAAATTATAAAGAAATCTCTAAGAGGCCTTAATCTTGAACTTACCTCATAACTGTAGGGAAACATGGAAAGTAAAATTCCTGCCATTAATGCCCCCACTTCAATTGAAAATCCTATATACAAAAATAAAGCAGAAAGGCCAAAACCCCATGCAATTGCAAATACAAACAAAAATTCCTGAGACTTCTCAAAAAAAGAATTTAATTTTGGAAGAACATAATAACTAAAAACAAACAAAAGTGAAAAAGCGCCTATTCCTTTTATTAAAAGCATTAATATAAAATTCCATGAATTAGTCCCTCCTGAAAATGAAGAAACAACTATAAGAATTATTATTGCTATTAAATCCTGAACAAGCAAAAAACCAATGGAAATTCTTCCATACAATTTATCCAGGGCTTCCTTATCTGATAATAATTTCATTATTATAATTGTTGAAGAGAATGTAAGAGCAATTGCAATGTATATTGAAGTAATATTAGAAAAACCAAGAAGAAGACAGATAAAATATCCTATTAGCGAAGTAAATATTACTTGTCCTACACCCGTTATTACAGAAATCTTTCCTACTTCTTTTACAACCTTCGGATTAAGATGAAGTCCAACAATAAATAATAGAAAAGCCACCCCTATTTGGGAAAATGTGGATAAAGTCTCTCCAGAAAGCGCAAAGTTCAAAAAAAGAGGACCTATTAAAATTCCCGAGATAATATATCCTATTATAAGGGGCTGTTTAAACAACCTCATAATAAAAGAAATTCCTAAAACAATTAAAATAATCAAACTCAACTGAATAAATATTTGTTCCAAGTTAATCACCTATAAAAAACAAACAAACAATCCTATAAAAAGGTTTTTAAATGAATTTTTTATAAAGGTTATATGACAAGGGTAAGGATAAAACTAAACAGCACCAATATTGAAATGTTAAATAATATTTGTGAATCTATAAAAGAGATAGCAAAAAAATCAGGGATAACAATAAGCGGACCCGTTCCTCTTCCAACTAAAAAGCTTAAGGTAACAACAAGAAAATCTCCCTGTGGAGATGGGACTGCAACCTTTGACAGATTTGAGATGAGAATACATAAAAGACTTATTGATTTGCCCGCAAACGAAAAAATTCTTCACCACATTGTGAGAATGCAAATCCCTAAGTCTGTAAATGTTAAGATTGAGATGAAAGATTAAACGCAATAATTCTTAAAAAGAACTTCTATTAATTTACTCTATGAGTGTAAATTTTAGCCTATCTCAAGTTAATGAAATAAAGTATTTAGATAACGAAAAGAATCCTTATGCAGTATTAGAATATAGTTTATTAAGTTCTATAATAAAAGTCACAAATAATAGAAGTGATTCTCCTCCAATAACATTTGTATCTAAAGATTCTCCTAACAAGATGGAAGAGTTTTGGAATCAGCTTGTAAAATCCTCCTTGGATAAGAAATTAAAAAATCTAAATGAAGTAATTGATGAAATGAAAAAAGAGTTTAAAGTAAAAGACTAAGTATATTCTCCAAAATATATATTCCACAATATAATAACAAAAACATTTAAAAAATAAAATTTCTATAATAATCTATGAATTTAAAAACGGTGATTGCACTAATAGTTTTAGTGCTATGCGTCTTTACCGCAATAGCTTTAACAAAAATGACAGGAAACTCAATAATGGAAAAATCAACAAAAATAAAACTTGAAACAAACTATGGAGATATAGTCATACAACTTTACAAAGACATGCCAATAACCTCTGGTAATTTTGAAAAATTGGTTTCTCAGGGATTCTATGATGATGTAACATTTCACAGAATTATTGAAAATTTCATGATTCAAGGGGGAGATCCTACCGGAACAGGAAGTGGGGGTCCAGGATACAACATAAAGGATGAATTTACACACAATGGAGGAAATAAAAATAATAGAGGAACTATTTCAATGGCAAATGCCGGACCAAATACTGGTGGCTCTCAGTTTTTTATAAACCTTGTAAATAATAACTTTCTAGATGATAAACATCCAGCATTTGGAGAAGTTGTGAAAGGCATGGATGTTGTTGATGCAATGGCAAAAGTTCAAAAGAATGCTCAAGACAAACCTTTGAAAGATGTTATTATAATAAAAGCCACTGTTTTGAAATAAAAGAGGCAATTATCTATAACAGCCCTATTAATTAGTTACTCAATATTTTATAGATTGTATTTGCACACGATTGATTTTGGCTAATAACTATTTCTTCTTGGAATCAATATTATATTTTTATTTTAGAATCAGAAACCTTATCTGAATGAACATCCATTCTTCCTTCTCTTAAACAATCCCAACAAGTGTGAACACTTCCATCGGCTTCTTTTACAATTCCTGTTCCACCACACTTGGGACATTTCTCTGCCATATAAATCCCAGTAAAAGGCACTATTTAAGATTATTTGCCCTGAAGAGTATATTAAAAATCCAATAAATTTTATGTGAAATATAAATACCCACAAAAATTACGAAAATATTTATAAAGGGAACTTGTTTGAGTTAATTATGGAAAAAGATATAGGAAAAATAAACAAAAACGACACAACCGACATAGTTATAAGAGTTGATGATTTTGGTGGAAGAAAGGGGTTAACAATAAGAGAATTTGTTACAAGCGATAGATATACCGGTTTCACAAAATCAGGTGTAAGAATACTTTCTGGAGATTTTGGCAAGTTTAAGGAAATGATTAGTTCAATAACTGATGAAGACATGGCAGAAGTTGAAAGTGCTGAAGCAAAAGAAGAACCAAAAGAAGAGGGTAAGAAAGATGAAGAAGCCAAAAAAGACAAAGTAAAAGAAGAATTGCCTGATTATTGATATATTTTCTGATTAAGTTATCAAAGTAAAATCATATCTAGTGGTCATATTACATTATTAATTAATAGTTGAATGAGATTAGGGTTTTAGCGAACAATTATGCTCCCACATAAACCCAAAACATTTAAAACTATTTTTTAATTAAAAATATTATGAAACGATTGAGTAAAGAAAGATTAATAACTTTCATCATAATTCTTTTTGTAATAATTCTTGCTATAATTATATTAGTAAAGAACCCTCCTGAAACCGATGAAGAAATATCTAAATGCATAGGGAAAAATTCTGTTTTATATACAAGACTGGGCTGTCATTTCTGTAAAGTTCAGGAGAATTTGTTTGGAGAAAATTATCAATATTTGAATGTGGTTGATTGCTTTTTTGAAGGGGGAAAATGTGGGGATTTAATTTCGACTCCAACCTGGATTATAAAAGGGAAGGAATATGGGGGAGTTCAATCATTTGAAAAATTAAAGGAATTAACTGGATGTTGAGATATTTATTTCAAAAACAAAACATTTAAATAGTATTATGAATATGTATTCATAACTAAATATAAACAATAAGGAGAAAATAAAATGCCAAATAAAGACGGAACGGGGCCAGAAAAAAAAGGACCCAAAACAGGAAGACAACTTGGAAAATGTAAAGGTGCAAAACCTACACAAGGAAGAGGCTTGGGCCCTTGTGAATGCGGAAGAGGAAGAAGACAAAGAAGATTTAACCAACCCCTGGAAGAATAAAATGTCAAGACCTTGTAAAAGAAGAAGAATAAGGGGAAACCCAAATTCAAATTATTTTAAACCGGCAGGAATTCCAATAAGAGAATTGGAAGAGATAGAAATAAATATCTCAGAATTTGAAGCAATAAGACTAATTGATTTTAAAGAAATTTCTCAAGAACTGGCCGCAAAACAAATGCAAATTTCCCAACCAACCCTTTCAAGAATACTGACCTCTGCTAGGAAAAAAATATCTGATTCCATAATAAATGGAAAAGCAATAAAAATAGAAAAGTTTAAATGAATTATTAACCAAAATAAGTAAAATGCTACCTACAGATTTCACTCTTGGAAAAATAACTCTTCTTGCATTAGCAGATTCTGTAAATCCTTGTGCTATTGCTGTTCTTGCAATGATTTTGATATCTATTTTAATACAAAATCCTGAAAAAGGAAAAAGAGTTTTGTATGCTGGGTTGGCTTTTGTCTCTGCAATTTTTATAGGATATGTTTTTTATGGAATAGTCTTAGTCCAGTTCTTTAAAACTTTTGCAGAATTTCTAGGAAATAATTCAAATTATGTTTATAAGGGATTGGCAATTCTAGCAATGGTTCTTGGAGCATTAAATATAAAGGATTTTTTCTTATACAAGAAAGGAAGTTTTGCCACAGAAATGCCACTATTCCTAAGACCAAAAGTAAAAAGAACAATTGAAAAGATAACTTCCCCACTAGGAGCATTCATAATAGGATTTGTTGTTACACTTTTCCTTCTTCCTTGCACCATAGGACCATATATTGTTGCGTCGGGGCTTATTTCTGGATTAAAATTTATAGAGACAATTCCTTGGCTTTTATACTATAACTTAATTTTTGTAATCCCCATGATTATAATTGTTGGAATTGTTCATTTTGGTTTTTCAAGAGTTGAGGATGTTTCGGGATGGAAAGAAAGAAACATAAAAAAGCTTCATTTAATTGCAGGAATATTGCTTTTCTTAGTTGGATTGAGTTTATTGGTTGGTTGGATCTAATTTTTTGAAGACAAACAAAAACTTTTTAAATAAGTGTATCATAAGAAAAACTATTATTAATTTCAAATATGAAAAATTCATCCCAAAGTATTGAACTGCCCTCCAAATTCGAAGGGAAAAAAGAAGTGAGCAAAAAGAAAAATGGAACTCTCTCTCAGCTAGTTATTTTCTTAAAGACTGAAAAAAGCAAAAATAAAACAGTTGGTTCTGCAAAAAATCTTGAAGAAGAGATAAGAACAAACTGGCAGAAATATTCCTTCGACGCTAATTATCTAAAAAAAGACTGGGAAATTGTTAAAAATAATTCAACAGCAACGATTAAAACTATTGAATTCACGAATCCCAATATAACTTCTAACCAAGCTATTCTTAACTTCAATTATGAACAGGAAAAAAAGAGTATTGAATTTGCAGAAAGAAAATTTTCAAAATTTTATGAAATAAATTCGCCATACTCATTTATACCCCAAATAAAAGAAAAAGAAGAAGAATTTTCAACCCAATCAAAAGAACAAGAGGCAAATGCAGAAATTTCCTATCCTTTATATAATTTTGATGAAGAGAAAACATTGGAGAACTGAAAATGAATTGTGAGAATGTGCAATTGACAACAAAATCCGAAGATAAACAATCCGATTCAGGGGAGTTTATTTCAATAGATGAAATTTCAAAAATATTTCATTTAGACAAAGAAGAATTAAAAAAAATTTGTGGCAAATATCCTCTTAGAATCTCAAGTTATTATTTTTCACTGATTAAAGAAAAAGAGGATGGAATATACAAGCAATGCATCCCCTCAATTAAAGAAATTCAGGATTCTTACGGAGCAGAAGACCCCTTAAATGAAGAACCAGAAAATCAAAGCAGGCAAGGAGTTCCGTCTTTAATAATTCACAGATATCCAGACAGGGTTTTATTCAGAATTTCAAATTCATGTGCAATGTATTGCAGATTTTGCACAAGAAAGAGAAAAGTGGGGGACCCAAATAAGAGGCCAACATGGGAAGAAATTGCAAAAGCCTTGCTATATATTAAAGAGCACAAAGAGATAAAAGATGTTATTCTCTCCGGAGGAGACCCTTTCATGCTTCCAGTCAAATCCTTGGAAAGAGTAATCAAAGCTGTTTATTCAATAATATCAAAAAGAGAGAATGGAATTATAAGAATTGGAACAAGAATTCCATGCGTTCTCCCCAAAAGAATAACAGAGGAATTATGTGAAATGTTAAAAAAATATCATCCTCTTTATGTAAATACCCACTTCAATCATCCTTATGAAATAACTCCTGAAAGCAGAAAAGCATGTGAAATGCTTGCCAATGCAGGAATTCCCCTTGGAAATCAGACAGTTCTTCTTAAAGGAATTAATGATAATCCTGAAATTATGAAAAGATTAATGAAAGGCTTAATTAGCATGAGGGTTAAGCCATATTACATTTATCAGTGTGACCCGGTTAAAGGAGCAAACCATTTCAGAACAAGGGTTGAGAAGGGGCTTGAAATCTATAAATCTTTAAGAGGGCACATTTCAGGTTTGGGTGTTCCAAATTTTGTAATAGATTCCCCTGGAGGAGGGGGGAAAATACCTCTCCTTCCAGAATATTTATTAAAAATAGATGATAATAAAGTTGTGCTAAAGAATTATGAGGGGAATATACATGAATACCCCCAGATTAAAGATGATTCATAAATTAAGCAAAAAGTTTAAAAATAAATTTTAATTATTTTTAAAATAAGTGAAATAAAGGAGGAAAGAAACTAAAATGGAAGCAAACTACATACAACAGAGGATGGCAGAAATGCAAAAGAGTGAAGAACTTTCAAATGTAATGGGGAAGATTCTTTCTGGTAAATCTGGATACAAAGCAGTTATAGAAAAAAAGGTTATTCAGGTAAAATGTTCTGGTTGTGGGATTATATATGAATGTCCTGTGAAATTCTGTCCTGAATGCGGAACAAAGATTGAATGGCCAAAAAAGGAGTAGTGTTCAAAAACGAAACACTTAAATAATCTAAATTTTTCAATAAAATGCCTAACTTCGGTTAGGTCGGTTTAACTTCGGTTAAACTGTTGGAGACATTGAACTTCGGTTTATTGTCTCCTCTTTTTTTGAATTTTAAAAGACATTTATTAAAATTGTACAATTAATCCTTAGTCTAAAATATTTTGTCTAATAATCCTTTTCTTTCTTTAACAAACTCCTCTGCAATTGTGCGATTATACTTTCTAGCAGATTCATTATAAGCTTCTGTCAAATTAATTATATCATCTGTAAATTTCTCAACTTCTTTTTGCGACCAAGAACCAAATTCCTTATTATCTTTATCAAATCTATCTTGGGTGTGAATATAATTTATTTTAAGAGTTGCACTTTTATCATGCCAATGACTTGACCATAATTGCTCATCAATTTCATTTATAAAATTAGGACCAACATTTGAGAGACCTGTAATTCGTATAACTTTTATTGGTTCATACTCTGTTTTGTGATAGCTAACTTTTCCAAAGGGATATTCTTTTAAACACATACAAAAACTCTAATCCCAATCTTTAAAAATAAATATGTTGTTGTAAATATATGACAGAAACAAAAATAAAAGAAACTAAAGCTTCAAATCTTCACCAAAAAGACGCGAAGATTAAAGAAATTAACATTTCAAATCTTCACCAAAAAGACGCGAAGATTAAAGAAATTAACATTTCAAATCTTCACCAAAAAGACGCGAAGATTAAACAGCCAATTGTAACAGTCTGCGGACATGTAGATCATGGAAAAACTTCAATCCTTGATTGTCTTAGAGGCACTTGTGTTCAGGAAGGAGAAAAAGGAGGAATAACCCAGAAGATTTCTTTCACCCTCTATCCAATGAATCAATTAAAACTAACCTGCCCTTTAATTGAAAAATCAGGAATAAAACTAAACATCCCAGGATTTCTTCTTATTGATACCCCCGGACATGCAGCATTCACAAATCTTAGAAAAAGAGGAGGTTCTCTAGCAGATTTGGCTATTCTTGTTATTGATATAAATGAAGGAATAAAACCCCAAACAGCAGAAGTTATACAAATTTTAAAATTAAACAAAACTCCTTTTTTGATTGCGCTCAACAAAATTGATAATATATCTGGGTGGAGAAAGAACAATGAAAAACCACTAAAAGAGAGCATAGAAAGTCAGGCAATGAATGTTAAGCAGACTTTTGATGAAAGATATATGACTTTGATTGGCTCTCTAAATAGTCATGGTTTTGATGCGGATTTATATTATAATATTTCAGATTTTACAAAAAAGATTGCACTAGTTCCCTGCTCTGCAAGAACAAGAGAAGGAATACCAGAATTAGTTATGATGCTCTGTGGATTAAGCCAAAAATATCTTTCTGACAAATTAAAATTAGGAAAGGAACCAAAAGGGGTGCTCCTTGAAATAAAAAAAGAAAAATCAACTAATTACATAGAAGCAATTTTGTATGATGGGGAATTAAAAAAAACCGACGAAATAGCAATTGCAAGTTTTGATATAGAAAAGGATCCTATAATAACAAAAATAAGAATTCTTGAAGAGATAGAACCATTATGCGCAAGATTCAAACCAAAGGAAAAAGTTACAGCTTCAACAGGACTAAGAATGCAATTAGTTGAAAAAGAAGAGGTTTTGCCTGGAATGCCTTTTGAGATTTATAAAAATAATATTAAAGAATTAAGAGAGAAATTTAAAAAAGAAATTTCTGAAAAAATACAGACAAAAAACAAGGGCATAATTGCAAAGGCAGATTCTCTTGGAAGCCTTGAAGCACTGTTATTTCTTCTTGAAAATCAAAAGATACCTGTTGTTAAAGCAGGCATAGGAAACATAAACAAGGCAGATGTTATCTCCGCCAAGGCTAATATTGATATAAATGAACTTGATGCAATAATAGCAGGATTTAATGTTTCAATAGAAGAAGATGCAAATGAATTAATAAGAGACCAGGGAAAAAAGATAAAAGTAATAACAGAGGAAGTGGTTTACAAATTAATTGAAAATTTAATTGATTGGAGGCTTGAAAAACAAAAGGAAATTGAGAAAAAAAGATTAATGGAATTGACAACAATATGCAAATTAAAAATTCTCCACCAGTATGTTTTCAGAAATACAAGTCCAGCAATTTTTGGAGTGAAAGTTGAAGCCGGGAAGTTGAAACAACAAATTCATTTAATAGATGAAAATGGAGAAAAGGTAGGAAAAATAAAAAATATACAATCTGAAAAAAAATCAGTCAGTGAAGCCAATGATGGAATGGAAGTTGCAGTATCTATGTCTGGAATAAATTTTGAAAGAGTAATGAAAAATAAAAATTTCCTTTATTCTGATTTAGGAGAATCTCAATTCAGAAATTTTAAAAAAAATAAGGATTTGCTTTCAGGAAATGAGATGAGAATTCTCCAGGAAATTGCTGAAATTAAAAGAAAAACAAAAGCTGATTGGGGAATATAATTACAAATATTTAAAAACAAAAAAAATTTAATAACATAATGAAAAAGGGTGTGATAACAAGTCTTGTCTTTCTATTAGGTATATTTTTTATGGTTGGGACTGTAATGGCAGCAACGTGTAAATTGGAAATTTCATTACTAAATCAGGACCCTTATCCTGCAATTCCAGGAGATTATGTAAAAGTTGTTTTTGAAATAGACGGACTTGAAAATCCAGATTGCGGTGTTGTCACATTTGGCATAAAAGAGGAATATCCTATTTATCTTGACCCGAATGTTAAAAATCCAATAACTATAAACTCTGGAACATATCAAAGAAACTATGGCTCTTTCTATCTTGCTCCTTACAAGCTAAGAGTAGATGAAAACGCACTTGATGGAGAAAATCCAATTGAAGTTTATTATTCAATTTCTATAGGTTCCACAAATTCTGTTAAAGAATTTAATATAACAGTTAAAGATACAAGAGCAGATTTTGAAGTTAATGTAAAGGACTATGATTACAATACTAAAAAATTGACTTTTGAAATACTTAACATCGAAAAGACAGATGTTGAAGCACTTACAATAGAGATACCTAAGCAGGAAAACATAGAAGTTAAAGGGGCAAACAGAGTTGTGATAGGAGATTTAGATTCAAATGAATATACAACTGCTAACTTTGAAGCAGTTCTCCCCAAGGGAGAAACAGAAATAAAGCTCAATATAATTTACACAGATTCAATAAATGTAAGAAGAGAAATGCAAAAGATAGTTAATTTTGATTCATCATATTTCCTTGATAGAAACAGTGACAAGAAGTCACAACCTTACTGGCTTTACATATTAATCATTGCTGTTGTAGCTTGGTTTGTCTGGAGAAAAATTAAGAAAAAGAGAAGAGAAGAAGAGAGAAAGAAGAAGAAAGGGATGATGTGAATATTTCTCGATATATAAAAATTTAATTATCTGTAACAGTTTTAATAATATTCACAGTTAAACAATGTTGGATTTTACACAATAATTACTTTTCTCCCTCGGGTGGGCTGGGTGGGAACTTCACCCATATCTTAAAGCACTAACAAGTTAGTTCATTACATTACTCATTTCATTCGTAACGTAAAGCGTCAACAGGATTTATCTTTGATGCTCTTATTGCAGGTACAACTCCAGATATAGCTCCAGTTAATGTTGCGAAGGCTATACCACTCAAGAATAACCAGAATGGTGAATATGGTTGTAAAAATCCATATCCCAAACTTGTAAGAATCTTTCCTCCCGTAAAACTTATAATCCATCCAAATATGACTCCTAATACTCCCGCAGCAAATCCTAAAAATGAACTCTCAAATAAGAATATGCTAAAGATTTCAGAATTTTGTCCACCTATAGATTTTATCACTCCAATTTCTTTAACTCTTTCTAAAACAGAAGTAATCATTGTATTTGCTGTATTTACTGCTGAAACAAAAACAGAAATAAGGGCAATTAATATAATAAAACCAATTACAATATCCAGTATCATAGAATAAGATTCAATCATGGCATCATAAGACTGAACATAAAAATCCTCCTTTCCTTCATCAAGATTTCTTTCTTTTCTTAAATTTTTTTCAACATCCTTTGTTACCCTTTCTATATTAGAAACATCTACCTTTGCAACAATCCAATTATAAGGGAGAGTTTCATTTGGGTACAATTCTTTAATAAAGTCATTAGTTACATAAATTTGCGCATCGTCTGGAGGGCTCCCAACGGATTCATAAAATCCGATTACTTTAATTTTCTTCCCATTAATCTCTATATTATCATTTAGTTCATATGGTTTAGAAAATATTTTATCTGGCAAAAGATAATTATAACCAAGAACAACACCGGAATCTCCCGGTTGTAATTCTCTCCCCATTTCAACATCTATATTAAATATACTCATTATAAGAGGTTTTTTTGGGTCATAGGCAATCACATATGTATATTTTTTTACTTTTCCTTTTTGAACTTCAGCAGTTTTAAAATAAACTCCACTGGCCTCATAAACCCCAGAAGTTCTTTCTACAACACCTAATTCTTTTTCTGAAAAAGAAAAAGTAGGATCCATTCCTGCAAGACCTTTTGGCTGAATCATAATCTTATCTGCAGACGAACCACTTGATATTTCATCTATGTATTTATAAAGCCCAAGTCCAAAACTTACAAAAATGAATATTGTCGCAATTCCTACGAGTATGGATATAATTGTGAATGCACTTCTTGTCTTTCTATGACTTAAATTTCTAAGTGAATATTTTATGCTTTCTTTGCTTATCATTTCTTTAATCTCTCCTTTAATTGCTCAACAACTTTTTCATCACAATTAGTTGCACCAAGTTCATGTTTAGTGGACATAAGTGTAGAATCACCATGAAAATCACTTCCAGAAGTTAATATTAAGTTATATTGCTTAGCGAATCTATTAATTTTATCCAATGAGTCTTGTTTTTCCTCACCACTTCCCCCACTATTAATCTCTATTCCTTTTAATCCTGCATTAACAAATTCTCTCATTCTTTCTTCTTCTAAAAATGTCTTTGAATACCAAGGATGAGCTAAAACAGCCACCCCTCCGGCATCATTAATCATTTCAATAACTTCTTCTGTTGAATAATGTGGCTCAAATAAGTCTCCTTTCATAATTTCTTTAACTTCTTTAATGGTTATTTGGTTTTTAGCCTTAAGGAATTTAAAAAAATAGGCGATTAGCGCATTATCTCTTTTTAATTTAGTATCTAAAACTTCTCTAAATTTAACTTTTATTCCTTTTTTATTAATCTCTTTTAAAAGGTTTTTGAAGACTTCTTTACTTCTATCTCGAATTATTTTAACTTTTTTAATAAATTCTTTATTTTTAATATCAATAAAATATCCTAAAACTTCCCCTTCTTTTGTTCTCAACTCAACTCCAGGAATAATATTAACTCCAATCTTTTCTCCTTCCTTAATAGCTTCTTTAACTCCCCTAAAAGAATTATGATCTGTAAGAGCTAAATTTTTAATTCCTTTTTCTTTAGCGAGATTAACTAATTGTGTGGGAGAAAATTTCCCATCTGAATAATAACTGTGTGTATGCAAATCTGTATTTTTCATATCATCCCCGCAGTGCCTCCACAGGATTTTGCTTAGCTGCCTTCATTGCAGGAAGAATTCCTGCTAAAGCTCCTATTGTAAAGCTTCCAACCAATGAAAAGAATATAAGAAAGAAATTAATCTGAGGTTGTATATCTGAACCTATAAAATTATTTATTCCCAATATTCCAAAATAACCGAGAATAATCCCAAGTATAACACCTATTCCTCCCCCTATTAATCCTAAAAATCCTGACTCAATAAAAAATTGCATAAATATCTGGGAATTCTTTGCACCAATCGCCTTCATTATTCCTATTTCTTTTTTTCTTTCAAGAACAGATGTGCCCATTGTGTTTATAATTCCTATAGCCCCCACAAATATTGATATTGAAGCAATTATGATTACAAAAATTTGGATTGCATTTAATATGCTATTTACTTGCTTCAAAGAAGCCTCTGGTGTGGAAACTTTAAAATCTTCTGAACCAATATCAACATCCCTAAGCCTTCGCAACAATTTTTCAATATCTTCTTTTGTTTTTTCAATATTCTCTTTATCTGTTGGAAGAACATCTATATAATCCAAAGAATCTTCATAATTAAATAAATCTTGCAAATCCTTCTCATTCATATAAACTAAATTATCAAATATAAAACTTCCTTTTTTTTCAAGAATTCCTACAACTTCAAACTCTTTATCCTGAATTTTAACTTTATTTCCGGGGATAATTATTTTCCCAAGTCCAACCTTGTCAGCATAAAAATTATAACCCAAAAATACCTTTCCAATTTCTCCATCTTTCAATAATCTTCCTGCAAGGGGTTTTGCTTCAAGTTGCTCATAAATAAATTTCCTGTCTTCCCCATCTGGGATGTTTGAAGCATAACCAAATACAACTTTATTATTGAACTCGAGCTTTCCTGTCTCTATTTTCCTCCCTATTGCTCCTTTTACACTGCTCAATTTTTTTATTTCTTCTAAATCATTTTTTGTGAGGGGATTTACAACATCAGAACCAGGGGGACCAAGAAGACCCCCGCTTGCCTCCACACTTATAAGTTCTGTTGATGAAACCCCGAATTGCGAACCAACAGCAATTTTCAATCCGCTTCCAAGAGTGATAAGAGAAACAACTGCAAGAATTCCTATGCATATTCCCAAAAGAGTAAGATAACTTCTCAAACCCTTTTTTCTTAGATTTCTGTATGCAAGAGTGAAATAATTCATTTTACCTCTTCTTCCTTTCCTTCGTTATCTTCTCTATCTTCCCATCCTTAAGCCAGTAAACAGTGTGGGCATACATTTTAGCCAATTCAGGAGAGTGAGTTACAAGAACAATTGTTCTTCCTTCTTTATTCAATTCAGTCAAAAAATCCATAACTTTTAATCCTGTTTTTGTATCTAAATTTCCAGTTGGTTCATCTGCAAGTATAACTTCGGGGTCATTTGCCAAAGCTCTTGCAATAGCAACTCTCTGTTGCTCCCCCCCAGAAATCTGATTTGGATAATGGTCCTTTCTGTCATACAAACCAAGCCTTTGAAGAATTTTATCTGCTTTTTCTTCTCTCTCTTCTTCAAATAATCCCTGAAGTGTCATGGGCAAAACAACATTTTCCTTAACAGTCAAAGTAGGAATTAGATTAAACTGCTGAAATATAAATCCAACATTTTCTCCTCTAATCTGAGCAAGTTCTGATTCATCCAATAAAGAAATATCTTCTCCATCAAGAAATATATGTCCGTGAGTAGGCATATCCAAACTTCCTATTAAATTCATTGCAGTTGACTTCCCAGAACCAGATGGCCCCATAACTGCAACAAAATCTCCCCTCTGAATATCAAGACTTATTCCATCAACTGCTTTTACAATATTATCCCCCATAGGATAATGCTTTGTTACATCATGCAAATGAATAATTACTTTTTTGTAATCTATAACCTTCTTTTTTTCCATAAAATTAAAAAACAAAATCAATTAATAAAGTTTGTCATAAATCAAAAGTTTATCTTCCCTTAATAAATTCCTTTAAATTTTTCTTAAAAATTTTAATTTATCTCTTTGAGATAAATTCTTGCAATAACTCAAAAACCTGCTTCTGTTTATTGGGTAGAAAATTAATTGAACCTGCATTTTTATGCCCCCCTCCCCCAATAAATGCTTCGGGGATTTTTTTATCAAGAAAATGAATTAAATCATGAACTGAAAAATTAGATTCGTCAGTTGCTCTAATTGTAATTGCAGTTGCCATGACCCCCACAGTAATTAAATTTGAAATTCCTTTTTCTTTCTGAAGCGAATCATGAACCAATCCAACAATCCTCCCTGGTTTTGGGAAAAATCCAAATCCAGGAAAAAACTCTTCAAAGTATAAAACCTGAAAATTAACATTGCCTATTTTCTCAACTTTTGCATTTGATTTTCCAATCTTAAATCCTTTTTTGTCAAGCTCTCTTATATAGGGAGCCATGAGTTCTACAAGATGCTTTTGTTTATTTCTTGGCTCTCCAAATAAAACTTCTATATATTCCCTTACTTCCATAAATCTTACCTTTGAAGAAACATAATCTATAACAAGAGAAATATCAGAAAGCAATTCTTTTGTATATCCTTGGGTTTGAGCAATCTTCATGTATTGGTTCATTAATTCTGGATTTGCAATATCAATTCTGTCAGCAAAGCCAGCCAGAGCAGGAATTTGCTCTATATTTTCCACTTCAGGATTTATGAATCTTGCAAGTTCAGCACACAACATTCCTGCAGAAAATTTAGCCCCATCTTCTCCAACTAAAAATGGATTTATATTAACTAAAACTTCTTTAGATATAACGTCTTTATCAAAATAATGATGGTCAACAACAATAAAATCCGCCCCGTGAACTTTTCCTTGTTTTATTCCCATTAAATCTTCGGGGGAGGAACCATTATCTGCAATTATAATTAAAGGCATTTTATTTGAGTGTTTTGCAACATTCCTTAAAGACAATGCCATATCCCTTATTGAATCATCAATTTCATAAAAAGGTGCAGCACAAGGAGCTCTTGTAAAAAATTCCCAACCCGCTTTCACAGAACTGTGTTGTTTCCCAATTAAAGGAAGTATCGCTCTCTCAAGAGCAAAACCAGAACTATAACCATCTGTATCATTATGATGTCTTACAATTATTGGCCTATCTTGAATTACAGCAAGCCTTATCTGGGTTGCGGCTTCTATAAAACCATCTTTAAGTTTATTAAGAATATTACTTTCAACTAAAAAATTGGGAGAAACAACTTTTGCTCTTTTTTTCTCAATATCTTTCATTGATTCAAGAAAATGTTTTTTATTTGCTTCATCTAATATATGCATAGATTTAATTTCACCTTCCATTTCTCCCTGAAATTCCCCTATTTCAACAACTGCCTTAACAATCAAACCTTCAACAATTTCAGGGTAGGCTCTTACTCCTGGTTTTATAAATCCTTTAATAGAAAGATTTCCTGTTCCATCTGAAACAACAAAAACAGTAGGTCCGCCAGTCTGAACAACTTTATTGACATGCGCAGTAATAGAAACAGTCTCCTTTGAACCGCTTATATCTTCAATTTTCTTTTCATATACATTAAGAGGTTTCATAAATTTTTGTTTTGAATTAAAATTTTTTGAAAAATTCTGCTTATAATTTTTTTTAATATTCTTTTCCACTTTATCTTTAATAAACAAAACAATAATAATTCATTTAAAAAGCTTCTGTTGCAAAACGAATAATTTAAAAACCATTTTTCAATCTAAATGTTATGCCATTCAAAATAAATATCGGAACTAAAGAAGGTAAAACCTACAAGATTGAAACAGAATCTGAAGAGTTGGTTGGAAAATCTTTAGGAGATAAAATATTGGGAAAGGAAATTTCTCCGTCTTTTGAAGGATATGAATTTGAAATAAAAGGGACAAGTGACAAATCAGGATTTACCTCAATGAAGGAAGTTGAAGGAATAGGATTAAAAAAAATGCTCTTAACATATGGAAAAGCCATGCACAAACGTCCCAAAAGAGAAGGAAAAAGAAAAAGATCTAATCCAACACCAGGAGGATTAAGATTAAGAAAAACTGTTCGTGGAAAAATTATCTCCCCTGCAATAGTCCAGATTAATCTAAAACTTATAAAAGAAGGTTCAAAGAAACTTTCTGAAATATTTCCTGAACAAATTAAATCTGAAACTTTAGAGCCAGAAATTGGGAAATGAACTTTCTAGAAAAATATCCCCACTCAGTGATGAAGAAGATAATGAAGGTCCAGAAGATTTAGATGAAATACTTATAAAAACACAGGAAAACTTTAGGACAGGAAATGAAAGTGCAAGCAAATATGAATCTTCTCCAAAAGAAATTCTTAGAGATTATGAGGAATTTAATTGAACATAATAAAACATTCTAAACCCAAACCTTTTTTAATTAACTTATTCTAAAATTTTTATGTTAAAACCTAAAAATCTTCCAGAAATTAATGTTGGAGTTGTCGGACACATAGACCATGGAAAAACAACTTTGCTTAGTCGGTTAACTGGAAAATTCACAGACACCCATTCTGAAGAACTCAAAAGAGGAATTACAATAAAGCTTGGATATGCTGAAATAATTATCTACAAAGATGGGGAAAACTATAACACTAAAAAAGGAATTCCTCAAAGATATGTTTCATTTATAGATGCTCCGGGGCACGAAATGCTTATGGCAAATATGCTCTCAGGAGCAGCAATTATAGATGCTGCCTTATTGGTTGTTGCTGCAAATGAAGGAATAAAACCCCAGACAAGAGAGCATTTTATGGCATTGCAGGCAAAAGGAATAAAGGATATTATAATAATTCAAAATAAAATTGATTTGGTTTCAAAAGAAAAAGCACTTGAAAATTACAAAAAAATAAAAGAATTTGTCAAAGATACTATCGCTGAAAATGCCCCAATAATTCCAGTCTCAGCACAGCAAGAAATAAATATTGACAAAATTTTTAATGAACTTTGCAAGCTTGAAATCCCTAAAAGAGATGAAACTTCCAAACCAATTTTCCTTGTTGCAAGAAGTTTTGACATAAATCGTCCTGGAACAAAAATATCAGACTTGAGAGGAGGGGTTTTAGGAGGAATTTTAAAAAAAGGAAAATTAAAAGTTGGAGAAGAAATTGAAATAAAACCAGGATTAAATTTAAAGAAGAACAACCAAACAACATACCACACACTCACCACAAAAATTATTTCTCTTTACAAAGGAACAGAATCTCTTAAAGAAATTTCTCCTGGAGCAAGCATTTCAATTGAAACTTCCTTGGATCCTATTTTAACAAAAGCAGACTCTTTAAACGGATGTGTGATTTCACTGAAAGGAAATCTTCCTGATATAACCTACAAATTAATCATAAAAACAAAATTATTTGATGAAGTTCTTGGAATGGAACAGCATCAAAAAGTTGAACCAATAAAAACAAAGGAAGTGCTTATGCTCTCAGTAAATACAACAATTACTTTAGGTGTTGTTGAAAAAACATCAAAGGACAACATAGAAGTCTCTCTTAATATTCCAATAATTGCACTTAAGGGAGATAATGCAGGAATTGCGAGAAATATGAATAATCACTGGAGATTAATTGGATTTGGGGAAATATTATAAATCTCGCAAAACATTAAATTTTATAAAGACTGTTTTCTACAATTAATCATGAAAAAATTATTGATTTTTATGATATTCACTATCTTACTGGCGGGCTTTGTTTTTGCTCTGGATAATGATTCAAATTTATTAAATAATTCAGATGAATATGAAGAAAATAATGAAAATGAATTAGTAGGAAGTTCATGCGGAACAGTTGCACCGGGTTATCAAAACGAATGTTGTGTAAATAAAGGATATTCTGGTTGGGATGATGAAGAATTCAAATGTACAGGAGAACAAGAAAGGGAGAGGAATCAAGAAGGATTATTGGGAGTTAATGCAAATAGAGAAATGAATATGAACCAGGAAAAAAGAGGATGCGAAGCATGGAAATGCACAAAGTGGGATGCTTGCTCAAATGGGATAAGGACAAGAAAATGCACAAAAGTGCTATTTAATTGCATAGATGACAAAGAAAAACCAAGACTCACAAGAGAGTGTTCTGAAAAAGATGAGTTAAAATTTTACGATAAATTAAGGGACTGCCCTGAGGATTGCGATTGTTCTGGTTCAGCAATAAAATGCACATTTGAAAATGGAACAAGGATAATGACTGTTTATGCAGGCAATTCAGGAAATTCAATTGTCCAAGTTAAAAACATGAACATGTCCACAAATGTAACTTTATACAAAAGCGAAGATGGAAAAGTTTATGGAATATTCAAAAACAATAAAACAAATGAAATAATGATGCCAGACAAAATAAAAGAGAGAATACAAAATAGAATGAGAGTTACAATTCAAAGTGAGACAATGGATTTAACAGAAGATGGCTACCATATTCAGGCGCAAAAGAAAGCGAGATTATTCTTTATATTTCCTGTAAAAGAGGAAGTTGAATTCAGAGTAGACCCTGAAACAGGTGAAGTAATAAAGACTAAAACAAGGTAGTGGGGATTTTTGGCAAGAGATGTTAGAGAAAAGAATAATTCTAGTGAAGAACAATAATTCTTTTAAACCCAAAACAAAATAAGAATATATGGGCCTAACAGAAAAACTAATTGAAATTTCCAGTGAAATTTCAGAAGAAAGAGATTATGCTGTTGAACCGAGAATAATAAAAATGGGTGATAAGAAAGAATACTATGGATTTGAACTCAAAAAGATATCAAATGTTATAAATCTAAGTCCTGTTTTTAAATTACATAAAGAATGTGAAGAGATTACCTTAACCTCTTTTTATAGAGAAAATGATGATTTAATAAAAAGGATAGCAGAGAGAGAAAAATTTACATATCACTTAGATGAAATTTCCTCCAGAATATTTTCTTAATCTCAAGATATCCATAGTAAATTGGTTAATAAATCACAATAATTCTTTTAAACCTATAAAATAAAGTAACTTTATGGCAAAGAAAGGCACAGGAATTCCAAAGGTTGAAAATTTAAATTTACTTTCTAAAGTTTCCACTAGTCTGCAAGAGCTTCTGAATAAATACCAAATTGATTATACAAAAGGGGACATTACTATATTAAGAAGGAGTATAATAAGTGGGTTGAATGACATTGGGATTAATGAGAGTAATTATGATAATAAAGAAAATGATGAGATAAAAATTTATACCATAAATCTTAAAATAAATAATTTTTACAAAACCAATCATGGTGTGGACACACCAGAAAGAGAAAGAAAAATTAATAAGCTTGAAAGATTCTCTGATTAAAAATTCTCCTAAAACTTTATAACCCTTAATAAATTTTGCATAATTATGAAAGTATATTCTCATTCAAAATTATCTGCCTTTGAACAATGCCCATTAAAATACAAGTTCAAATATATTGATAAAATAAAGCCCCTCATTGAAAAAACAATTGAATCACATCTGGGAAGCTCAGTTCATCACACTCTTGAATGGATTTACAATTCAATAAAGGATAATCCTGAAAAAATTCCCAATCTTGATGAAATAATAAATTATTATATTAAAATATGGCAAAAAGATTTGTCAGAAAATATTTTAATTGTAAAAAAACAATTTACACACAAGGATTATTTAAATAAAGGAATTCAATTTCTTGCAGATTACTTTCAAGAACACTATCCTTTCAAAGATGGAACTATTGAATGTGAAAAAGAAATAATAATAAAATTAGATGAAAATACTCGCATAAAGGGATTTATTGACAGGCTTGTTTATAATATTGAAGAAGGGCATTATGAAATCCATGATTATAAAACAGCAAATACTCTTCCTTCACAGGAAAAAATGAATGAGGACAGGCAACTTGCATTATACTCCATTGCAATAAAGGAAATATATGGAAAAGACAAGGAAGTTGTTTTAATCTGGCACTATCTCGCATATAATCACAAAATAATTTCAAAGAGAACAGAAGAACAGCTAGAAAAACTCAAGTACGAAACAAAAAAACTAATAGAAGAAATAGAGCAGACAAAGAGTTTTATTCCTTGCAAATCAATATTATGTGGGTGGTGTGAATATAAATCAATATGCACAGAATGGAATCTTCAATTAGATGAAAACCTTTCAGAAAATATTTTATCAAAAAAAGTAAATCCTTTTCCTAGAATTGAAGAAAATGGAGAAAGAGAAAAGTTAGATATATGGAATGAAAAATCCATTTAAAGAAGATACATTTTAAATATAATAATACTTATAAAATAAATCTCTCATTCATCTGTATGTTATATGGGACTTTCAGTTATCTTAAAACTAATGAAGGTGTTTTAATGTTAAATAAGAACAAAAGAGAAAATGACCCCAATTCAGGGTATTATGCTATTCCCGGAGGAAAATTAAAACTCTGCGAAAAAGGATTAAAAAATCCTAAAGGAAGATTGGAATCAACAATAAGAGAAACTAAAGAGGAAACAGGAATAAAATTAATTAATCCCCTTCTTAGAGGAGTTATTCTCTTTGATAATAAAGACAGAACTTTTCCTGATTGGCCAAATCCAGATAATTTTTATGTATATCTTTTTTCAGCAACAGAATATGAAGGAGAATTAAAAGAAAGTGATGAAGGAATTCCTTGCTGGATTCCTGAAGAAAATATACACCCTCTCCCAAAAAATCCAGGAGACAAATTAATGTATGAATGGATTATGGATGAGAAATTTAGGCAGGGCAGGAAGTTTATGGGCATAATAAAGCACAAGGGCAATGAAATTGATGAAGAAGGTAGTTGGGTTGATTGGTTTTAGAAGAACGCCCCGACCGAACAATGGACAGTTGTGGGACTTTAGTGAGAATCGGTTTAACTCCTTTAAGCCCATTAATTTAGCCTGATTTTCCATTGGTGTTGTGTGTGATGAACATGATTTATAAATCTTGTCGAGAACAAATATATCCTTTAAAGTCTATTAAAAAAAAGAAAAGATTTATATATAGTAATATTACTATAATATTATAGCAAAATAGACAATTATAAAATGATAAAGAAAAGCCAATTAGATGTTGTGAACCTATTTAGAAAGAATACTTTTCTAAAAAAGACAATAAGGGAGATATCTCTACTTCTTAAAAAAGACTATCCCAATACCTATAACGCAATTATAGAACTTGAAAAAGAAGGGCTCTTAAAGATAGAGAAAATTGGGAAATCAAAAGTATGTTCTATAGAATTTAATCAAAAAACAATCTCTCTTTTTTCATTTTTAGATGAGCAAGAATCTTTTGGAGTAAATATTCCAAACATAAACAAAGTACTAGATTTTAAAG
>Ga0265595_1000816_pt1 | contig 26175 bp, 24 predicted proteins | sample saktaG_15_FD_190148 | JGI IMG/M metagenome (GOLD analysis project Ga0265595, IMG submission 190148) | Saline water microbial communities from Sakinaw Lake, British Columbia, Canada - sak_2013_06_06_50m | ecosystem: Environmental > Aquatic > Non-marine Saline and Alkaline > Saline ...
AATATCGACAAATAGTATTTTAAATGCCAGAGAGCATGAAATATACCTAATAGAGCCATAACGATAGAGAACTCTACATGCCAGAATAAAAAGTTAAAATTAATAGACCTAAACCAATCGTAATCTCTAACAAATACCAGAATCATTCCCGTTCCAGCCGAACCGATAAAACTGATTAGCAAAAAAACGTTCCAAAATTTCTTTTCTTTGCACGAACTTACCTCTAATTTTCGAGCCAGGAATTTACCTCCAAAATATATTAACAGAGATACAAGAAAGATTTCTAAAAAATGATAACTGGGTAGAGGTTTCCTCTCAGGAGACGAAGGGTCGGAGACTGTTTTTTGAGTAGAAGCTGCTTCTGCAATAAAGATTCCTCCAATAATTTTCTTGTCAGTTTCCTTAAAATATTTATTATCATCTTTTACGTTCTCTTCAATATTTTCTTCGTTTAAAGAAATACTTGTATCGCGGTCTTCCGGAGCTGGTTGTGAACGGTCACAAATACCATCACCGTCAGTGTCGATATACCTTTTGCATTCTCCCGGGTAAGGGTCATCTTCTAAACCATAAGGGCAGTTATCCCAAGCATAGATAGATGTTGAACTAAAAGCTATTAAAATAAAGATTATTGTAGATAATGTAATATATTTTCTAAATCTTTTTATCATATTTTTTCTTTCATCTGTAATTTATTATAATCCATTAAATAGAATATGGGAAATTTTGTTTATTAAAAGTACCTACTTTATAATACGCAGACCAGAATAATTTTCTTTCATATATTCATATAAATAAAATATTTTTTTAAAATTAAGAAGTATATTTATAAAAAATGTAAAATTTGGTATAATAATACAGAATGAGTAAAAATTAAAAGGAGGAATTAAAGATGAAAAAAAGATATTTAAAAATTTTATTAATATTAGGTTTGATTATTTTTGGATTATTATCAGTATTTAGCTTTAGTTTTGCAGCTGGTCAGGGAGGGACTGCCTGGGAGACCTTTTCTCAGGAAGCATCTGATTATTTAAAGATGGCGATAGACAAGATGGAAGAGGCAATTAAAACTTATCAGGGAGTTAATTATCCTAACAAAGAATTGTGGGTTGAAGCGATCGATTATGCTGAAAAAGCAATTCAGGCAGACCCGGATTTTATAGAAGCCCATTATCGTCTTGCCCAGATTTATCAGCATACTAATTGGTATTACCGAGAAGCGAGAGAGTGGGGGAGATATATTGAACTTATTCAAAAAAGGGAAGTAATTTCTCCGGAAGCTGAACAGAAATTAGCTTTTGCCTATTATCGGTTAGGATATGCGGACTACCAAAGAGAAGATTATGATGGCTGTATTTCATATTTACAAAAAGCAGTTGAGATTGACCCAAAAATGACCGAAGCACACTATTGGTTAGGCCGAGTATTTTATGAGATTGGCAGATTGAATGATTCTCTTTCTTCCTGGCAAAAAGTATTAGAAATTGATTCCTATTATCCTAAGGCTCAATATTTTTATACCAAAGTAGAAAATTCTATAAAATACGGGAAAGAAGCATATTCTCATTATGAAACAGGGTATAATTTTTATGAACAAGAATTATTTGAGGAGGCTGTATACGAATACCGTAAGGCAGTTTGGGCTAATCCTAATTTTTCTTCGGCTTATTATTGGTTAGGCAGAATTTATTATGAGCGTGGTAATTATCAGGAATCTGCGAGTAATTGGAAAGAGGTTTTGCGTTTGGAGCCGGAAAATGAAAAGGCAGAGTATTGGTTAAGGCAGGCGGAAAAACAATTAAAATAAAACAGTATATAGTATCGAGTATATAGTATATAGTGAAGAAAAAAGAGAAAGAAGAAAGATAAGGTCGTAAGGTATAAGTAGGGGCAGACCTTGTGTCTGCCCGAAATAAGTAATGTAGCGTAGGGGTTCGATTTATCGAACCCGCAACATGTAGGGGCACGATGCATCGTGCCCAGGAGTAATCTAAAGACAATAAAACAGAAAGAGCACAATTCATTGTGCCCCTACACCTGAATCCTAATTTCTTTAACGCAATACGAATCACTATTCACTAACGTTAAATTAACTGGAAAACCGGCTAACTGGTTACCTGGCAAACTAATTTAATTGGCTAATTGGTCAATTGCTCCATTTTGCTATTTTGGTTACTTAAGATATAATGAAAATATAATTATATAAATTTACGAAAGTTAAAAATTTTGGAAAACAATCATTTTCTCAAATTATAATTACCAGAAACGAATATAATAATATTTTAATTTCAAATTACGGAGAAAACAAGATGAGAATTGCTTTTTTTACCAATTGTTATAAGCCGCTGGTTAATGGAGTTGTTACCAGCATAGTATCATTAAAAGAGGCTTACGAAAGAAAGGGGCACGATGTTTATATCTTTGCTCCCAGGGTAAAAGATTATATTGACCAAAAGAGAAATGTATTCAGATACAGGTCAGTAAACTTAACCAGCAAAGTGAAATACCCCCTTCCTATACCTTTATCCTTTAGAGTAAAAAAAGTTATAACCGAATTTAATCCCGACATCGTCCATTTTCATCATCCTTTTTTGCTAAGCTTTCCAGCTATAATGTATGGCAAAAAATTAGGCATTCCCAAAATATTAACCATTCACACTCAATATGAACAATATGCTTATTATGTTTCTCCTGTACCGGAAAGAGTAACTCAGGAAGCAATTAAAATGATAATTTCTAATTTAGCTTATAAAACTGATTGTATAACTACTCCGTCTGACTCAATGAAAAAAATCATGGAAAATTACGGAATTAAAAATAGAATTGAGGTTATTCCCAATGCAATACATTTAATTTCTTTCCAGGAAGATGATGAATCAAAGAGAGCAGAAATTAAAAAAAAATACAATCTGAAAGAAGATGATAAAATAATTCTCTTTGTGGGTAGGGTAGCATCAGAAAAAAGCATAGATACGATTATAAAAGCATTAGAAATAATTAAAAAGAGGGATAACAATAAAGTTAAATTATTAATAGTAGGCAATGGTCCGGCTATGGATGAATTACAACAGCTTACCCGGACTTTAAAAGTAGAAAAAGATGTAGTATTTGCAGGTACAGTAAGCAATGAAGAAATCCAGCATTATTATAAAATGGCTTACTTATTTACTATTACCTCTACCTCAGAATCATTTGGCATAGTAATTATTGAAGCCTTGGCCTCGGGAATTCCTGTATTAGCAGTTAGAGCTCCGGGAGCAGCAGATATACTGACTGATGATCTGGACGGGCTGTTAGTTGATGATGATGTTGAAAAATTCGCTGATGCCTTAGAAAAAATTATTCGAGAGCCAGAATTAAGGGAGAAGCTCTCTAAGGGAGCATTAAAGACATCTGAAAAATATAATATTGATACAATTTCTGAAAGAATGTTAAATCTTTATCGTGAAGTAATCAAGATAAAAAAATCTAAAACTAAAGAGAAAAAAAATTTTATAAAAGATATTCTGGCCATAGATTATGAGGGGAAAATAAAAAATGAAAAATAGAACTTTAAAAAACATTATTTTACAATCGTCATTATTTTTTATAAATCTTTTTAGAACTGTTTATTATTTTGTTTACAATCCTTTAGAATATTCAGTGCATAGTCAATATCATAAGGGGTATGGTCAGCATTTATCTGAAATCTTATTTCTTCATCACCTTTAGGGACAACCGGATAATTAAGACCGGTACCAAAAATTCCATTTTCAATAAGATAATTTACCAAATCTGTGGTTTTTTTAGTATCCCTTACCATTAGAGGAACAATAGGGTGATCACTTTCAATAATTTCATATCCTAAATCAAGGAGACCTTTTTCAAATTTCTTGGTCATCCGGTGAAGGTGAGTTAAAATGTCTTTTCCTCTTTCACTATTAAGTATTTCTAAAGACTTTAAAGCAGCACTCGCCTCGGCAGGGGAAATAGGATTAGAATAGATATACATTGGTGCAGTTTCTCTTAAATAAGTAATAACAGTTTGGTTGGAAGTAACATACCCGCCATTTACTCCAAATGCTTTACCCAGGGTACCTACTAACACATCAATTCCCTTTGCATTGGTGTATTCTTCTGTCCCCCGACCGGTTTTTCCATAAGCCCCAATGCCGTGAGAATCATCTACCACTAACAGAATATTTTCCGGAAATTCCTGATCGTATTTTTTGGAAAGGCTGGAAATGATATCCAGAGGAGCATAATCGCCTCTCATGCTGAATATACCGTCTGTGATAATGATTAATCTTTTTGCTTGACCGATAGATTCTTTTATTCTATTTTCGAGTTCAACCATGTCAAGATGTTTGTAGATTTTTTTATCTTTTGGCCGGGCAAGTCTAAGAGCGTTGATTATGCAATTATGGTTTAATTCATCACTGATTACAATGGTGTCAGAAGTTATGAGAGGAGTTAAGATTCCAACTACTGCTGAATAAGCTGAACTGAATAACATAACATCTTCTCTTTGGTGAAATACTGCTAATTTCTTTTCCAATTCTCGGTGAGATTGGAATGTACCGCTGATAAAACGGGCTGCACCTGGTCCAACACCATATTCTTTGGTTATTTTTTCTTCTTCCTGTATGATTTCCTCTCTTAAGGACATTCCCAGATAAGAATTAGAATTCATTCTGATAAATTCCTGTTCACCTTTCCCTTTAAGGAAATATCTGGGACCTTTTTCTCCTTCACTTCTTTTGACCTTGGTTATAATGTATTCTTTTCCTTTTAGTCGTCCTTCATTTTTTAGGTCTTTTAGAGTTTGAGAAAGAATTTTTTCTAAATTATTTAATCCCATTTCTTTATCCTCCAATTTTTTAGTCGTTAGTATTTAGTTAGCTAGTTAATTGGTTTATTGGTTAATTAGTTTAAGATTAATTCTTCAATATACTCATTCCCAAACCAACTAACTCTTTTCTTGTTACTCATTACTCATCACTTATCACTGTATTCTATACGCTGTACGCTAGTTCAGCTACACGCTCTACGCTATTTTCAGTTTGACTTTCAGTTTTTCAATCATATCTTTAGTCATTGCTTCTAAATTATAATCCGGGGACCATCCCCAATCTTCTCTGGCTGCACTATCGTCTAATCGATTGGGCCAAGAATCGGCAATTGCCTGCCGCATTGGGTCAATATTATAATTCATTTTAAAATCCGGAATATATTTTTTAATTTCGTTAGCGAGTTGTTCCGGATCAAAGCTTGCTGCGGTCACATTATAGGCATTTCTGTGTTTTAATCGGGAAGGGTCCGCGTCCATCAAGTTAACCGTGGCTTTTAGAGCATCAGGCATATACATCATGTCCAGATAGGTGTTTTTATCTAAAAAACAGGTATATTTTTTATTTTTCAATGCTTCATAAAAGATTTCTACAGCATAATCAGTAGTTCCTCCACCGGGAAGGGCAACATAAGAAATGATTCCCGGAAAACGTACTCCTCTAGTGTCTACCCCATATTTTAAATGATAGTAGTCACAGAGCAATTCTCCTGTAACTTTAGATAATCCATAGATGGTGTTGGGTCTTTGTATTGTCTCCTGAGGGGTGTTATCTTTGGGAGTAGAAGGGCCAAAAGCGGCAATCGAACTGGGGGTGAAGACAGCACATTTATATTCCCTGGCTATTTCCAGCACATTGTAGAGGCCATTAATGTTTACTTTCCAGGCTAATTGAGGATTCTTTTCGCCGCTTGCAGAGAGAACAGCTGCAAGATGAAATATAGTATCTATTCTATATTTTTTAATTACAGAATAAATCTTCTGAGCATTTAAACAATCGATATGTTCAAAATGCCCTTCCTGTTCAATCATTCCTTCGGGTAGTGGCTTAATATCCGAAGCAATTATATTTCCATTACCGTATCTTTGTCTTAAAAAGGTAGCAAGCTCGGAACCAATTTGACCCAGTGCTCCGGTTATTAGAATTCTTTTCATATTTTCCCCTTATTGCTAGTTTAATTCAATTCATAAAAATATTTTTTATTCAGCATATAAACTCATTTTTATCTGATTTATAAAATGAATTGCATGATCTTTCATAATCTGTTCGCTTTTGTTTTGTTCCTTGTTTTCCAATGCCTTTATAAGTTCTTCAAAATCTTCAGGAATTTTCTGTGAGTAAGCATCGTTTTCTTTGGCGAAGAACCAAAGGCGGCCAATTTGATTTCGTAATCTTTTTAAGGTCTCTGCCAAAGCTTGATTTTTGGTAGAATAATTTACTAAATCATGGAATTCTGCGTCTAATTGAATTAATTTTCTTCTATTTTTTTCTTGCTTTATCTTATCAAGCAATTCTTTTAATTTGTTTATTTCTTCCGGAGTTATCCTTTCAGCGGCAAGTCTCCCTGATAATCCAACTAAAAATAGTCTGACTTCAAAGACATCTTTCAGTTCTTGAAAACTTATGTCGTTAACGTAGATGCCATTATTGGGTATTATGTGAATTAGTTTTTCGCTTTCTAAAAGGATTAACACCTCTCGAATCGGCATAGGACTAACCCCAAATTCTTTCGCTAATTCTTTAATGTTTAACACTTGTTTTGGTTTGTAATCCAGATAGACTATCCGCCTTTTGAGTTCTTTATAAATTTCTTTATTTACCATAAATATCACCTATATATTATTAATATATTGTAAATATATCAGCAAAATATCGATGTGTCAATCTAATAATTTGTATTGCGTATTGCGTATCGAGTATCGCGTCAAGGAAGAAAGGAAATACAAGAAAAAATAACGGATAGAAATATAGTATATAGTACCGAGTATAGCGTAGAGCGTACAGCGTTTAGCGTATAGTCAAGAAAGAAGAGATAAAATTCAGAATCAGAAGTCAGAAAATTATTTCGTCTTTATTCCCTCTCCCCTTGGAGGGAGAGGGTTAGGGTGAGGGGGATTGATCTTCACGCAATACGCTTTACAATATGCTAACGGCTGATTTAATCAGTGAATTATCTCATCTTGCACCTTGTTTTTTATCTTAATTGGTCAATTGTCTTATTTTGTATTTAATACTAACGACTAATCAATATTGAGTATCGTGTGAGGAAAAGAGCTAGAGAAAAAAAGTAGGAAAAACAAAAGTCATAGCTTTTTACATAACTAACGTAATTAAATAATTGAAAAACATTTTTAATTTTGCTATATTAAGTTTATGAATATTTTATTTTGTCTGACCGTATGAAAGTTTTAATATAAAAAATTAAGGAGGGAGTAATCTTGTATAATAATTCTGAAGGTATTGTTTTGGTAGATTTCGAGAGTTTAGAAAATTTTATGGTTGATGTTTTTAAAGGGGTAGGAGTCCCGGAAGAAGATGCTCGAATATGTGCTGATGTGTTGATTACTTCTGATAAAAGAGGGATAGATTCACATGGTATTGGCCGCTTAAAACCTATATATTACGATAGAATTAAGGATGGGACCCAATCACCAAAAACAGATATTGAAATTGTTAAAGATGGTCCTACTACCGCAGTTATTGACGGACACAATGGAATGGGACAGGTAATTGCCAAAAAGTCTATGACTCTGGCCATTGAAAAAGCTAAAAAGATGGGATTGGGAATGGTAGCAGTAAGAAATTCAACCCATTATGGAATTGCCGGATATTATGTTTTAATGGCTATCAAAGAAGGAATGATTGGAATCACCGGTACTAATGCCCGTCCTTCCATTGCTCCTACTTTTGGGATAGAAAATATGTTGGGAACTAACCCTTTGACTTTTGGAATGCCCTCTGACGAAGAATTTCCCTTTGTTCTTGACTGTGCTACCTCTATTACTCAACGAGGGAAGATAGAATTTTATGACCGGGCAGAAAAAGAAATCCCTTCGGGATGGGTAATCGGGCAAGATGGTAAGGCCAGGACAGACACTCATCAAATTTTGCAAGACTTAAAAACAGGGAAAGCTGCTCTTGCCCCCTTGGGAGGTATCGGAGAAGAAACTGCCGGATATAAAGGTTATGGATATGCTGCTGTAGTAGAAATCCTTTCTGCTGCCCTGCAAAACGGGAAGTATCTTAAAATGTTATCGGGAATGGAAGAAGGTAAACCCGTACCCATTAATCTGGGACATTTTTTTATTGCCATTAACATATCTTCCTTTATAGATCTTGAATTATTTAAAAAGATAAGTGGAGATATTCTCCGTTCCCTTCGTTCTTCCAAAAAATCTCCTGAAGCGGAGAGAATTTACACCGCAGGTGAAAAAGAATATCTGGCTTGGCTGGAGAGAAAAGATAAAGGCGTACCGGTAAATAAGAATCTTCAACAGCAGATTATTGCTTTAAAAGAAGAACTTGGATTGATCCAACATAAATTCCCTTTTGAAAAATAAAAAAGAAATAATTACTTTTTCTGTCTTTCTCGCGAAGCTTGTGCCTCTACTTTACAAGGGTAGGTTTTGCGAAAGTAAGCAATGGAAATCCAAAACAAAAATCAGGAGGTAATGAAGTATTTATGAAGCTTAAAAAGAAAATATCAATTTTTATTCTACTAATTCTTTCCGTTTTAATCTTAAGTTCTGTGAATGTGTTTTCCTGGAACAGTCACTTTTTTTATACTGAATTAGCTATAAAAAATAATGATTGGATAAACAGTTTCCCTGAAATCGAAGTAACTCCTTATACTTATAAAGACATAGACCAGGATGAATACAATCCGGAATTTGTAATAAAATATGTTGAGGGGGAGGTTGGAGGAAAAACGAAAGCCTCAGATATTCTTATTAATTATTCAGACGAACCGGATTGGGATTTAGATACTAATTTAGAATTAAATAAATTACAAGCTTTAACCGGGGGAAGTCAAGGGTATCGCCATATGTATTTTTCTGTGTTTGCAGGTTTACTGAAAGCCGGAGATGCCCCCAAAAGAGCTAATCACTTCTTTGAAATGTCCAAGAATGCCTTTGGGAAAGGCGATAATTATTGGGGTTTTAGGTTTGCCGCTCGGGCTATTCATTATTTAGAGGATGTATCCCAACCCTATCACACTTATCCAGCTCCTTTGGATGTCCTCTTTAAGAAATTCTTTAATGTAAAAAAGCTTACTGTACTGGTTTCTAATGCTCATTATGGCTATGAAGATTTTAATGGATATCTTTTCGAACACAAGAAAGAGGAATTTTATAATCTGCTTCCTGAGGTGAAAACTGTTAAGATGGGTGATGTAGCGGATAGTGCTATTAATTTAAGCAAAGAAGCCAGAAAAGATTTTGCTCTTTCTTATCGAGAGACCATGAAATTATTTCCTGTGCTGGATAATGACCAAGCATTTATTATTATCAAAGGAGAAGAAATAATAAGAACAGCCAATTCTCCGGATAGTCAAGAGCTGATTAATTTGATGAAAAAAGATATTCTATTGGGTTTGGGTTATTTAAACGGCTTTTTTGATCTGTTAAAAGAATCGGTTGAGTAAACTCGTATCGAGTATCGCGTATTGCGTGAAAAGAAAGAGCGGATAGTGTTCAGGAGGTAGGGGTTCGATTCATCGAACCCGTTTCGGGTCGAATAAATCCGACCCCTTGATGAAGAAATTACCTCGTCTTTATTCCCTCTTCCCTTGGAGGGAGAGGGCCTGCCCTGTGTAGTAGAGGAAATTACTGCACGGGGTTAGGGCGAGGGGGATAAATCTTCACGCTATCCCCGATACGCAATACGATATACTTACAATTAATATAATTGGTCAATTAGGCAATCGGTAGATTGGCGGATCGGCAGATTAGCAAATTAGTAGATTGGTAGATTTTAAAGTTTTTAATTTTGAATTATGGTTTTACGTTTTTCGTTTTAAGTTTTTAGTTTAAGAAGGAATGTGTATGTTTTTCAAAAAAAAGCAGAACAATAAAAAAGAAAAAGTAATTGTATCTTTTTCACAGAGGTTAGGCATGGTTTGTCTTAGAAGTCTGGAAGCATATATAGAGAAAAATAAAATAGCAAAGTGTTATATTATTATTCCCAATCCTCCCCATAAAAATGTAATTAATTATGCAGAAAATATTAGCCAAATAGGAATAGTTATCGCTCCCGATTTTAAGCAGGAAATAGAAAAGATTAAAAAGTTGTATCCGGGAAGAACAATTGAAATGATTAATTTAGAAGATTTCGGCGAAAGGAATATGATGCGAGATGCGGTATAGAGATATAATAAATAATGTATTAAATAAAGTAGAAGAAAAAAATAAAAGAAAGGAGAAATATTAAATGAAGCAGATTGGGCAGTTAGATGTTACCGATAATAAAAGATTGGTTTTATCTATCGGTGAGTTTCGGGGAGTAGAAAGAGTTGATTTAAGGCAATATGTAAAAGTGAAAGACGGAGATGAGTACATTCCCACCCCTAAAGGTGTAAACTTTAGCGCAGAATGGATAGATGATTTTGTGAAAATGATAGAGAAATTAAAGGAAGTTTAGTAGGGGAAAATAAGACAATATTATTATCCTGTCTTTGAGGAGGCAAATTAAAATGAAAAATGTTAATTATTTATCTATTGCCGAGAAAGTTCTACAACAGATAAAATCTGAAGGGGCATTCCTGATAACTAAGTCCCAAGATGATGCAAAAATAAACGTTATGACTATAGGCTGGGCTTCTATTGGATATATGTGGAAAAAGCCGATAATGACAGTCATGGTTAGGAAGAGCCGCTTTACCCATCATATTATCGAAAAGGCCGAAAGTTTTGCGGTTAGTATCCCTGGAGATGACTTGAAGGAAGCATTGGATTTTTGTGGTACTAAATCCGGTCGAGATTTTGATAAATTCAAAGAATGTAATTTAACCATTGTTCCAGCACAAAAAATAGACACTCCTATTATTAACCTGCCAGGATTTCATTATGAATGTAAAATTGTTTATAAAAGCAAAATGAATCCTGATTTTCTGTGTAAAGAATATAAGGAAGATGTTTATGCTGATAATGATTATCATACTTTTTATTTTGGCGAGATAGTGGCCTGCTATAAAACAATTGGTTAAATAAATTTTGTTGCAAAAGGCGAAAGATTAATAAGTAAAAAAAGAATTAAATTAATTTCAAATAATTTTTACAAAAAAGAAGGATTATTTTAAGTAAATGTAGAAAATAGTAGAGAGATTAATTTTAAATTAAAGAATGTAAGAAAAAATTAATGTCTGCGAGTTTAAGCATTAGATAAGAAGAGGGAGGTGGTCAATTTAGCATAATTATTAAAGATTTAGGTTTAGCGAGGATTTGATTAGTTAGAAAATTAATTAAAAAATATTTAAGGAGGATTTATACAAACATGTTGAGATTTAAAATAACCAAAGGACTATTAATTTCCCTGTTAACTTTCTTTTTAGTTCTAAGTTCAGTATGTTTTATTTTTGCTGCACAAAAAGAAATTGTTGTATTATCAATTAATGACTATCACGGAGCCCTTGCTCCTGCCGGGAAAAATGTCGGGGCAGCGAAACTTGCCGATGCTTTAAAGGTTGAGAAAGCAAAGAATCCTGAAGGCACAATTATAGTATCCGGCGGTGATAATTATCAGGGTAGTGCTATGTCAAATCTTATGTATGGTGAACCGGTATCAGCACTATTTAAAGAGGCGGGCTTAGAATTATCCGCAGTTGGTAATCACGAATTTGACTGGGGAATTGATAGGATCACTAAGTGGGCAGAAGATGGTGAACTAACATTTGTTTGTACTAATATATATGATATAAGAACAAATGAACCGGTTGATTGGGCAGAACCATTTGTAATTATCGAAAAAGCTGGGGTTAAAGTAGGATTTGTAGGTTTGGCTACTCCGGAAACTGCTTACAAAGCGCTTAAAGCAAATGTAGAGAATTATGATTTCAAAGACCCGGTAGCAACTTTAGTTAGCTGGGTGCCAAAAGTAAAAGCTGCAGGAGCGGATATTGTTATCGCTTTAACTCACCTTGGTTCATTCCAGGATAAAGAGGGGAAGATTACCGGTGAAGCTGCAGATTTATTTCAGGTAGAAGGAGTGGATGCAGTAATATCCGGCCACACTCATCAAAGTGTCAGTGGCTTGGTAAATGGTAAGCCTCTGGTGCAAGCTTACTATAACGGCCGGACAGTTGCGAAAATGACTTTCGTTTTTGATGAGAATAATAAGTTACTTAGTGCAGAGCCTTCATTAGATCATCTCTATAACCGACCTGATACTCTTAAAGATGATGTGAATATGTTAGCAATTTATGAAAAATATGAAGACGAACTGAATCCTGTTTTAGGAAAGGTATTGGGTAAAACTACAGTAGAATTAGACCATGACAGATATGCCGGACCATCTTTATTAGGTGAATGGAGCTGTGAGGTAATGAGAGAAAAAGTTGGAGTTCAGATTGCTATGACCAATGGCGGCGGACTCAGAGTTCCTGTTCCGGCAGGAGATATTACTGCCGGGATACTATATGAAGTGATGCCTTTTGATAATACTCTATATACTATGAAGTTATCCGGTGCAGATGTAAAAGCTAATATTGAACACGGTATATTAAATGAGGAAATTGGCTGGATTCAGATATCCGGTGTAATGGTAACTTATAATAAAGAAGCAGAAGCAGGTAACAGGATAACCAGCATGGTTTTAGCAGACGGTACCCCTGTAGAACTGGATAAATATTATACTGTGGTAACTAATGACTTTATGTTCACCGGTGGAGATAAATACAACTTCAGCAATTCTAAAGATGGATTGGATACTTTTATTCCTATAAGGGATGCTCTGATGGAAGCAGTAGAAAAAGCGGGAATTTTGTCACCAGTAAAACAAAATTGGTTGTCTGAAGAGAAAGTCGGCAAGCTTTATGTAGTAGAAGTGGGGGATTCTGTATGGGAAATTGCCCAGAAATTTGGAACAACGGTAGAAAAGATTGCTGCACTTAATGAATTATCCAACCCGAGACTTATTAGACCCGGTCAAGAGTTAGTTATTCCCACAGAGTAATAGTGAGAAAAATAAAAGAGGATGGCATTTTTAATATGCCATCCTCTTTTATAATGTCATTTTCTAAAACGGAATATAAAAGTATAAAAAAAATGAAAAAACATTTGTGTTTTAATAAATTTAATGCTAAACTTTTTATGGTGTTTTGACCCCGTTATGTTAATACTTCTAAAATTGTAAATAAAATAGTTAATTTTACAATAATAATTAGCTTTATAATTACTTACAAGGAGAATATTAAATATTGATACACGCGCCTTTTGAGACGTTGTGCTTGCTTCAAGATACCTTTATCTATCAAGACTTACCGGGAGTTTTTCCACATTCCCACCTTTTCAGATGGGAGATCACACAAAATAAAAATATAAGATAGCTATTTTTAATGAAATATTTAGGAAAAACATTCTACACCTATGTTATAGTACAGAATAATACTTTAAAAATTGCTAAAAATGTTAAGGCAGACAAGGCTCGAGAAATAAGATTGATACAATATATCAATTATACTTATATAAGTGCTAAGCATATAAAAAGAAAGCAAAACATAATCGGAGGTGAATAAAAAGAAAAAAGCATAAGATTTTAAGAATACACGTACTATTAGTCGAAAAGGTTCATATTAAAAAAAGTTTAAATTTTAATAGAAAGGAGAAAGAAATGAGAAAAAGTTTATTTGTTTTAACATTGGCTGTTCTTCTAATCGCTATAAGTACTGTAGCTCTTGCAGCCGATGTGGTTAAAATTGGTATTTTTGAACCTATGACTGGACCAATGGCTGTTGGTGGAGCACTGGGTATGCAAGGATATGAACTTGCCCAAGACCATAGACCTACAGTTTTAGGAAAAACAGTTGAATTAATTCTTGTTGATAATAAAAGTGATAAAGTTGAATCAGCCAGTGCAGTCTCCAGATTAATCGAAAAAGAAGGCGTAGTAGCAATTTTAGGTAGTTATGGCAGCAGTTGTTCAATCCCAGGCGGTGAAGTTGCTGATAAAGCAGGAATACCTATGCTTGCTGCTGGTGCAACAAACCCCTTAGTTACATTCGGAAAAGATTATGTTTTCCGTTGCTGTTTCATTGACCCTTTCCAAGGAGAAGTAATGGCTCGTTATACTTTTGAAAACTTGGGAATCAAAAAAGCAGCTCTTTTAGTTGATATTGCTCAGGATTATTCAGTAGGCCTGGCTAATTTCTACAAAAAAACATATTTAGAACTTGGTGGAGAGATCATTAGTGACATGAAATACAATACTGGTGACCAGGATTTTAGTGCTCAATTAAGTCAGATTATAGCTTCCGGAGCAGAAGCTCTCTTTTTCCCAGGTTATTTCGGAGATGTTGCTTTAATTGCTATGCAGGGGAGAGAATTAGGATTTAAAGGAACATATTTAGGAGGAGATACATTACATAACCCAGTATTAATCGATTTAGCCGGTGATGCTGTTGAAGGTTTAGTTGCAAGTACCTTCTTTGCTGAAGATGCGCCTCCTATTCCGGAATCCGTAAAATTTGTTGATCGCTGGAGAGCTAAATTTAATGAAGCTCCCAATGCAACTTCTATCCTTACCTATGATGCCTACAATTTAATGCTTGATGCTATTGAAAGAGCTGGTTCATTTGACCCGACTGCAATCAAGGATGCCTTAGCTGCAACAAAAGAATTCCCGGGTGCCGGCGGCGCAATTACCATTAATGAAACTGGTGATGCAGTAAAACCTGCGATTATAGTTAAAGTTGTAAATGGGGAGCAAGTCTACAGTACAACTGTTAACCCCTAATATAATTGATTTATTTAGTAAATTACATAGAGGGATAGAAAGGTTACGATTCTATCCCTCTTCACAGAAAGAACCTTTTCGACTAAATTTATTATAGCAAGTAGAACAGAAGGGCAAAATGTCATAATGCGGACACGCATTATGACATTTTGCCCTTCAGGTTAACTAAGTAAAGAAGCTAAAAAATTAAGAACATAGAAGTTATTTAACCGAAAATTTAAATAACCGAAAGGAGGATTCTATGCCATTAAATTTATTCTTGCAGAATTTAGCTAACGGATTATCTTTGGGAAGTTTATACGCCTTGATTGCGATAGGATATACTATGGTTTACGGCATTTTAAGATTAATCAACTTTGCTCACGGGGAAGTTTTTATGCTGGCGACTTACTTTCTTTATTATGGATTTTTAATTTTTAATTTGCCCTGGTGGGCATCGGTTATTATTGCAATAGCGCTAACTGCTATAACCGGAATGTTATCTGAAAGGATCGCCTATAGGCCTTTGCGAAATGCTCCCAGAATATCTGTTTTGATTTCAGCAATTGGGGTGTCATTTTTCCTGCAAAATTTAGCCATTGTTCTTTTTACCGGAATCCCCAAATCTTTTCACCGCCCTACTTTTTTCAAAAGGATATTTCAATTTGGCGAGATTCGCATTCAATCGACTCTTTTTGCTTCAGTAATAGTTTCCGCTATCTTTTTAACCATATTAATATATGTTGTTTACAGAACAAAGACTGGCTTAGCCATGAGGTCAATATCTACAGATATTGAAACTTCCAGATTAATGGCAGTTGATGTTGATAAAACCATTTCCATTACCTTCGCTATCGGTTCGGCTCTGGCAGCTGTGGGTGGTATTTTATGGGCCCTAAGATTTCCACAATTATTCCCTTTTATGGGTATGATGCCCGGTTTGAAAGCTTTTATTGCAGCTGTGGTGGGGGGAATTGGTAATATACCGGGAGCGATGCTTGGCGGTTTATTTTTAGGTATGTCTGAAATATTATTTGTTGCTTTTTTACCTGCATTATCAGGATATAGAGATGCATTTATCTTCGCAATCTTGATTTTAATTCTGTTGTTTAAACCGGATGGTATTCTAGGCAAAAATGTACAAGAGAAGGTGTAGTATAATGAAAAAACAAAATGAAAAAATATTTACCATATTAGCTTTAATTGTACTGGGGATATTAGTGTACCTTGCGGAAAACAATTTAGATGCCTATAAGTTAAGAATTCTTAATCTTAGTGCTATATATGTTACTCTGGGTGTAAGTTTAAATTTAATTTATGGGTTTACAGGTCAATTCTCCTTGGGTCATGCTGGTTTTATGGCAATCGGTGCCTACGTGACCACCTTATTAGTGCTTCCTCCCTATTATAAGGAAATGATTTTTATACTCGAACCTTTAGTTTGGCCCTTTACTGTTATGAAAGCACCTTTTATAGTTGCTTTATTGTTAAGTGGATTATTGTCTGCTTTGGTAGCAATTCTAATCGGGTTACCGGTATTGAGGCTTAGAGGAGACTATTTAGGGATAGCTACCCTGGGTTTTGCTGAAATTGTAAGAATAATCGCCAATAACATCCCTCAGGTTACTAATGGGGCTTTAGGAGTAAAAGGTATTCCGGAATTTTCTAATCTCTGGTGGACCGTAGGAGTGGCGGTCTTTACAATTTATATTATTAAAGGATTGATTAATAGCAGTTTTGGAAGAGCTTTGATGGCTATCAGGGAAAATGAGATAGCAGCCGAGGTTATTGGAGTAAGTCTTACCTATCATAAAGTAATGTCATTTGCAATTAGTGCATTTTTTGCCGGGGTTGCCGGAGGATTGTTTGCCTGTTTGCTTACAACCATAGACCCAAAGGCATTTATGTTCGTAATGACCTTTAATATATTAATTGTGGTTGTACTTGGCGGTTTGGGCAGTATTACCGGAACAGTTTTTGCAGCCTTTTTATTTAATTTTTCTCTGGAATATTTACGTCCTATAGAAGCAGGCTTTAATATCGGACCGATTGTAATTCCCTCAATACCCGGATTAAGGATGGTCACTTTCTCAGCCCTCCTCCTAATTGTTATTTTATATATGAAGAATGGGCTTATGGGAGGTATTGAATTCTCCTGGAAGGGATTAGCCAGATTTATTCGCAAAATATTCCCAAATAAAAAATCATCTGAAGGGAGCGTCATGTAATGGAAATATTGATGGAATTATTAAATGCAGATAATATAACTATGAAATTTGGCGGTTTAACAGCTGTAAGCAATTTCAAGTTAAAAATTTCTCCAGGCGAGCTTGTTGGATTGATTGGTCCAAACGGTGCCGGAAAGACTACCATCTTTAATATGATTACCGGAATATACACTCCAACTATAAATAAGATTTATTTTCAAGATAGAGATATTACCGGAATAAAACCTGATAAAATCGCTAAAGCAGGCATCGCCCGAACTTTCCAAAATATCAGGCTTTTGGAGAATTTGACAGTAATCGATAATGTAATGATAGGTTTTCATCTTCACCTAAAATCAAATCTTGCTTCTGCTATCCTTAAATTTCCCAATTATGTTCGTGAAGAAGAAAGTATTTACCATAAATCAATAGAATTATTAGAGAAAGTAGAATTAGAAAAATTCAAACAGGAAAAAGCAGGCAGTCTTCCTTATGGACAGCAGAGGAAATTAGAGATTGTTCGGGCTTTAGCTACCGGACCTAAACTGTTGCTTTTGGATGAGCCGGCAGCCGGAATGAATCCTCAGGAAACCAAGGAGTTAATGAGTTTTATTCAGAAGATTCAAAATGACTTTGATTTAACCATTTTTTTAATAGAACACGATATGAAAGTTGTAATGGGAATATGTAGAAGAATTTTAGTCATGGATTATGGAGTAACTATTGCTGAGGGAAATCCCGCAGAAATTCAAAATAATCCGGAAGTAATTAAGGCTTATTTGGGGGTGGATGCAATCTATGCTTAAGATTGATAATTTAAATGTTTTTTTCGGTGGTATACATGCCTTGAAAGGAATTTCATTTGATGTTCCCATAGGAAAAGTAATTACTTTAATTGGAGCAAATGGAGCAGGTAAAAGTACTACTTTAAGAACTATCTGTGGTTTAATCAAACCACAGGAAGGTAAAATAAAGTTCGATGATAAAGAAATAACCAATATTCCTACTGACAGGATTGTTAAAAAAGGCATTGCACTGATACCTGAAGGAAGGAAAATATTTCCCAATTTGACAGTTCAAGAAAATTTATCCTTAGGTGCTTTTGCCCGGACTGATAAAAAAGAAACTGCGAAAGATCTTGAATGGGTTTACGAGTTGTTCCCTCAGATTAAAGAAAGATTATGGCAAAAGGGTGGTACTTTATCAGGCGGGGAACAGCAGATGTTAGCCGTAGCCCGGGGATTAATGTCACGACCAAAGCTTTTAATGTTGGATGAGCCCTCTTTAGGGTTAGCGCCTTTATTAGTGAAGGAAATCTTTGATATCATTAAAAGGATTCACCGGGAAGGAATGACCGTACTTTTAGTTGAACAGAATGCTTTTGCTGCATTGAAAATTGCTGATTATGCTTATGTGCTGGAGACCGGGAAGGTTGTTCTGCAGGGAACCGGAGAGGAGCTTTTACAAGATAAGGGAGTAAAAAAAGCTTATCTGGGAGAATAATGATATTTTAATAAAACGAAAAACGAAAAGCGCAAAACGTAAAACTATAGCTCAAAATGTAAAATTTAAATATATATCTCGATTCGTTGATTAATTACTTAGTTAATTGGTTAATAAATTATTAGAATTGTACTATTTAACTAGTTTATTTTGCATCTTGTATTTAAAGCTAACGACTATCGACTATTCACTAACGACTAGTTAAGAGTTTTGAATTATGGTTTTTCGCTTTTAGTTTTAAATTTTTAGCTGTATACTGACAACTAAAAAATTGTATTTGAAAATAACGACTAATTTAATATTATTCTATAGTAATTAGCCAAGAAATTTTCCGCTGATATTGACTGTTTTTATCAAGAGCAGTAATATTTACAATATAAGACTTTTTAATTAAAGGTTTTAAAGAATCAGGGGTAAAAGAAATTTCTCGATTTTCCGGATTAAAATCGAATTTTACTTTTGCCCCTCCTAATTTCATAGAGAGAGTATCTGCAACATAATTATCCCCCTCTAAAATTGCCCCTATCTTAACCAATTGGCTGCTTTCTATTATACCGTCATAGGGGAAAATTTGGGAAGCATTAAAAGGGCGTTGATTTAATATCTGCACAAAAGAATTAAGTGAACTTTGGCCAAAAATTATTTGCCGGTTCAAGGAAAAGGGGTTGGCGGTGAAAGTATTATTCATGCTATTGGCATTAACAATACCTTCATAACCTGCTTGTATAACTATATTTTTTATTACAGGACTGTAAACGCCGTAAGGATAGGCGAAGAATTTTACTTTACCTCCCATTTTGCTTTCTAAAATTTCTTTTGACAAAATAATTTCCCTCCTAATTCGAGCCAGATAAGTCTCGTAATTTTCATTTTCCTGATATTTTAAGAGGTTGCAATGGCTTAAGGTATGGGAACCAATTTCAATATTATTTTTTGTCATCTCTCTAATCTCTTCCCAGGTAAGACTGTAGCTATTTTTTTCGATAAAGTTGGTATATAAAAAGAGAGTTGCCGGGAAGTTATATTTTTTTAATACAGGATAGGCTAAGGTGAAATTAGATTTAAAACCATCATCTATGGTTATTACTACCGGCTTTGGTGGAAGCTGACCGTTTTTTAATCCTGCAAGCAATTCGGAAAGAGAGATTACCGAATAATTATGAATGGCTAAATAGTTCATCTGTTTTTCAAATTCTCCAATATTTATCACATAACTGCTACCCTCATCTTTAGTGAAATTGTGATAGGTCAGGATAGGGATGGTAATTTCTTCAGCATAGACTGCATTGTTTGTAATTAAAAATATATTTTGATTAAATGTTATTATTAGCAATGTAATTATTAATAATTTGAAAGTAAATATGAATCTGTTTCTTCTAAAGGGAGGAATGTCTGAAATATTATGATTTAAAAACATGCTATCTCCTAAAATTATTATCAATTATTTTAATTTATTATAACATATCGTCTAAGGCATCTTTAAAAAATACCCCAGAGTGACAAGCAAGGCCAAAATTAGTTAAGAAGTTTATCCAGGATAGGAGATATTTCTTTTAAGTCTTTGACTACAAAATCTGCTTTATCCCTATCAGCATCATCTCCGGAGAATTTATTTATCCAGATGGTAGTCATCTCCATATTTTTCCCGCCTATAATATCTTTTTTATAAGAATCACCGATAATAATTGATTCCTTTCCCTGACAACCTGCTTTATTTAGAGCGACTTGGAAGATTTTTTCTTTCGGTTTGTAGATTTGAACTTCTTCCGAGGTGGTAATGGAGTCAAATATCTCGCTAATTCCGAAAACTTTAAATTGAAAGTTTTGAAAGTCATTATCGATATCGCTTATAATTCCCACATGAAGATTAGTTTTTTTTAGTTCCCGGAGAATTAATAAAGTTTCGGGAAATAATTTTATATATTTTTTATGGTTTTTTAAGAATGACTTGTTAAACCATTGAAAATCCTCTTTCGAAGGCTGGATATTCCATTCTGCAAGTACCCCTTTAAAAGCTTTTTTAGTAGATTCCCGAAGAGGTGTAAATGATTTTTCTTCCGGGTCGGTATCCAGCAAAGTCATTTCCTTGGTAAATAGGTAAGAATTATATTTAGTGACCATATCTTCCGGGGAAGCAAAAAGTTTGTATCTTTGAATAACCTCTTTCATCATATGTAAATGAGCGGCATGGTCACTTTCAGCACACATCAGTGTTCCCCCAAAATCAAAAAATATGGCTTTGTATTTTTTTCCTTCATTATTATTTAATTTTCCCATCTTATCCCTCCTTTATCCTATATATTTTATCATTATTTTGGTCTATAAACTAATTTTAAAACAGTTTTTTGTTAAGAATAATATTTTTTATTCTTTTATTTTTATAAGCAAGAGAGAAGTTATCAAAGCAAATATCAATCCAGCCCAGAAGGGTGATAAGGGACCAAACTGGAACTTTAAATACCCTCCCAGGGAAGGCCCGATGGATCCGATTAAACCGGTACAGGTACCGATAAAACCAATTACCAGTCCTCTTGATTGTCGGTGAGTAATATCGGCCAGAAATGAACCATAAGCAATATAACAACTCTGAAAAAAAACGTATAATACGGTAAACAGGGCAATAGTCAGCCATAAAGGAGAACTTAAGCTCCACAAGATTATAAATATTCCTAGACCTGACACACTGTACGATAATACCCTTTTACTACCCCATTTCTCAATGATTTTTCCTCCCCAGAGACTGTATATAACTGCCGCGAACCCTCCTAACGCAAAAAGCAAATTGATTTTTGATTTATCCAAATTCATTACTTCCTTGGCATATAAAGAAATAAAAGGTCCATGTGTGGTAAGATTAAATAAAAGAAAAAGGGAAGAAAGAGCTAAGATGATTCGAAGCATCTTTTTATTGAATAAATTTTTAAAAGAGTCAAATTTATTAATTTTTGTACGGTGGTGATGGGTCTCTTTTAACCACAATATTCTGGCTATGGCACACAAAAAAGTAGTTAAAGAAGTAAAATAAAATAAATATTTTATTTCTATTCGAGGAATCAATATCATCCCTATAGCGGGTCCTATGGTAATCCCTAATACAACGAATAGTTCAAATTCACTATAGGCTATACCCCTTTTTGTTTTGGGAACAGATTCGGCAATCATGGAATAGAAAGAAGGTAATTGAAGAGCACTTAAACTATTAGCGATAGTAAGAAAAAGTATTAAAGTGATCCAATGAGAAGAATTGCCAGCTAAAAAATATAGAAAAGGAAAGACAAAGCTTGGGATAATTATTAATAACTTGCGGCCAAATTGGTCGGAAAGTATTCCTCCTAAAAATTGCATTAAAGTAGAAGATAGGGCAAGCAAGGTATACGAAAATCCCACTTGAAAATCATTTGCCCCTAATTCTTTAAGATAAATAGGAAGAACAGGATACCAACTAAAAAAAGCCATGAGGATAAACAGAACTGTTATTGATAATACAGAAACATTCTGTTCGATAAATAGGGATTGACGGATTTTAGTCCAAAAATTCATTAAAAGACTCCTTAAGTTAAATTAATACTAAATTTTTTACATAAATTATGGTAAAATACAGATAATTATATCATAATGGAAAAGATAAGATAACAAATGAAAAGAAAATTTAGTTTAATATCTTTTAAGAAAATAAAAGGGAAAGGATCCTGGGGAAGAATATTATTAAAAAGGGAGGTAAAATGAATGGAATTAAAGACAGTGAAAATGGAATTCCCTGAAGATGTCAATATTATTATTGGTCAGACTCATTTTATAAAAACCGCTGAAGACCTCTATGAAGTGATGGTTAACGCTGTGCCGGGAGTAAAATTTGGCCTGGCTTTTAATGAGGCTTCGGGTCCTTGTTTGGTAAGGGCAGAAGGAAATGATCTAAAGCTAAAGGCTCTGGCTATAAAAAATGTGAAAACCATTGGAGCAGGACATGTTTTTGTAATTATCTTAAAAGATGCTTTTCCTATCAATGTATTAAATGCTATAAAAAATTGCCCTGAAATCTGTTCCATATTCTGTGCTACTGCTAACCCGGTTGAGGTAATTATTGCCCACACTGAATTGGGAAGAGGAGTACTGGGAGTGATTGATGGAAACTCACCCAAGGGAGTAGAGACAGAAAAAGATATTCAGGAGCGAAAAGAATTTCTGAGGATGATTGGATATAAACTTTAATAACAGCGTAAAGCTAAAGGCGCAAAGCGCAAAACTAAAAATCAAAACTTAAAACCAAAAAATAAATTTTAAATCTTAGCTTTTAACTTTAAGTTTTTTGTTAAAAAAGGTAGGGGTTCGATTCATCGAACCCGTAAGAAAAATCGCCCAAATAACACGGGTCGAATAAGTTCGAACCCTACAGTAAAAGCAATACTTTATACGAAAATAGTTTTGAATTTTGAATTATGGTTTTTCGCTTTTCGTTTTAAGCTTATAGTTGTATACTGATAACTGAAAACTGATAAATATAAACTAAAAACTACTGACTAAATTGACAGGTAGATTTTATAATTTTTAAATCAATATAAAAAGGAGTGAATTAGATTATGAATAAAAAACTTTATAGGTCGAAAAAGGATTATATGGTTGCTGGTGTATGTGGAGGGATAGCAGAATATTTTGATATAGATTCTACTTTAGTTAGATTGCTAACAGTATTGGTTGTTCTTATAGGAGGAGCAGGAATTGTTGCTTATATTATTGCCTGGATTGTAATTCCCAAGAATCCTGATCAGGTTTCTGATGTAGCTTTTGAAGAGAGAGAAAATATAAAAGAAAAAGTCAAAAAAGGTGCAAAGGATGCAATTAAAGAGGTTAAAGAACATTTTGAATCAGAAGAACCTTCTTCTAAATCAGAGAAAAACAGGAGGATTTTAGGAGGCATAACTGTAATGGCTATAGGTTTAATCTTTTTGTTGAACGGCTTCTTCCCCTGGGTAGGCTGGAACAAACTGTGGCCGGTAATTTTGATCGCGGTAGGTATAACTATTATGATTCGGGCCTTTAAGAAAAAAGATTAAAATTAGAAAATTAGGATGAATTTATGCCATTAGCATCACAGATAAAAGAATTGGGAGCAGAGGTTGGTTTAGATATCGTTAGAATTACCAATACCGAAAGTTTCCCAGAAACAGAAAATTTTATTATAGAAAGCATAGAAAAAGGTTATATCCCAAAAGACGATTATTATACTTCAAAAAATATTTCAGCAATTACGAAACAGTTAAATCTGAATAAAATTACCAAAAGATGCAATCCGAAAAGTGTTCTAAAAAGAGCGAGATCTATAATTAGTGTTGCTCAGTGTTATTTGATAGAAGAAACAGAAGATATTCAAGATAAAGAACAACTCTATGGGAAGATTGCCAAGTATAATGTAGGCAACTTTTATTATGATGTAAAATTAAAACTAAAAAAGATAGTTGATTTCATAAATCAAAAGGCTGATTTTAAATATAAATCTAAAAGTAAATCTTGTTATGTATCTTTAGCAGAAAAGCCGATCGCTCAGCGAGCTGGAGTAGGCTGGTATGGAAAACATGGGATAATTATTACCGAAAGATTTGGTTCCTGGGTAGTTTTGGGAGAAATTATAACTGAATTAGAATTGGATACAGATGAGTGCCTTCAGCAAGATTGTGGTGATTGTACCATATGTATCGATTCATGTCCGACTAAGGCCATTGTTTCCCCTTATGTAATCGATAGGACTAAATGCCTCCAGTTTATTTCGGAAAGACCAATGAAAGTATCTTTGGATTTCCGGGAAGTTTGGGGAGATAAACTGTACGGATGCACTATCTGTCAGGAGGTCTGCCCAAAAAATTATAAAGTAAAACCTAAAAAATATAGGCCGGAATATGGCTATATCGGCTCAAGGATTCCCTTAATACCGCTATTGCAAATTACCGAAGCGGAATTTAAAAATTATTTTGCTTATAATCAGATTGCTATGAGAACAAGAGAAGTAATTAAAAGAAATGCTGTGCTGGCGTTAGGTAACATTGGCGATACTAAGTCTGTAGTTCCCTTGATTATAACTTTGCAACAAGATGATAGTCCGATGGTAAGGGGATATGTTGCCTGGGCTCTGGGTAAAATCGGAGGAGAAAAAGTGAAATTTGCTTTAGAAAAAGCTCTAAAGACAGAAGAAGATAAAGAGGCAAGAGAAGAAATTGTAAATGCTTTAGAAAGGTTTTAATAAATTAGAGAGAGTGATAGAATTCAGGAGTCAGAAGGTAAGATAGTATCGAGTATCGAGTATATAGTGAAGAAAAGAAGAGATAAAATTCAGGAGCGAGGAGTCAGAATAAATTATTATTGCATAGAGCGTATGTAATTAGTTAGTTACCCGGTTAGCCAGTTTACCAGTTAAAATACAGGTTACAAGTTACAGGTTGCGAGTTACAAATTTGGAAGAAAGAAGTAGGGGCGTATTACAATACGCCCTCAATAATCTATATAAAACCGTAGGACAGGCGTCTCGCCTTTATTGATAGAGCACCTGTTATACTCTTTATTATTAACGCAATACGCAATACGCAATACGAAAAAAAGAAAGGATTTAAAGTTTAAGATGGTTCAAGTAGAAGGATTGACCAAGATATTCCATGATAAAAAAAGAGGCAAAATATTAGCAATTAATAATTTAAAATTTAATTGCCTGAAAGGTCAGGTATTCGGACTTTTGGGCCCTAATGGAGCCGGCAAAACTACCACTTTACGTGCATTAGCAACCATGATACTCCCCACTAAAGGGAAAATAACCGTAAATGGATATGATGTAGTTAAAGAAGCAAGCAAAGTAAGGAGACAGATAGGATTTTTATCCAGCGAAACGGGATTATATGACCGTTTTACCCCCCGGGAAACTGTAATGTTTTTTGGACGGATTAATGGAATGAAAGACAAAGATATAAAAAAAAGAACTGCTGAAATCTTCCACAATTTAGATATGGAAAATTTTCAGGATGTCAGAGTAAATAAACTTTCCACCGGAATGAAACAGAAACTTTCTATTGCCAGGAGTATTATTCATGATCCGCCGGTATTAATTTTAGATGAACCAACAGTGGGATTAGATATAATTACGGCTAGAACAGTAATTGAGTATGTTAAAAGGTTCAGAGATCAGGGGAAGTGCATCATCTACTCTACCCACATTATGCGGGAAGCTGAAAAATTGTGTGATATGATTGCGATTATTCATCAAGGTAATCTCATTGCTCAAGGGACCCTAAAAGAATTAAAAAAGAATTCCTCATCTGACGATTTAGAAGAAATATTTTTTGAATTAATAAATCAAGGAGAGAATCTAGAATGAACTGGAAGAACATTAAGCTTATCTTTATTAAAGAATTAGTAGGAACCATACGAGATAAAAGAACCATAATTGCCATGATAATAATTCCTTTAATCTTTTATCCTCTCTTGTTTACAGGAGTTGGTTATTTCAACAAGATGGGAAGCATGAAATCAGAAGAAACCAACTCAAAGATTATGATATACGGTATGGAATTTGCTCCTCAATTAGTAAAACACCTTCAAGATTCTGAAAAGATTGAAATTCTCACTACCGAAGATGACCCTTCTTTTAAATTGCGCAATGGTGATATTCAAGCAGTTTTAGTGATTCCTTCAGATTTTAAATATAAAACCGAACAGGAAGAACCTGGTAA
>Ga0265595_1000830_pt1 | contig 25984 bp, 17 predicted proteins | sample saktaG_15_FD_190148 | JGI IMG/M metagenome (GOLD analysis project Ga0265595, IMG submission 190148) | Saline water microbial communities from Sakinaw Lake, British Columbia, Canada - sak_2013_06_06_50m | ecosystem: Environmental > Aquatic > Non-marine Saline and Alkaline > Saline ...
TTCCAGCATTTATACTGTTGCTGGAACTGTACCCTCCAACCTTGAATGGTCCGGTACCAGAGAAGGTTACTGCGCCCTGGGCTGTAGAACTGGAATAAACACCATTAAAAAATACCCTTACTTCACTGCCCGTATAAACCAGATGAATGACGGTAGGAGTAGTAGGAATTCCGTCAATATGTACATCAGTAAACCCTGTGCCACGTAACCAAAGGTTCCCATTACCTGCAACTCCGCCGGTAAAACACCTGAAGGATGCAGCCGTATTATCACCGAAATAATAATAGGTTGTTGATGAAGTTGCCGCGAAATTGTCGACCCAAAATGAAATGGTCCACCCCGTACTGGGCATATTTGTAGCCCAACCGGTATTCAGATAGTTTGAAGTGGATGTTGATCCATTTCCGACAAGCGCGGTGCCAAACTGACCGGTGCTACCTATTGTAAGCCCATTCAGTATTGCTGGGTTGGTCCCTGCCGGGGTACTTGCATAGTTTGTTTGGTTGCCGGCAGCATCAAATTTATAATACATAAGTTCCGGAACTGCTTGTCCGGCAGCGACAGATACAAGGAAAAAGAAACAAACAAACATCTGCCATCTTCCTGCGAATAATTTTGTAAATGTTGTTTTCATGAAAAAAATTTTGGTTAATAATTGATTTGATTTATTTAAATAAACCTATTTTTTCTGGAGCGACCGGGCAAAATATACGAGAAAAGATTCTTTTGCTGTCGAGGTCCGCGGCACCTTCACAGAACTAGCTAAGATAGTACTTTTTTTTTAAAACAATGGAAAACCCGGAAATCAACCAACTTTTTCGTCGAACTAATGAATCGATTGACTTTTCAAGACAAAAGATCAAGTAATAGCCAGTAGTGTGGACAAACCAACGGTGTTGACCATCCCAATCCGATCGAAATAGACCAGTTTAGATACATTATTATCAGACATTTACGGTGGTCAGTATAAATCGGCGTAAGATAGTCATATGCACCGGCTTTTCCAGTCTGGAACAGAATAATAATTGATTTTCATAGAGTTATGATTTAATATAATGTATGAATAAATATATAATAAGATAGGTCATGACAGAGGCAGAGAGGCCAAAAATAATAGGGGCAAGCCCCAGGGGAAGGTTGACTTCGGAGATGATAAGGGTAAGTGTACTCCCACCCCCAATCACCATGGACCAAAACGCTGCAGTTGAGTCAGGCTGCTTTTGTATGATGAGGGCTAAAACCGGAACAAACAATCCTGACACCATAAAGGCATAGGAATAAAGCATCAGTTCCAGCACCATCTGCATTTTCATGGCAATGAAAACGGCTAATATTCCGATTCCCAGGGTGAGCGCCTTACTTAGCAACAATATCTTTTTATGATTCGTGCCCAAAGGTTTGAACTTGGCAATGATGTCTGTGAGCAAGTTCCCTGAAGAAGCAATCAGGCAACTGTCGGCCGTTGACAGGATAGCTGAAAAGTAGGACGAAAGGACCAACCCCATCAATCCGATGGGCAGAAAATTCCGCAATAGGAGAGGCAACCCCATCTCCGGATCAACCGAAGCGGGATCTGTAATTCCCCCCTCAGTCAACATTCCGTTGTCAAAAGCAACCCGTGCAAACAATCCCAGGATGACTCCCATGAAGGCCATAAGCGGCCACTCAAAGATCCCTGCAATGTACCATGCTCTCTTAGCCTCCTTCTCCGACCGGCAAGCATAAATTCGTTGATACAGTGTCATCCCCACAAACCAGATAGGCACGATAGTTACAAACCAATTGACAATGGTCTGCCAGGAAATGTTAGACAGCGAAAGGAAAGAAGCAGGAACCGACGCTTTAATTGTCTCGATTCCCCCAATATAAAAATACGAAAATGGAATTGCAATGAATATCAAACCGGTCATGAGAATGATCCACTGAACGTAATCTGTATAGATTACCGCTTTCAACCCGCCCATCACCGTGTACCCAACTGCAACAAATCCCATAATTACCAATGCCATATTCATGCTCAAACCGCTAATCGCGGCATCTGCCAATTTTGCCCCGGCAAGTAGCTGGGAGCTAGTGAAGCCAAGATATCCGATAGCCGAAATGATCCCCGCAATGAATGCTACCCGTGGATGATAAAAATGCTCGAAAACCTGTGGGAATGTGTAGAGCGGGGTTTTCGTTTTTAGCGATCTTACGCGGGGAATTAAAAATACAGCGCTTAACCAGGCACCAATCAATCCGGTAAACAACATCCATGAACCAGACAATCCCATTAGAAAACCAAGACCAATAGAGAACCCTCCACCAACATCTGTTGCTACAACAGATAATCCAACATGCAGACTTGACATTTTCCGGCCACCAACAAAATAGTCTTCGACATCCTTGTTCTTCCGGTGAAAATAGTAACCGATTCCAAGCATCACCAGGATGTATAAAATAAAAATGAAAATGTCAACGATATGCATAATTCTGCCTGATATTTTCAGGATCAGATGATTTGTGAAAGAATGGTTCAAATGGGCTTACCCACAGAAAGATTAACCAGCGCCGGATAGATTATCCCTGGATGAATGCAATGAAAAAATGGTTGGAGGATTACAAATTCGAGACCAATGCATGAAGGAGCGTTTTGGTTAACCAATAGACAAAAGTAGGTAAATCCCATTTATTGTCAAAATAAGCCCTATCCTGCTCCATAGAATGATGGACATGCCGATGGCTTTGACCACCCTCTGCCGATTTTTGTTGACCACCATATCCTTTTAACAATCAACAAAGTGAGGTGGTCAGATTGCTCCGGCGAAGACTGGTCAAAGCGAGCATTTTTTCCACTGGGTGTCAGGAAACATTGAGATTAAGAAGAAAATTCAAAAATTAGTGTTCCCGAGTGGTTTTTATATCATTCCCTCTAACAGACAATATCTAACTCCCGAAGTCAACCAACTTTTTCGTTTACCTAATTGATTACAATAGTACACGAAGATATCAAAAAAAATTCCCCACCGAAAATGGTGAGGAATCTGATTCAGTAGCGGGGGCAGGATTCGAACCTACGACCTTTGGGTTATGAGCCCAACGAGCTACCTCTGCTCCACCCCGCAATATATTTTTAAGTACCTTTGTCCTCAAATAGGGATGCAAATATAGCAAACATTCCAAATCCCTGCAAATTTCATTATAAATATGGCTCATAAAGCAGGATTTGTATCGATTATAGGGTATCCCAATGTAGGGAAATCTACTCTCATGAATGCACTGGTTGGAGAACGTCTGTCGATCATCACTCCCAAAGCCCAGACCACCCGGCACCGCATCATGGGAATCCTTAGTGGTGAGGATTTTCAGATCGTTTACTCAGACACCCCGGGAATCATTAAGCCACACTATATGCTGCACCGCTCAATGATGTCGGCTGTGATGGCCTCTATCTCCGATGCAGATGTCATCCTCCTGGTAACAGAGATTGACACTCCGTTCGACAATGAACAAATCCTGGAGAAACTCCGTGGCAGTGATATTCCTCTAATTGTGGTGATCAACAAAGTGGACTTGTCATCTGAAAAAGTCGTGAAACAAGCCATCGAGAAATGGGCGATGCAATTTCCTTCCGCCGAAATCGTACCTGTTTCAGCGTTGCATACATTCAACCTGGGAAAACTACTGGACTTGGTCATAGACAGGCTGCCTGAGGCTCCTGAATATTATCCGAAAGATGAACTTTCTGACCGCTCCCAACGCTTTTTTGTTTCGGAGATTATCCGGGAGAAGATTTTCATGCTTTTTGGTGAGGAGATTCCTTACTCCTGCGAGGTAATTATCGATGCCTTCAAAGAGGACGAAACTCTCGACAGGATTGAAGCGACAATCTATGTTTCGCGAGAGTCGCAAAAAGCGATTATCCTTGGCAAACAGGGAAAAGCGATAAAAAAACTGGGCATGGAAGCCCGCAAAGAGATTGAAACCTTTCTCGACAAACATATTTTCCTGGGATTAACCATCAAGGTTGAGAAAAACTGGCGGGAGAATGAACGTCTCCTAAAACGGTTTGGTTACATGACGGATAAGGAAGACTGATGACGACAGAGATTCGTCTGCTGAATGCCATTCCCACTTTTATTGTTAAAACTTTTCCATGATTCGCAAAAAAGACGTATCTTGCAAATAAACCGCCAAACCATGATGGGCGATAAATTTGACAACAGACACAATCTTATGAACTACCAGAGAATTACTCCCAAAGAGAAGCAAGAGAATGGCTCAACCAAAGATAAGTTCCCCGTTGTTCTTGATAACGGAAGAACAATCATATTTATCTCCGATAAAAAGAAAGAACAGGAGGTTATTGAAAGGTACAAAAACAGACTAAATCATTAGATTGACTCTCCCGTTTGCAAATCCAGCTTCTTCAATTCGCTGTGATTCGTTTCCCAATTCACGATTCTTCTTATCTTTGTCTCCATGAACCGCTGGCTGGCTATACTGATCCTGAGTCTTGGAACCACAATCCTGGTTGTCCATGCTGCCATACCCCACCATCACCACGAAGGGGTGGTCTGCTTTCATCATGATGCTGATAACAGCCATGCCCGGGAAGCCTCCCATCAACACGACCCGGTCAATTCATTCGATTTCAACTGCTCCCTGAAGCAGTTTTATGTGACACCTTCCGGTAAAAGGGAGATCACTACCCCTGTTTTTCAGGTTAACTGGAGCCACTCCTCTCCTTTCGGACTTCCAGTTTTCATGAATGCCCAACTTCCTCAAGAATCTATCCCGTTAAAATTACTTTCTTATCACTCCTTGCAAGTCTTCCCCGATCCGGTAATTCTCTCTTCCGGTCCGCGAGCTCCTCCTTCCGTTTAAACGGACCCCATTCTCATCTTAGCGAACTTCGTGTCTTAGCGCCTTAGCGGTGAAGACTTTGCACGCGAAGACGCAAAGGCGCAAAGAGCGCAAATTACATCGTAAACTAGTTGAAAATGAAATACGGAATTATTTTGCTGCTGGCCGGGATTCTGGCTGGCTGCCAGCCGAAACAAACGGATACCCACGAACACGAAGGCGAGTCAGGATCACATGAAGCAGCCTCCTCCCGTGTCACCCTCTTTGCCGACAGCCTGGAACTCTTCATGGAGTACGGACCCCTGGTCAAAGACGAGGAGGCCAGCTTCATGGCACATCTTACCATCCTGAACGAGGATTACCAGCCTTTGAAAGCGGCGGAAGTGGTTTTGTCCATCACCTGCAAAGGGAAAACAGATGTGATCCCCTTTGAACCACAAGAAGTCACCGGTATTTACCGGGCCACTTATTCCGCTGCAAATGAAGGGATTTCTCTGATTTCAGTGGAGACAGATTTCCACGGGAAACCGGTTGTGTTTATTCTGGATACAGTACTTGTTTACGGTTCTGATCACGCTGTTCCTCCGGCAGAAGAGGTTAAGGGAAACCTGATCACCTACACAAAAGAGCAGGCATGGAAGACCGATTTCTCAACCAAACCTGTGGTGCGCCGGCCTTTTAACCAGATCATCAAGACCAGCGGGCAGGTGCTGCCGGCGCGGGGTGATGAGATGATGGTACCCGCCACCGCATCGGGCATGGTGAAGTCGGGAAGCATCGACCTGCTTACAGGCATCCAGGTACAAAAGAATGAATGGCTCTTTACCATCATGCCAGGCGATTTGTCGGAGGACAACCTGCAGACACAGATCATGCTTGCCTCTACCAGTCTGGAGAAAGCCAGGGCTGACTTCAATCGGGCTGAAGAGCTCAACAAAGAAAGCATCATCTCCCGGAAGGAGTTTCTGGCAGCCCAAAATACGTTATCAGATGCCACTACACGATATGAGGCTCTATCCCGGAATGTCAGCCCGGAGGGAAAACAGATCTTCAGTCCCATCAACGGCTTTCTTAAAACGGTGTATGTCCATGAAGGAGACTATGTGACTGTTGGTCAACCCCTGGCAATGGTATCACAAAACCTACGGCTGGTACTGAAAGCCGATGTGTCGCCCCGGTACTCATCAGAGCTCCCGGGAGTGGTCTCGGCCAGCTTCAAGACCCTCTACAATAACGAAGTACACGACATCAAAGAACTGGGGGGAAAGTTGGTTTCATTCGGAAAAACGGCCGATAACTATACCTTTTATACACCCGTTTTTTTCGAATTTGATAACCGTGGGGAGATTATCCCTGGCTCATTTACCGAAGTTTACCTGAAATTGGCCGCCAATCCCCTGTCACATGTAATCCCGCTGACTTCCCTCATCGATGAATCAGGAACATTATATGTTTACGTTCAGATTGACGGAGAATTGTTTGAAAAGCGGGAGGTGAAAACCGGAGAAAACGATGGCCGAAATGTTGTCATCCTCAGTGGCGTCAGCGAAGGCGAACGGGTGGTGACAACAGGCGCCATTCAGGTAAAGATGGCTTCACTCTCATCATCCATTCCTCATGGACATGCACATTAACAAGAGGTAGCCATGGTAAACAGACTCATCAAAATAGCATTAGATAACCGGATTATCACCCTCTTTGCCGGTTTGATCCTCACCATTGCCGGAGCCATCACTGCCTGGTATATGGAGGTAGATGTCTTTCCCGACCTCACGGCGCCAACAGTCGTCGTCATGACGGAAGCTCCCGGGATGGCATCCGAAGAGGTGGAGCGGCTCGTAACGTTGCCCATCGAAACTTCTGTGAACGGAGCCACTAATGTACGCCGGGTTCGCTCATCCTCTACAACCGGATTCTCCGTGATCTGGGTCGAGTTCGACTGGGGAACCGACATCTACCGGGCCCGGCAAATTGTTACAGAGAAACTTACCGGCGTTTCCGAACGACTGCCCGAAGGGGTTGGAATCCCCACCCTGGGAGCCCAATCCTCGTTGCTGGCCGAAGCGATGATCATCGGGCTTACGGCTGATACCACCAGCCTGATGGAACTCCGTACGCTGGCCGACTGGCAGATACGCCCTCCCCTGCTCTCGATTCCCGGAGTTGCTCAGATCACGGTAATCGGTGGTGAGATCATGGAGTACCAGATCCAGGCTAATCCACAGAAAATGAACTACTTCGATGTCACGCTGCAGGAACTTCTCGACGCCGTGGAAAATCTGAATATCAACGCATCGGGCGGCATCCTGAACCAGTATGGCAACGAATATACGATCCGCGCCCTGTTGCGCACTTCCGATCCGGCCGAACTGGGAAAAGCGGTGATCAAGAATATGAAGGGGATCCCGGTGAAGATAGAGGACGTAGCAGAGGTGAGAATCGGTGCCAAATCGCCGAAACTGGGTACAGCATCCGAACGCGGAAAGCCTGCAGTCCTTCTATCTGTCAACAAGCAACCACATACCAACACGGTAGAGCTGACAAAACACCTGGACCAGGCAGCGGCAGAGATCCAGAAGACTCTCCCTCCCGATGTTCATCTCTCGACCAATATATTCCGTCAAGCCAGCTTCATCGAAAACGCCATTGCCAACGTAGAAAAAGCGATCATGGAGGGAGCCCTCTTTCTGGTTATCATTCTCTTCCTCTTCCTTAACAACTGGAAATCGGCCGTCATCTCACTCCTTGCCTTGCCCCTCTCGCTCTTCATGGCGATTCTTACCCTCAACTGGTTTGGGTTTACCCTCAATACCATGAGCCTCGGTGGGATCGCAATCGCTATTGGTGCTATGGTTGATGATGCCATCATCGATGTAGAGAATGTCTACCGGCGAATACGTGAGAATTTCAGGAAGCCGATAGATGAACGAACAGGCATCCTGGAGGTAGTTTACAAAGGCAGTACAGAGATCCGTTCGTCGATTTTCAACGCCACCCTGATCATCATCGTTACATTCATTCCGCTATTTTTCCTGAGTGGCTTGGAGGGCAGAATGCTGAAGCCGCTTGGGATCTCTTTTATTGTCGCCCTCTTCTCCTCCATGCTGGTTGCTATTACTGTGACACCTGTACTCTGTAGTTTCTGGCTTTCGGATGAGCGTACGGCACGCCGAGCCGATCGCGATGCCTGGATCGTCAGGTTCCTGAAACGGGGGTATGAGGTTGGACTCTCCAGGGCACTGAAAAACCGATGGAAGATTGTCGCTTCGGGGATCATCCTCTTTGCGATCTCTTTGATATTTCTTTTTTCGCTGGGCCGGAGTTTCCTCCCGCCTTTCAACGAAGGTTCGATGACCATCATGGCCAACACCCTGCCGGGGATCTCACTTGAGGAGTCGGATAAGCTGGCTCAACTGGTTGAGCAAGAGTTGATGAAAATCCCTGAAGCCAAAACGGTTGCCCGCAAGACCGGCAGAGCAGAGCTGGACGAACACGCCTTGGGAACCAATGGCTCGGAACTGGAGGTTCCATTCGAACTAAGCGACCGAAGTCGTGAAGCGGTTTTTGCCGATGCCCGGCAACGGCTCTCCTCCATTCGTGGAATCAGCGTTGAGGTGGGACAGCCTATCTCCCACCGGATCGACCACATGCTGAGTGGGACCCGGTCCAATATCGCGATCAAGGTCTTTGGCGATGACCTCAACCACATATATGGGATAGCGAACCTAATCCGCGATGAAATCGCGGATGTACAGGGCCTGGCCGACCTGAACGTAGAGATGCTGATCGAACGGCCACAACTGCAGATCAAACCCCGTAGGGAGATGCTTGCACGCTTCGGGATATCCACGCCCGATTTTGCCGAATTCGTGGATGTTGCACTCGCAGGAAAGGTGGTTTCACAGGTTTATGAAGGGGTTTCTACCTTCGACATCACCGTGAAGTACGATCAAACCAACCGGGCCGACATGGAAGCGATCCGGAACATCCCGGTTGATACCCGTTTCGGATTGCCGGATGCTCCGGTCCCGCACGGGGATAATCCGACCACTTCGCATAAAGTTCCATTGTACTTCATTGCCGATGTGGTTTCGGCAACAGGCCCAAACACCATCAACCGGGAGAACATGCAGCGAAAGATCGTAGTCTCGGCCAATGTTGCCGGCCGCGACCTGCGAAGTACGGTGAATGAGATCAAAGAGATCATCAACGCGGGAATCGCTCTTCCTGAGGGCTATAGGATTGAATATGGCGGGCAGTTTGAGAGTGAAGAGGCTGCATCACAGATCCTTTTCTGGTCGATGATCGGGGCCATCCTCGTGGTATTTCTGTTGCTCTTCCAGGAATTTAAAAAATTCAAGACCGCCGGAATCATCATGATGAACCTCCCGCTGGCACTGATCGGAGGCGTATTTACCGTCGTCTTGACAACCGGTGTGATCAGCATCCCGGTTATCATCGGATTTATATCTCTTTTCGGTATCGCAACACGTAACGGGATTCTCCTGGTATCACGCTATGAACACCTCCGTGAAGATGGGATTAGTCTCCACAAACGGGTTTTGTCAGGTTCGCTTGATCGGTTGAATCCCATCGTGATGACAGCATTATGTGCTGCTTTGGGGATGTTGCCGCTGGCTCTGGGAAGCGATTTACCGGGAAATGAGATCCAGAGCCCAATGGCAAAGGTGATCCTTGGGGGATTGCTGACCTCAACCCTGCTGAATCTCTTCTTTATTCCGGTGATATACTCCCTGGTGAACCGTAAAGTGTAACCTTTCACCAGACTTTATCGTTAAACCTCTTGGAGTATGTTGATTTAGTTGTAATTCTCAACCTTTCTATTCATGAGAAAGATACTCGTTATTGATGATCGTAAAAGCAACCTGACCTCCATCCGGGCAATCCTGGAAGATGCGATTCCCAATTGCCAGGTAGTTGCTGCCCATTCGGGAAAAGAGGGAATTAAACTTGCCAGGCAGGAGCATCCTGATGTAATTCTTCTTGATGTGGTGATGCCTGAAATGGATGGTTATGAAGTGTGCAAACGGCTGAAGACCAACGAAAAGACAAGGAATATTCACGTCATCCTTATCTCAGCTTATGAAACCGATTCGAAAAACAAGGTAAAAGGATTCAGTGCCGGCGCTGATGCTTTTCTCATCAGGCCAATCGAAAAAGCGGAACTCGCGGCGCAAATCACCTCCATGCTTCGGATCTCAAACACCGAACAGCAGCTCAAAGATGCTCTCCAAAAGGCACAGGAGGCGGACCGGTTGAAATCAGTATTCCTGGCGACCATGTCGCACGAGTTCCGAACACCCCTCAACGCGATTATCGGCTTTTCGGCTCTGCTCAATCCAGAAACTCCATCCAACGAAGTAGCCCTCTACGCAAAAACGATTCACGATAACGGTCATATCCTCCTGAAACTTATTGAGGATCTGTTTGACATCACCCTGCTTGAGACCGGTGATATCCGGATTAAAAACGAGGCTGTGAGCATTCACTCAATTGTAAATGATGTGCTTGAGGCAGGATGTCAGGAGAAAGCACATGAACGGAAGAAATATATCGATATCAAACTCACTCCAGGAGATTCAGCATCCAACATGCCGTTATATTCCGATCAGACGAGGATCAAGCAGATTCTGGTTTGCCTGGTAAAAAATGCAGTAAAATTTACCCATGAAGGTTTAGTCGAGATCGGATACAAGAAAGAGTCCTGGGCAGGCAAACAATTTGTCACTTTTTATGTGAAAGATACCGGAATCGGCATAGCTCCCGAAAACAATAAACTGATCTTTGAATCGTTCCGGCAAATAGATGATACTTACTCAAGGCCATTCCAGGGAGCCGGGGTAGGGCTCTTCATTTCCAAAAAGCTAGCCCAACTGTTGGGAGGAGAATTGTGGTTTGAGTCGACATTAGGAGTTGGATCAACATTTTTCCTCACGCTTCCTCTAAATGTGGAAGCAGAAATTGGATATATCCAGGAGTTTAATACGCAGGAACCCAGAAAGCAGGTCAGTTAATCAGCGTTTACACCGCCCATTTCCCGACATCCAAAAACGTTTCACAGTATTGAGTAAAGCAGGAAACTATCCCTCTTCAGGATAGATCAGGAAATAAATCGCCTTCACCATAGCTCCCTGGAAATCATGATCCTGTGTGTTATAGAGCAGGACAATGGTTGATCCTGTTTCAGGATTGACCGAGGCGAAACTGATGAATCCCAGGGTTTCGCCTGCATGACCATAACCCAGTTGCTGACTGTTTTTCGCAATACCCATTCCATAAGTTCCATTTGAAAGTGCACTGCATTCAATCATGGCATCCAGGGTTGATTGATTCTGAAACAGATCTTTATTAAGAACAGCATTGTAAAAGATATAAAGATCATGAGCCGTAGAAATCATTTGTCCGTGCGCCCACTCAAAGTACAACGGCAGGGTTTGGTCGTTTACGGTCATTTGAAGCATACCGGGTATATCGACATAGCCATTGGCATAGTTGCTTTGAGGAACAGCTTCCAGTCCGCCTGAAAAGGTATTCTGAAGCTGCAATGGTGTCAATACGCGGTCGCGGATATTTTCCTGCATGGAGACCCCGGTTACCTTTTCAACCAATTGTCCGAGCAAAATATAGTTGGTATTGGAATAATGATAGAGCGTTCCCGGTGGATCGAAGTGGGCAGAATCAGCTGTTGCAGCATAGACAAGCAATTCCCATGGAGTCCAGTGATGGGTAGGATCTCCCAACAGCATTGCGATAAACTGCATGTCTTCAAAATCATAGATACCACTTGTATGTTCAAGCAATTGTCTGATGGTGACTTCTGATCCATAAGGATAAAGCGCTACAATAGAATCGGCCAGATAATCGGCATATTTATTGTCCAGGGCAAACATCCCCTCCTCCATCAGTTGCAGGACCACTACGGCCAGAAATGTTTTGGAGATGCTGGCTACCCTGAATTTCGTTTCAGGATTCAAGGGTATTTGTTGCTCGTTGTCAGCCATCCCGGCGCTGATCCATGCCACATTGCCCTGGACATCCTCAACATACATTGTTGCACCGGCAATCCCATATTTCGCCATGGTATCCTGAAGTATTTTATCCACTTTTTGAACAAACGTACTGTCGGGAGGTGTCGGATCTGGATCCTCTTTCTTTTTACAGGATGGATTCAACAGGATCCCCAATAATGAGACGGAGATCAGGGAAGCGGTAAAGAATCTTTTCATAGCTGTTAGTTGATTTTAGTTATCTAATTGGTTTGACATTCTTTCAACACCATGGCGCCACGGCACTGGTTTTACTGAACCAATAACTTCTCTACACGATATCGTTGATTACCATCAATAGTCACAAAATAGAGACCGGCAGGCAGATTGCTGATATCGATGAGTTGACCGGAAGTAACCTGTCCGGCAAGTTTGACCAGTCTGCCACTTACATCAGCGATCTGGACGGTTATTGGCTTCTTCGAATCGTATTTGATATGGAAGGTGGCATCAGCCGGGTTGGGATATATCCTATACTCCTTTTGCAGGGTAATTTCCCGAATGTCCAGCAGGGTACTGATCGCATATTCCAGCTCCACATCCTTTCCCTCCTGCCACTGCTCAATGACACGTTCAACAGTTAAAGGAATTTTAATGTCGGGTTGCACACCTCCCAACAACAAAGCATCCGTATCGAGTTGAATGACCTCATCATGATCCAGAGAGCGGGCATATGGGAAAAGGATAAACTGGAGCGAATCCGGCATAATAACAACATTGGGAACGATACCGAATGACCCGTTGGTCCCCCAGAAAGAGATGATCCGGGCGTTGGGCAACCGTTGCAACATCATAGGGATCCCTTCACCCGTACTGATGTCCTTGGGTCCAACCATTACCACAACCTCTCCGTTAAATCCTGGTGTTTCCGGCACCGTGATGATTGAATCAATGATAGCGTAATTATCATCACTGGTTCCGGTCATGTATTCGTAAAAGGTCGGCGACTCAATAAAAAATCCCGAAATGGCCGAACCCATAAGATCATTCCCGCCATTATTGTACCTGAGGTCAAACACCAACTTGTCGATATTTTGAGTGTTGAAGTAAGTGATCGCCTCTTTTACCTTCAGATAAATTTCAGTCTGCCTGATCTCCTCAAGGGTCAGGCTGTCGGGAGCATCTTCATCCTGCACATGTAAATAACCGACCTGCCCGTCCAGAATTTTGTAGTTCACCTTATTAGTAGTTTCCTGCACAGGAGCTGTAAGACGCATTGCCTGATACAACAAGGAAAACGTATCTGCAACGGCAGTTAGGGAAACTGTTTGCTGACTTCCTGTTTCATGAGACAGGTAAGTAATATCAACCATCGCATCCACAGAATCTCTTGATAATATGATATATCGGCTGAGCATCCGACCCTCTTCAGTGGCATAATTCGCAGATACACCTCCCGGATTATTATAAACTTCCATTTCAGGAACATCCAGTATGGGTATCCCGTTCCAGGAGAGGATCTCATCACCACATCGCATGCCGGCGAGATATGCAGGGCCCCATTCCGGGACGATATTTACGACAACACTACCGTCCGTGAGAGGAAGCATATTTAATCCATAACTTCCTGCTTGTGTAGCTTGATTGAACAATTTCGCAAAATCAAGCATAGTAATATGTCCGTCAGGTACTGATAAGAGGTATTCTAAAAGAGCCCCTGTGAATTTTACCAAATCTCCTTCGTTTTGTGCTTCCTGAACTTTGGGCTGGGAAAGATTGAGTTTCTGATCCCAGTCGATCCCCTTCCATTCTGTGAAAGGATACCTCTCTTCCATGATGAGATGCAGCGAATCAAACGCTTCGATCCAATTCAGAGAGCTTAGATTAAACCACATCATACCATCACTGTTTCCCGGGATGAAAGTGTCAACCTGTTTTTGGGCCATGACTGTCATTGAACAAGTCAATAGGGCTATAAAAAGGATTTTTATTTTCATGGTTATTTGTTTAATTGGTTCTATATCATATCGTCCGAACTACCTCTTTTTGATCCGTTAATTTATTCATATCCCAGAATTTTATTGGCTTCGTGAGCAATATCATACATATGATAAATCTCCGTGTATAGATCTTCAATGTGCCAGAATGAAGCAATCATAGTAAACGAAACCTGGTTGTCGGGGTTGTACCGCATCACGGTAAGATATCCGGCAGTGGCGCCATTATGTCCGTAACCTAATCCTGGTGTATAGACAATCCCAAGTCCGTAGTATTGATGTGACTCAAAGGTTTCCAGAACATCCATCATCTCATCTACCGTTGCCCGTGATAAACCAGCTTCACCCCTGATCAACCGTTTAACCCAGAGATTCAGGTCATAGTTTGTGGTGATCACATTTCCTTCTGCCACATGGCTGGATGGGTTACTCCAATAGGTTGACTCAAAGGATTGTCCTTGCATCCAGTAGTAGCTTTTAACGTAAGGATCCGGAAGCCAGTATGTTGTGCCAAGCGAGGGAAAGGTTGTCTCATTCAGTCCGTTCGGAACGAGCAGATGCTGCTTCACATAGTCCTCAAACGGCATCCCCGAAATCCGTTCCACAATCAATCCCAGGAGGTTATATCCTATATCACTGTAATGATAGGCGCTATCAGGGGTGAAATAAGAGAGATGGTGTTTGGAGAGTATAGTAGCCCACTCTTCATAGGTGAATGTGTGCAATGTATCTCCCAATACTTCAATCACATATACAGAATATTGCATTCCGGCGTAGGGTTCATTCACCGTGTCGGGGACCGGATCGTTCACCAGGTCGAAAACGCCGGCCCTGTGCTGGAGCAACAATTTAAGTGTAATCTCATTTTTATGAGGGATGTTAAAATCCGGAGTTGCCGGAAGATAAGGCTCAGTTTTACCAGGGATCAAGTCTGTCACCCTATCCTCGATATTCAGTTTCCCCTGTTGGGCCAAAAGCATTATGGCAGCAGCGGTAAAGGTTTTAGTAGTACTGGCTCCACGGAAATGAAAATGCTGATTCACCGAATCATTGAAATTAGCCGAAGCAAAGTAATCACCCAGTGGTGAGCTGATCTTCATCATAAATCCACCGACAGGATTCTCTTTATCTGCCCAGAAGGCATTCCACTGGGTATCCAACATCGCCTGCAACTCGGGAGTGTAGTCGTAGGGAGGGGGATCAGATTTCTTTTTGCAGGAGATCATACCAAACGAAAATCCTAAAACAAAGAGGATCAGAAGCGAAAAAACAGAACGAAAGGTTTTCATAAGCATATTTTTATCTATTGTATATCAAAAATAAAATTAAATAATATTCAAGAAATTACCATATGGTAACTAATTCGATTAACAAGTTCGGTGATTAACGTTATACTCATCCTTCAGGATTAAATGTTCTGCGGATCCGGCTGAGGCTTTGTGGCGTAATTCCTAAATAGGAGGCAAGGTATTTCTGGGGAATAAGTTGTATTAGGTCGGGCTGCTCCTGCTGAAGTTCCCTGTAATTTTCTTCAGCTGTATAACACAATAATCGAATCTCCCGCTGTTCTTTCAACAGGTAGAAATATTCCAGGGCACGGCGCCCAACGATTGCAGCGTTTGAAGTAACTTTGTATAGCTCCTCTAATCGATCAAAACTCATTCGATATAACCGGATATCGGTAATGGCCTCAATGGAATAACATGATGGAGTTCGGGTAAAAAAGGAGGAGTAGGCATTGAAAAACATATTGGGGAAGTTGAACCGGAGTGTGAATTCCTTTTTCTCTGTGTCGAGAAAAAGTCTCGCAATGCCCGAAACCAGGAAGTACAGGTAATTCTCCACCTGTCCGGATTTTAACAAAAACTCATTCTTTTTAAACTCAGCGAAGTCCATTCGGCTCCAGAACTCGTACCATTCCTGATCAGAAAAAGGGGCCATCTGCTCAACAAAACCTCTGATCAGCAATTCTTCGTTTATGGGATCAATATCCATGAAGGCGAAGATAAGGAAAAATATAGATAGAGGTTGTAAAGCTGTTCGCTTTATCAGGACCAGTCAACACATCACCTAAGATCAGATATTACCTATCTTTTTATACTTCATCTGCCAAATTGGCGTTATTTCTTTCTACCTTTGTTGTGTAAATCAAAACAAATTCGCTATGAAAAAGTATTTCCTTATCCTTCTTATCCCCCTCTTCCTTGCCTGTGGACGAGAGGCAAAAAAACAAGCAGAAGAGTTGCAATCCAGGAACGACAGTCTGATGACACAGGCATTGCAGAAAGATGAAGCCATCAACGACTTCATCTCATCCATCAATGATATTCAGGGTACGCTGGATACCATTAAGATGAAAGAGAACATCATCTCACTCAGTGCCGACCGTGGAGGCGAACTGAAAGTCTCGGCCAAAGAACAGATCAAAAGCGATATCCAGACGATCTATTCCCTGATGCTTAAAAACAGGGAGACCCTGAATGCCCTGCAGCGGAAAATTAAAAATTCAAATCTCAAGGTTGACGAGCTCCAGAAACTGGTCGACCGGGTGAATAAAGAGATCGCCTTGAAGGATCTTGAGATCGAAGAGCTCCGTGAAAAACTTGCCAAGATGAACATATCGATTGAAGCAGCAACCATGCAGATCGACAATCTCTCGCAAACAGTTAAACAACAGTCGAGCCAAATCTCAGATCAAACCCAGACCATTGATCAGCAAACTACTGCCCTAAACACGTCGTACTACATCATCGGCACGGCAAAAGACCTGAAAGACAAAGGGGTGATCAAAGGTGGACTGCTCAAAGGTAAAGAGGTTCTCGACGACTTTAGCAAAAGTAGCTTTACCCGTATCGACATCCGCAAAACGACCGAGATCCCAATCCTGAGTAAAAAAGCTGAGGTCCTATCCAAACACCCGACCAGCTCATACAAACTTACAGGCGACAAGAAACTGGTTCAGGCGTTAAAGATCACCGATCCGAAAGCATTCTGGAGCATAACCAAATACCTGGTGATTGTAACGGACTAGAAGCCGGATGCCAGATGCCAGATATTGGATGACTGGATAATGGATACTAGTGATGTATTTCGTATTTCATTTTACGAGTTTCTGATTTAGTATAATCTACTATGCGCATACACATTCTATTTTTCCTCGTCCTTTTTAGCATCTATTCTGGCTTTGGTCAGAAACAGAAACAACAACTGAAGGTAGTTTTCTATAATGTCGAGAACCTTTTCGACACGATTGACGACAAGCATAAAAATGACAATGAGTTCCTTCCCGGGTCGGATAAAGCGTGGAATAGCGAACGCTATTATCACAAAGTGGCCAACCTGGGAAAGGTTCTTGTTGCCATCGACAGTCTGTCGCTGCCAGCTATCGTTGGTTTTGCCGAAGTGGAAAATCGCGAGGTGCTCGAAGACCTGGTTCGGCTAACCCCGCTTCATCGGGCTCCTTATCAGGTCATTCTTGAAGAGGGGTCAGACCCGAGGGGTATAGATGTCGCACTGATCTTCCGGACAGATAAACTACGCTACATCTCCCATCGGGCAGTTGCTGCATCCAGAGAGTTTCAGACCCGAAACATTCTCTATGTCAAACTGCTGGGACCTGCTGGCGACACGCTCCACCTTTTTGTCAATCACTGGAAGTCCCGTTCGGGAGGAGAAGAGAAGACCCGGCCCAAACGAATTGAGAATGCAACCCTCTTGCGTGAGGTGGTGGACTCCCTCTTTGCCCTGGATCCTTCAACCCGGATATTGATTATGGGAGACTTCAATGACGAGCCGGCCGATGAGAGTGTTGCACTTACACTGGAAGCGTTACCGGTAAAGAAAAAAACAGCTTCAGGTGAGCTGTACAATCTCTTTTACAACTCCTTCAAGGAGGGGAATGGGACCTTGTGGTACCACGATTGGGATCTCTTTGATCAGATCATCGTTTCGGGAAACCTGATATCAAAAAAGAGGCGTACTGTACCCTCCATCAATCCTCCTGCGGGGTATATCCTAAGTGAGCCCTGGATGCTTGATCCGGAAGGAGCGAAGGAACCCACACCTTTTCGAAGTTACGCTTACAAACGCGGATATGTCGGCGGATTCAGTGACCACCTGCCAGTTTATATTGTTTTAACTTATTAGACGAATTACAGGGAGAGTCGGCAGTTGGCAGTTGGCAGTTGGCAGAAAAGGGGTTGTCAGTTCACTTCCGGGTTTCAGGGTCTGGTAGGGGTTGTTTTGAATAATCGACCTCTTTGATCAGGTTTCCGGCCTGATCGTAAAATTTCCAGATGCCAACACGTTTGTTATCCTCGTAAAAGGCCTCGTAGCGAAGCCGGCCATTCTCAAAGTATGTTAGCCGTTTGCCATCATTTTTTCCCTTGTTGTAAGACCCTTCACTCCACACGTTCCCATTTTCGTAATAGTAAGTCCAGTATCCATCGCGTTCCCCATCTTTGTAAGCGCCCGTCATCTCTACCTGCCCGTTGGTATAGTAAAAGGTCTCTTTCAACAACACCTTATCCTCGCCCGAGCCTTTGTATTCGCACTCGCGCCGTGGAGACCCATCAGGATAGCTCTCTTCAACCACCTTATGCCGGGGGGAACAGGATATCAGCAACATGAAGAAAAAAAACGGCATTACCAATCGTAAGGTAAATCCGGCATGATTTTGCATGAAAAATTGTGCTTTATTCATAATGAAATGATAGTCTTTGTCCTTTACGTGTCTCATCAAGATTGCCTTTATGATAGGCCAGATGACCATTCACCCAGGTGGATTCTACCGATGACTGGAAGGTATCTCCCTCGAAGGGTGACCAGCCACACTTATAGAGGATGTTTTCAGGTGTAACCTTCCATGGAGCATGCAAATCTACCAGCACAAGATCGGCAAAACAGCCTTCGCGGATGTACCCTCTTTTTTCGATCCGGAAAAGGTCGGCCGGATTATGAGCCATCTTCTGCACCACCATCTCTAGAGGAATCTTTCCCTGAAGGTGCAATTCCAGCATAGCCACCAGGCTATGCTGGATGAGCGGGCCACCGGATGGACATGAGAAGTAGGGATTAGATTTTTCTTCCAGGAGGTGAGGTGCATGGTCAGTGGCTATCAAGTCGATCGTCCCATCCAGAACCCCAGCCAGTAAGGCTCGCTGATCCTCTTTCGATTTGATGGCAGGATTCCATTTAATCTTTGCCCCCAAACGTGGGTAATCTTCATCGTTGAACCAGAGATGATGAACACAAACCTCTCCGGTAACTTTTTTCTCACTCACTGGCATGCCCCGGTCAAGTAGTGGCAACTCCAGCGCAGTGGAGAGATGCAGGATGTGAAGCCTGGAGCCAAATTTCCTGGCCAGCGCAACCGCCCGCTCGGATGAGCTTAAACAGGCTTCGGCCGACCGGATGAGGGGATGAGCCTCCATAGGCACATCCTCTCCATAACGCTCCCTAAAGGAACGGATATTTGCCTGAATGATCTCCTCATCCTCCGAATGGACCGCAATCAACACTGGGCTTTGTGAGAATATTCCTTCGAGTGCCTTCCGCTTGTCCACCAACATGTTTCCGGTGGATGCACCCAAAAAGACTTTCACCCCGCAAACTTTGCGGGGGTCTATGTTTCGTATCTCTTCCAGATTTTCGTTCGTCGCTCCGAGGAAAAATGTGTAGTTAGCCAGCGATTTTCCTGCAGCCAGCTCAAATTTCTCCTCCAGAAGCTTTCGTGTGATGGTTTTCGGGTTGGTGTTAGGCATATCCATGAAGGAGGTCACCCCACCAGCTACGGCGGCCCGGCTTTCGGTGTAGAGGTCCCCTTTGGCCGTGAGCCCCGGATCACGGAAATGCACCTGGTCGTCAATTATGCCTGGGAGAAGGTATTTACCGGTGGCGTCAATAATCTGGATCCGGGATCCGGGATCCGGGATCCGGGATCCCTGATGCCAGATGCCGGATATCTTTTCGTTTTCAATGAGCACATCACCAACGAAAATGCTGCCTTCGTTAACGATGGTAGCGTTTTGGATCAGAAATCCTTTCTTGTCATGCATTTACCCGCTTGTATTTATGGATAATGCTCTTACACCTGAGTTTGATCACTCCAAGGATGGCCTCCTTGAAGATTCCTTTGCTCATTTTAGATGTCCCCAGTGTTCGGTCGGTAAAGATGATTGGAATCTCTATGATATTGAATCCCAGCTTCCAGGCAGTAAACTTCATCTCTATCTGAAAAGCATATCCCATAAGCCGAATCTTGTCAAGGTTGATGGCTTTCAGCACCTCACTCCTGTAACACTTGAAGCCGGCAGTAGTGTCGCGTACCTTCATCCTGGTGATCAGCCGTACATAGCTGGAGGCATAATAGGACATCAGCACCCGTCCGATTGGCCAGTTCACAACATTGACGCCCGTGATGTAACGGGAGCCGATCACCAGATCGCCACCATGATTTTTTGCCGAGTCATAGAGCCTTAGAAGATCTTCAGGGTTATGGGAGAAATCAGCGTCCATCTCAAAGATAAACCCGTAGCCTTGCTTTAGGGCCCATTTGAATCCGTGAATGTATGCTGTTCCCAGTCCCAGCTTGCCCTTTCGCTCTTCAATGAAAAGGCGAGATGGGAACTCCTGCATCAGGTTCTTTACGATCCCTGCAGTTCCGTCAGGCGAATTGTCTTCAACGATGAGGATGTTAAAATCCTTTTCCAGGGAGAAAACCTTCCGGATGATCTGTTCGATATTCTCCTTCTCGTTGTATGTGGGAATGATGACTAAGCTGTCCGGCATTTGCTAATTCGATATCACTATTTTACGTATGACGAAGCTGCTACTTGATCTCATCTGCAACAGGTATAGTCCGGAAGGAAGATCCCGCTGATTGATGATGATTGTGTTCTCGCCAGTTATAACCTCCTTCTCGAAACAGGAGACTGTCCTTCCGTTGTACGAGGTTAATTCAAAGGTAATGGTTTCCTGGCAGTTGGACTGGAATGTAAGTGTAAAATGACCGTCAGATGGATTTGGGTATACCCTCACCCGGGAGATGGGTTCTTGATTTTCCGGGATAGCTGAGCAATCCTTGAACGTGATATAGACTGTATCCCATTGATATCCATACGCATCGCTTACCCTGCACCAGACCATCTTCGTCCCGATGCCAACTCCTGTCGAATCAACGGTGGCAGTTTGGGAAAGATCTCCCGTAGACCAGTTATAGGTAGTGAACTTTCCGGCATCCAGGATTACCTCAACCCCTGCACACACCTCCAGGTTGGGGCCAAGGTTTAGAATTGTCTGCTGGTTCACTGGAATCCCGTTGATATAACGCTCACTGAACTCCTGGTAATAGAGGTTCACAATCCCGGCATCATGGATCACCACTGTATTTTCATCATTCTTCTGATCAGCGCTACTGCTCCAGTTATGTGAACCTGTCAGGATAAACGGATCGGAAGAGGAGTTGGACTGGTCGACGATCATCGATTTGCTATGCAGCGTTCCCGGTTCACCGAACTCCCTGAATTTATTTCCAAGTGTATTTTTCAGAGTTTCCACCACCGTGGCGCCACTGGTACTCTCATTGTCGATCATCACCTGTGTGTTAATGCCGATATTAGCCCTGGCGGCCAATGCATTGCCAATATCATCCCGCGTAATCAGCATGGTATTCACCTCAATGTCGTTATTCGATTTATTGATATGATCAATGATCACGCTGTTTACCCCATCCGACGGGCTGAAATAGACCTCCACCCGTTTCCCTGAAATGATCAGTTCATGCGGGGTATTATCAGTTTTGTCGATGCCGAATTTTGCCTTTGCCGGATCCGGGTTGGCCGTAGAGGAACCCCACATCTCTTCAAATTCAAGCATATAGACCTTCGCCATGCTCATATCCTGGATGAAGAGCATATTGTTATCATCGGTGTTGATGTTCCATTCAGTCCAGTTGCAGGAACCTGTCCACACGATCGGATCATTCGGAACGGTCGATTTCCCGTCGATGATCATAAATTTGTCATGCATGATCCCGTCGCCGGCGGGGCGGGCTATCTTCTTAATTCCACCAGTCAGTTCCGGAATTCCACTGTTACCAGTAGAACCGTCGGTCACCACCCGCACGGTCACCCCACGTGAAAATGCGGCATTCAATGCGTTGGCGATATTTGATATACCCTCAATGGTAAAATTGTAAATCGCCACATCAATGGTATACTTGGCACGGTTGATATACTGGATGACAGTGTCGTCGGCCGAGGCATCCAGAAAGATCGCATGGGCGCCGGTGGAGACTGAGTTATCAACAGTGGCCGTAAAATAGACCTTGAAATCTCCGGTCGAGACCGACTCGGTGATAAAGGGCCTTACAGGGCCGAAGGCAGTATCCTGGCCGGTCACACTGAATACCTTCACATAAACCAGGTCGGAAGGCGCCAGGGAGGTAAGGCCTAAGGTGTGAGACGTTCCAGTACCCGGTGTCGAAATGTGGCCGACTTCGAGATCGGGAGTGAAGCCGTAATAGAGTTCTGTGGATCCGTCAACATCTGTCTCCCAACTCAGTAGAAAGTCCGTAGTGGTTATATTCGACTGAGTGACGGGGGAGATAATATGGATGGAACTTCCTGAGAGGATATCCTCGGTATCGCGTAGCAGTAGCTGATATCCAGAGGATGAGCTTGTATAGGAAAACTGGGAGCAAAGGCCAACCAGGTCTACCTCTCCCGAAGGGATGATCTCCCCAACCAGCGAAGAACTGTTGTTGATCCTTATCTGCGCCGACTCTCCTCCTGCTGTGATCGTATAGTTGGTATTGCCAGCAAATGTACCGCCTGCATTGGAAAAGAGCACGTTATTCATTCTAACGATTTCAGCTTCATAGGATTCACTCATCTGATTCGGAGTAATCAACTGGGGAGCAGGCAAAGGCTTGTTCCCGGCAAGCACCGTAAATGAATTCACCGGGTCCAGTTCAAGCAAGTAGTTGTAGTTCTTCAATACGCCAGTAACTACTACTGAATCTCCTCGTTTAACTGAACTCATATCATAACTGTAGGCCGCAATCCCGGCTGTGGCATCCTGCATGTACCTGATGGCGCCCAATTCGGCTCCGTTCGTCACAACACCTTTCACCGTCACTGTTGTTCCCAGCGCAAGGGCCCGGGCTTCAGCAATGGTATTCTGCGAAAACCCTGTCTGCAAAGAGAACAATACCGCTCCCAAAAAAATCAATGTATACTTCATCATTTTCTGTTTTCTATCTTATTAAGACTAATAATTTTATCGTTAGTTGTTTCTAGTTGAATCATCATCACTATCACTGCAACGCCATTTCGCTACCTCGCTACCTCGCTACCTCGCTACCTCGCTATTTCCTTTAATAGCTTATCATGATTGAAAAGTTGAACCTTCTACCCAGGCCGAAGAAAACCCCTGCAGATGCTGCATCGAAGTCTGTTTTACTCGTGGAATAAGAATCGTTATTTTGGGCATCGGCGATGTATTTCTGGTCAAGCAGGTTCAGCACGGTACCCCGCAGGTCCAGTTTAAAATTCTTGAATACAAACCGATATCCGGCATTCAGGTCAACCAGGTAATATAACGGAAGTTCCCATGAATCCCTTGGTTTCCCATTTTCATCCAGATAGTTCGGATTGTAGTCGGGGCTTAGTGTTACCGGATCCATATTTGAAAAGTTTTTGGCAAAGAGGGTAAATGACCCTGAGACGTACAACCGTTTAATGATCTCCCATCGCAGACTCTCCATCAACTGAAACTGGGCTGCATCGCCAACATGCACTCCCTTGGCATTGAAGTAAAACTTCTTGATCAGGGTGTTGGCTTCGCTATAGATATAAGCGGTATCGGCCGACATCCATCGCCAGTCGCCCCAGGAAGCGACCTGATCCCATTGCAGGGAGGGGATGATTTTCCAACCGAACTGAAGTTCAATCCCCATATGGAAAGCATCAATGCCATTGATATTCACAGGATATGAATCCTCTTCAAATGTAGCATAAATCGGGCTATCCAGCGGTTTGTTCTTCCAGTTGGTAAGGTACCCGTTAATGTTCAGTCCGATTTTTTTCGAATAGTAGCTGTATCCCAGTTCGAACGCCTGGACGACTTCGTTGCGGATATCCAGAAACTCTTTGTTATCCGTATCAAACACATTGTTGAATCGTGGCGCGCGGGAGAGGTAGCCCAGGTTCATATAGACATTGTTTCGCTCATCAATGTTGTAATTGACACCTCCCTTCACTGTATATCCGGGAAATATCCGCCATGGCGTCCTGGTAAACCGGGCTTCCGGGGAGTTCATATCATAACTGCTGGCATCCACAATATAGAGGGTGTCACGCGTAGATCCCGCCCGTTTGACAACGAACGTAGTATCGTTAGACTGGAACTGAGAATCGCCGGCTACCATTGAATAGATGAGGTTCTGGGAACCATTGTAATAAAAAACATCCCCATACCCAACAACCTCAGTATAGCTGATATTATCAAGGGTAACATCCTTTTTCCGGAAATAGTCAATCCGCTGATAAGCAGACAGTGCGGCAGTCAGGTTCAGAAACGCGGTCCAACCTCCCCGTTTAAATTCTGCCTGCACAAACAAGCCTCCCCATCGAACTTTGCTGTCGTTGTTGTAAAGGATTTTATCGTCATCATACAGCTTCTGATTCCAGGATTTATTTCTATTGGAGTTGTCCAGGAAAAAGGATCCACCAAGCAGATCATATACCTCACGGTAATGCTCTCCGCGATATGTCCGAAGATCGAGGCCGCCCGAAAGAGTCCATTCACCCGTAATCTCCCAGTTAAATGTAGAGAGCAATCCAAACCAGTAATGGTCATTCCGGCTGCTTCGCAGGATGCCGCTTGATCGTCCGGTAGAATCTTCCATATTGGAGTTGTAATAATTCTGGAACATTACCTGGCCAGTAAACGGATCGAGGGGTGGCGTAGAGCTTCCGGGTGAGCCGAATTTGTCGGATGTTGCCGTTCCGGTACCTCCACCCTGGCCAAATGAAGCGTAGATAATGTTAGACAAGTATAACTTGTCGTGTATTCTCCAGAAATCGCGAAGGCTAAGCTGTGGTTTAAAATAGTAGTTCATGGCCTGGGAAAGCTTCTCTGGCTCATCCTGGTATAATACCTCCCCGTTTGAGCCATATTGCCACCGGTTCAGATACCCCCAGTTGGGGTTGTATTTGATTCCAAAGGATGGGCCTAAATTGGCAGTATCCACTCCCAGTTTGGCAGCATAATTTTTGTCAAACGTGGCAATCGTCTTTTTATAGGACCGCTGTGCATGTTCCTGGGGCGCTCCCATGGCTGAGAAGGTAATCAGGTGGTTTCCCAATTTTTTATCCACCCTGAGGTAAAAAAACCATCCTTTGGTCCAGGTGTTATCCACCCAGCCCTTCCCTTGTTTATAGGAGCCGGAAAGTGTCACACCCCATCCATGTTTCATCTGGCCGGTGGTTACACCAAGGGTTGTTCTCATGAAACCATCACTCCCCACCTCCTGCTTGATGCTGCCTCCCAGTTTGGTTTCAATGCTCTGAGTCAGGATATTCATGGTTCCTCCTACAGAAGGCAGCGCCAGTTTGGACGCGCCAAGGCCACGTTGTACCTGAATATTCCGCGTCACGGCATCCAGCCCAAACCAGTTTGACCAGTAAACCCATCCATTCTCCATATCGTTGACCGGGATCCCGTCGATCATCACGGCAAGGTTTCGCTGGCTAAATCCACGGATGTTGATCCGGGCATCCCCATCACCCCCCCCCTGCTGGGTAGCATATGCCCCGGGTGTTTTATTCAGGATCATCGGAATATCCTGTGAAGCCAGCTCTTCCTGAATCTCTTTCGGCCTGATCGTTGAAAAGGCCACCGGCGTTTCCCGGGTCAGCGCCATATCCGCTACGACCTCCACTTCGGTGAGGGTCATGGTTTTAAGTTTGAAATTGAGGGTTACCGGTTTGCTGCCTGTCGTCAGGATCTGTGTCTGTTCCAGGTAGCCTACATAGGAAACCCTGATGGTGTATGTCCCGCTGGGGACTTTCAGTTCATACTGTCCATCCATGTCGGTCACAACTCCTTTCCCTTCACCATACAGGATTGATG
>Ga0265595_1000831_pt1 | contig 25982 bp, 37 predicted proteins | sample saktaG_15_FD_190148 | JGI IMG/M metagenome (GOLD analysis project Ga0265595, IMG submission 190148) | Saline water microbial communities from Sakinaw Lake, British Columbia, Canada - sak_2013_06_06_50m | ecosystem: Environmental > Aquatic > Non-marine Saline and Alkaline > Saline ...
AATTTTATGAAAAATTAGTTATACTCAAAAAAATTGAAGATTATTGTAAAAGATTACACAAAAATTTAAAAACTATTTTTTATTAAGAAGACAATTAACTTAAAAAAAGAGAAAATGAATAAAAAATGTATTTATTGTAAATCTGAAATCCACGATGATAGATCCCTTGATGTTTGTAATAGATGCGGGGTTGGGGTTTGGGGGGAAAAGATGTTTAATGCAATCCTACAAAATATGGAGAACGCAAAAGACAAGGGAGATTTATGTAATTCCAATATTTCTTCAAATGAACCTCCCTCGAAATTGGGAAATGCAAGAATTAGTTTTATGTAAAAGATAGTTTTTTAAATGGAATTTTTCTGGGTATAATATGGCAGATAGAAAATCTATAAGGACTAGAGGGAAAATTCAACTTAGTAGATACTTTCAAGAATTAAAAAAAGGTGATTCTGTTGCGGTTATTAGTGAAAAAGCATTGCAACCAGCGTTTCCAAAAAGGCTTCAGGGAAGAACCGGAAAAGTTAACAAAAGGGTTGGAAAAAGCTATTCTGTGAAGATAAAAGACCAAACGAAAGAGAAAGAATTTATAATATGTCCAATACACTTAAAAAAAATAAAAAACTAAAAATAAAATGATAAAAAATAGCACCCCTTTAAGCATGGCAGAATCTCTTGAATATATTGAGAAAGATAAAAAATCTGAAAACCCTGTAAGAGATTTTATAAAAAAATTTGTCAAAATAAGCCCAAAAGAGGCCAAAGAACTTAGAAAAAAATTAGAAGGATTAAATATTATAAAAATGAATGATGTAAATATTTCAAAATTAATTGATGTTCTTCCTGAAAAGTCTGAGGAAGTTAATAAAATCTTTACTGATGTAGGTTTGGATGAGGATGAAACAACAAAAATACTTGATACAATTAAAGAATTTAAATAAAGAAAATGGAAAAAGAAGAAAATGCAATAATCTTAGAATATCTCCCGAACGGATATCCCATGGAGAAGAAAATGATGCCTATAGCCCAGGCTATAGGAGAAAAAACATTGGTTCTTCTTGAACTTGTTCCTAGAAGAGGAGCAGAATTAAAAATTGGTGAAAAAGTCTATATTGGGGAAGGAAAAAGAGACAAAGTTTATTACATTCTTGGAAGACTGCATAGAGAAAAATTAACAGAAAGTGCAAAAAGACAACTAGGAGAATTTATAAACCAAATTGTTAAAGAAAGAGAGAAAGAATTTGTGGAGTTTTTCAACAAATCAGATGCAATAAATAAAAGGATACATCAGATAGAGATGCTTCCTGGTTTGGGAAAAAAGCACATGCAGGAAATATTAAAACAAAGGCGCGAAAAGGAATTTGAATCTTTTCAAGATATGAAAAAAAGAATTCAAAACCTTCCTGATCCAGAAAAAGCCATTGAAAAAAGAATACTCCATGAATTAACAAATATAGAAAGATATAATCTCTTTACAAATAAAATATAAAATGGTAGAACACAATAAACTTCAGGAAAAACGAGAAGAAAGATTAGTCAGAATTCTTTCAAAAGACATAGAAGGAAAAATGAAGTTATATGCTGGACTAACAAAAATAAAAGGAGTTTCATGGACATTTTCAAACGCAGTTTGCAAGGTTTTAAATATTGACAAAAATAAAACCATCGGTTCTCTTACTGATGAAGAAATACAAAAAATAACTGAATTTATAAAAAATCCAAAATTGCCGGATTATATTTTAAACAGAAGAAAGGATATTGACACTGGAAAAGAAAAACATTTGACTGGCACAGATTTAGATTTGAGAAAAGACTTTGATATAAAGAAGTTAAAGAAAATAAAAAGTTATAGGGGATTGAGACATGCTGCTGGACTCCCTTCAAGAGGACAAAGGACTAAAGCACATTTTAGAACAAATAGAAAAAGGGGTTCAGGAATTAAAAAGAAAACTAAAGAGGGAACCCAAGTAAAAAATTTTGGATACATAAAGAAATAAAATGGAAAAAAAATTAAAAAATTTTAGTGCACTTGAAAAAACAAGGAGATATTTAAAATGAAAAGAAAACATAAAACATATTCGAGACCAAAAAGGCCTTTTGATAAAGCAAGGTTAGAGGAAGAAGCAGGCATTATGAAGGAATTTGGACTAAAAAACAAGAGAGAAATATGGAAGGCAGAAGCAAAAATAAAATCCATAAGAGAAAAAGCTAAAAAACTCATATCCTCAAAACCTGAAGAACAGCAAACTTTGTTTAATAAATTAAACAAAATTGGAATGAAAGTTAATTCGATCTCTTCTATTTTATCATTGGATAAACAAGATTATCTGAAAAGAAGGATTCAAACAATTGTTGTCACAAAAAAACTTGCATCAACTTCAAAACAAGCTAGACAATTAATTGTCCATAAAAAGATTCTTGTTGATGGAAAGGCAGTAAATATCCCTTCTTATATTGTTTCTGTGGAACTTGAGAATAAAATAACTTTGAAAAAGAAAAAGAAAGTGAAGAAAAAAGAACTGAGAGAGGAACCTAAAGAATAAAATGCCAAAGAAAGAAGAAATAATAAAAAATGAAGAAACTGAAGAAGTTTTAGAAAAAGGTGTTAAAAATGAACTAAAAGAGAAAGAAGAACAAGGAAGTTCTAGCGAATCCAAGAAGAATTCGGAAGAAAAATCAATTATTAAAAAAAAGGAGAAAGAGATTGAAGCTGTTTTAAATATATATACTTCTTTTAATAATACAATTGCGCATGTTACTGATGCTTCTGGGAGAACTCTTGCAAAAGTTTCAGGAGGAATGGTTACAAAACATAGCAGACTTAAAGCAAATCCTACAATTGCAATGTTCATTGCAAAAAGAATTTCTGAAAATATGAAAGAAAAAGGAATAAAATCTCTATATGTAAGAATAAGAGCAAAAACAGGAAGTACAGGTCCCGGACCTGGGGCTAATGCAATAATAAAAAGTTTATCAAGAGAGGGTTTTAAAATTATAAATATACTTGACACAACAAGAGTTCCACGGGGCGGGCCTAAAAAGAAAGGGGGTAGAAGAGGAAGAAGAGTATAAACTTCCAAGACATTTAACAATGTCTAGAGGAAGAAGGGTTTAAATATCTCTTTTATAATAATTTAAAATGGAAAATATAAGCAAAAGTGATGGAAAATATGTATTCAAAGCAGAAATAGAAGATAGTCTTGTTAATTCAATAAGGAGATATGTCGGGCAGATTCAAATTGCAGCAATTGATGAAGTTGAAATATCAAAAAATGATTCTCCTCTTTATGATGAAACTATTGCGCATAGATTAGGCTTAATTCCTTTAAAACAAAATGGAAAGAAGGAAGGAAAATTAAAATTAAGCTCCCATGATAAAGGGATGGTTTATTCAGGTTCTTTGAAAGGAGATTTTGAAGTAGTGTATGATAAAATGCCCATAACTCTTTTAAGTAAAGAGCAGGAAATAGAAATTTCTGCAAGCATAAAAATGGGGAGGGGGCAGGAACATGCTAAATTTTCTCCGGGAATGATGAATTATAGACAAGTTTCAGAAATATATACAGACAAAGAAATAGCAGAAAAATTAAAAAACAATTTTCCAAATGTTGAAATTAAATCAAAAGGAGATAAAATTCTGATAATTGATGATAAAGAAAAAGAGGTTTGTGATATTTGTGAGGGATTTGCTGAAAAATATGGAAAGAAAATTGAGGTAAAACCTACTGGGGAAATAATAATTTCTTTGGAATCCTTTGGACAAATCGATGCTAAAAGCATATTTGTGAAAGCAGTTGAAGCATTAAAGAAAGATTTGAATGAAGTTGCAAAAAAAATTAAGTAAATAATTCTGGAATTTTGCAAAAAAAATATTGTTAAGAAGTTTTGAAACTTTGCTATAAGAAGTATATGAAACTATTTTCATATTAATTTGACAAAAAAAATATCCTCAAAAAGAGCGAGGATATTTTTTATAATTAATTATGATTTCTTCTCAAGATATCTCATAGTTATCTTAAGTTTCTTTGCGATTAGCCAAAGAATAAGCCAAAGAAAAATACATCCAAAAATCAATGCTTCTTGTTTAACAAAGATTTTTGGTTCTGCTTGATAATCCAAACGAAAGAAAAGAAAATAAGCAACAAATAAGATTATTACTAATCTCACAATAATTAAGAAAAATAAAAGTTTTTTCATAATTAATTCCTCCTATAAATTTAAATTGTTAATAATAAAAAGAAAACCCTCACCAAAAGAGATAAGGGTTTTCTGAAATTAACACCAAACCGGATTTATTTCCCCCAATTCTCTCGTAAAGGCATTTCATCTCCATTCTGGTCAAGCACCATTTCTCCTTTCTCCATACGAACTAGAAGTGTTGGAATGTGGCTGAAAGATTTTTTCGGATCCGGAGATTTTTTCAATATCCAGACTTTCTCACCTGGTTTTGTAAAATCCAAATAATAAGGTAGATTCAAAACTTCAAGCTGAAAGTTATCATATCTCCAGACAACAGAAGGAAACAGATACTTGACAATGTAGGGTTTCTCTGCAGGAGAAACAAACTCCAGTGGAAATAATGAAACAGATAATTCGCTTTCATCAGATATAACTTTCCCTTTGTCAATTTGAACCTTGAGAGTTTTCCCTGGTTCGAGCTGAGAGGCTTTAGAAATAAGACCCTTAACAAACTCCTGCTCTGTCTGTTTCACTACAGGCGGGGGAGGGGGCGGGGCTTCAACTACAGCCACTTTCTTTTTACAACTTGCTCCTAAAATAAGAGCAAAGAAAAACACGACTAAAATAAAACTTTTTGTTTTCATGATTTTGTCCTCCAAAATTTTAAATTGTTAATAATAAAATGATTATAAATAAAGAAAATAATTAAAATTGTTTTTTGTTTAGACTTGTACCTCCTTTCTTTCGTTTTTTGGTTTTATGATTTTTCAAATAAGCCACTGTTCTTTCAAGCTTATTAAGAATTGCTAGAGGAATCTCTAATTTTCTGAGTGCTTTGTCTTTTACTAAAATCTTTTTCATAATTAATTCCTCCCTTAATTTTAATTTAAACGATAAAAACATAATAAAAAGAAAACCCTCCTTAAAAAAGCGCGAGGGTTTTCTGCTGAAAATTTACCACAAATTAAAAATTAATCCTCCGGAGAAGATTTCATTTCCTACATTAATATTTTCTCCATCAAAATTTATGCTGGCAAAGACACTATTCCAACCCAAATTAAGAATAATCTTCTCTCCTAAAGGAATTTCTAATCCAATTAAGGCTGAAAAACCAATGCCACTTCCTTTCTCTGAATAGTCCTCTTCAATACCCTTAAGGGAAACTCCTTTAACCCCTAATTCGCTATAGAACAGAATATCATTACCCCCAAAATTCATGAAAGAATACTTGACAAATCCACCAAACTGGTTGTATATAAAAGTAATTTCATCTTTTGTTTCTGATGCAAAATCAAAATCTGCCCCAAATTTAAAGTGATTTGAAATTTGTTTCTCAATCCCTATCCCATATAATGGATTAGTGCCAAAGAATTCAGAAAGTCCTTCATTATGCCACGTTTGCCCAGATATCCTTGCGAAACCTCTTAAAGGGTAGTAAGATGGTGGTGCTGAAACCCCTTGAGAAATCCGGACTGGTTTTTCTTCTACAGTTCCGAAAGTTTCTCTTTTTCCATTTTCATAAATAATCATAAAAACATCTGAAATTGAGATGTTTCTAAGGGGGCCATCAAGGAATTCAAAAAGCTTGTATTTAATTGAAGCTTCTTGGATTTCTATAATTTTTGCCTTTATCTCGGATTTATCTTTTTTAACAATTACATCCTGGGAAAATAAGGCATTAGTTGCAAAAGCAACTAAAATTCCTAAAATTAAAACTTTTGTTTTCATAATTTTTAAGATTTAAATTGTTAATAATAAAAATTTAAGCAGTTATTTTAATTGAAAATTCCAAATAATTTCCTTTATCTCGTCAGGAAAGTAAAGACTGTAATTGCTTACTAAAGATGACTTACTTGCAGGACCTTCTAAGTAAAAGTCGGCTTCCCACATCCACCAAACCTTCTCAAGAGCTTCCAAATCATAATCCTTGGAATTAGGTGAAGTTGCCTTTGTAATTATTGAAATTCCTTTTGCTATTAAATCCCCCTGGCTATATTTTGTACCAGACATAACTAATACAACAGTTATTGAAAGATCAGAAGGAAGGCCTGCTTCTTCTCCACTTTGCAAAGATTCCTGAAATATGGAAAACTTCCCATTTTCACCTATAATATACCCCCCAGTTCCCCATGCAACAATTCCGGATATTTCCTCCTTAAAAGATATTTTTCCGGAGGCTGTTTGATTATAGAGCGTAATTGTAGAAGTTATAGGAAGCCCCACTAATTCTGAGACAACTGAAGAAGCATCTGTTACTGATCCCTCTGTACTGTATTTTCCAGAAAGTACTGGGGGATTTTTACCATAATAGATATGTATGCCCGATTCATCTATTGCATTTTGAATAGAAGGATTTTTAAGAAATTCCTCTGGAGAGTTAAAATTGTCCTTCTTTGGTTTCTCTCCGGTCTCTTTTTCACATGCTGTGAATAAAGAAATCAAAATAGTTAAAATTAAAATTTTTGTTTTCATGATTTCTAAAATTTAAATTGTTAATAATAAAAAATTTATTTGTTAAATTTAATTCATTTTTTTGACTCAATAGTTATTTTTGAAATTTCAACAGAATTTTTTGTTGACTTTAAACCATTTTCATCAAAATCCACAATATGCACTGTTTCATCAAGATTAATAGTTCCAACAAACTTCTTTGTTTTGCCAAAAGCAGTAACTAAAACTATATAATTAGCTGAATTCGGTTTGCCTGTCCAGACATAATCATGAACAAATACTTGATAAGTTCCACTTGGAGCTTGTAATTTTGGCCAATAAATATTCTCCGGTCCATAACCATCTGTGTCATCATAATCCAAAACCCCTCCTGATTCTGAAAACTTATGATTCCAATAAATTTCCTCTCCAAAAGGATCAATTACATGAAGATCTAGGTCACTTGTATTATCCCATGTTAAAGTTATTTGAATATCTCCATAGCCCGCGTACAATGATGCTTCTGCTATCCTTATTTCATCTTCTCTCATTTCCATCTCTTCAATATAATCTGCATATGAATTTAATCCCTTGGTCGCAAGAGCAATAACACAGGAAGTAGGATCTACATTTACTGTGCAATTATAAACTGTCATGGTTAATTTGTAATTATCAACAAACTCTGTAAACCCATTTTCAACGTTAGCATCATCAAAGAAGTTATTTGCCATGCTTAAAAAATAATTTCCGCATGTCCAAAGAGCAATTGGAATAGTTACACCAGCAGATAAAAAAGCAGTTACACCTGAAGTAACGCAAGGTATTGCTCCAAGTATTCTTCCAGTCCATCTTATAACATCTGCTTTTGACTGAGAAGATTTAGTTGAAGTTGGCCAAACAAAATCTGTTTTAACTTCCCTTGCTATCCTTATTTCTCCGGAAGGGAATATCAATCCAACGTCAACCCTATTCCCGTTGAAATTATCAAAAAGGAAAATGAAACCCCCACTAATTACTCTACTTGGTAATCCTTTGCTGTCAAATGTAATCCCATAATTTTTTCCATTTTTGAAGGAGTGATAAAATACTGATTTTGGCATTGAATTTTCCTCATCAATATAAAAATATTCTTCTTTTCCAACAACCCAATAATCCCATTCAGATTCATTGCTTATATCAACAGCTGTGAAATTGGGTAAATCTTTTTTTATTGCGCTTAAAAAGATAGCGACAGTTGTTTTTTTATCAGACTGTATTCCAACACGTGTTGAATAAATAACATCCATCTGATAAAGAACCTCTAAAGGTTGAACTCCTTCTGGAACTTTTGAAAGATAAAAATATCCTTTTGAATCTGTAAAATCAAGTATATTTCCAGAAACACATACGCCTAATCCCTGAACGGGGTTAGATTCATTCTTAATATAAACCTTGCCATCAAGTTCTCCAAAACCACTTGAAGGTTTTTCTATTGGCTCGCAGGATACAATAAAAAGTATCCAAAACGAAAAAAACATAAATTTTTTCACGACTTTGAGTATTAAAAGATTAAGAAACTAATTTTCAAATCCATTCCCTCACAGGAATTTTATTTTTTAGCCTGTATTTCACTAAAGGAATCCAGACTAATGCGGGGGCAACAACCATAAATGAAGGAAGCACCCAATTTGCAAAAGTATTTTCTGTTATTGCAAACATAGAGAAGAAGTATCCAAGACTAAATATAACCCACATTGCAGGCCTGTCTTTTTCAGGATGCTTAGTCAGAAATTTCATGCTTGGAAGAATCCCAATAAAATCAGCAAGAATTCCTATATATAATGCAAACTGGACCATCTCTCTGCTTTGTTTTGTAAAAAACCAGAGAGAAATTGAAAGAACGCCTAAGATTAAACAGATTATGTCAAATCTTGTAAAAGATTTTTCATTGCTTCTTAAAAGAGTTATAATTAATATTGCTGTACAACCCGCCATAGGTCCGAGAGTAACCCAGGAGTTTATTCCTGCTTTTGATGAAGAATAAGAAGATAAGCAGAGGGCAACGCTAATAAGAACAAAAATTGTCCAAGAGGAAAGGTTGGGGATAATTTTTCTTTGCCAAATTCTAATTATATACACGGGATAGCTGGCAAGGACAATTACTGCTGAAAGAATTCCAAAAAACTTTTCCATGATTTCTAAATTTTAAAGGTTAAAAAATTAATTTTCAAAACGTTTCCTTCTCGGAAATCTCTTTATTTTTATCTCAATTCTTTCTTTCTCAGCAAGTTTTGTTGAGATAGAAGCAGGCAGTATTTGGGAAACCTGGTTCGTGTTGGAAGCCAATTCATTATAAGAATAAACTTCCAAAAAATTTGATACATTTTTTCTCATCGCTCTAAGTATTAAAATTATTAACGGTTTTTATTCTCAAAATATGAATTTTATTAATTCAAAAAGTCCAACACCTAAAAGAAGAAGAATTTCAATAAGCAAGAAGAGAACCAAACCGGCAATACATCCTGCAACATAGAAAATAATATCTGGAGCACAGAGCATAGACTTTCCTCTATCTTTATTATTAAAGATTATCCATAAAAGAGGATAAATAAAGATAAAGATAAATGGAAAAGCAAGAAACCAGTTCTCAAATCTAATAAAGATATCAGATTCGACAGTAGAAGACAAAAGCCAAAGAATTCCACAAAGAATTCCAAAGCATAGGAAGAACAGAAATCTAATTGGAATTTCAACTCCAAAGCATTTAACTGTCTTCAAAGATTTAATTGTTTTCACCTTTTTTAAATTTTAAAAATTAATATTATTTGATTATATATTAAATTCTGCTTAATTGCAGAATATTATTTTTAAAAGAAAGAAGACCCCTGCAAATAAAACCAAAGTAATATGAAAAGAGGAGGTGAAAGAACGCACAGGGGTCTTCAACAAGCGCATCATAGCCTTGCTCTAATCAACTTCATTGAAACGGAAGTGTTAGCTTTCTTTAACAAATTAACCATCTCCAGAATAAAGAGATACCTTTTCCAATGGCAACCCAAAATTCTTTTGAGCAAATCTGTCCGATTGTCCAAGTAATTCCTGCAATCAAAACAGAAAATAAGACGAAGAATAATCCACATATAAGTCCGGAGAATAATCCAATTCCAAGACCTAAATAAATTCCTGCATTAAATGCTAAAAGAAATCCAAGAATTATTCCTAAAATTATTCCTCCTGCAACTATATAATTTAGCAATCCATTTCTCCTTTTTTTATCCTTAGAAGTCCATTTATCAAACATGTCTATGAACTTACCGAACAAAATAAGGATTGTTCCAGAGAAGATAATTCCGAAGAAATTTGGGAAAATGTTAAACCAAGAATTCCAGGGCAAAGTTATTATCCCGTTTAATTCTTCAACAATATTTCTTTTCCATATAATTTCTGATTTACTACCAAAAATTAAAATTAGTACTACAGATAATATTGCATAGAGAAATGCAATTCTAATTGAGACTCTCAATGTTCTTTTAAAAGTCCAATCTTTTTTTGAAGAAACTTCATTTACTTCATTTGTTTTCATAATTTTAAAATTTTAAATGTTAATATTAATAATATAATTATTTCAGTTATTTCGTGCGCGAATTCGCGTATTTTAAGTTATTTCAGGGTATTCCAAAAGGAGAATACATTGGGCAATATATGCAATTATGAGAATTGTTTTGTTTTTCTCGTATCTTTCTTATTCTTGTGCTTTGTCTGATTCGACATCGCAGGTATTTCACATTGTTTTATTCAACAAAGTGAGCCATATCCAAGTTTAATTCAAAATCTTACAAGGGTGCATTTAATTTCAATGGGTTTAAGTGAATGTATTGAAATTGTGTGCTGTTTATTGTATGTTGGTTTTGTATTAATTTTTGGTATGTTTGTGTGTTTGTTTTATTTAGTGAATATATTTTGAGTGTTTAATTTGATTATTTTTTTCCAACCTTCTGGGCTTCTTTCTTCATTGACTTTTATAATTCCTTTATCTAACAGTTTATTTTTTGTAATATTTCCTTTTCTTGAAGAAACCCCAATCTTTTTATAAATTTCTACTGTGCTGTTTTTATGAGAGGGATTGCTCATTAAGAAATTTACTAATCTCTCTTCTTCTGGAGAATTAAGGCTTGCTGGAAGAATTTCGCTTGTTTGTGCTTCTTCATCTTTCTCTTCTGGAAATTTATATTTTTTAAATGAAGTAAAATTAAGACTATTTTTATTCATTTCTTTCTCAAGAAAATGATTAACCGCTAAGAAGATATCTGATTCTTTGTAAAGAGATTTAGAAAGCTCTCTTTCAAGCATCTTTTCAGCTTCCTTTATTGATTTCCCTTGCAATACTTGTTTACATACAAAATCATAAAGAATCTCTTGGGTTTTTGTTAAATTGTTTGTTCTTTTAGTTATTTCTAATATATTTTCTGTTTTTTCTTTAGGTATTTCGGGTGTTTCTATGTTTATTATTATCTCTTTGTTTAGTGTGTTCTCTTTTACATCTATAACATATTCTTTTTCTTCCCCAACCAAAGCTTCTTTGAATTCTGGGTCGTCTTTTTCAACTTCTATTCCTTGTATAACGCAATCCATTTTGCTCTTTATCTTACCATCAGAAATTATATTGTTTCTCAAATCTGTATATGGGACTTTTATCAAGAAAGGAGAAGTGTATCTCTCTGAAAGTTTAACAACTGCAAAACCAACTGGAAGCTGAGAAAATATCTCTTTTTTATCTCCTAATTGCATTATAGCGCTTACATCAAAAACATCCTGTGGCAATTGCTGTTGAAAAGCAATATGACAGGCACTATTTCCTTTTACTGTATCACTTAGCTTTGATATATGCTGGTCTAAACATATAAGACAAGTTCCGTATTCTCTCATTTCTCTATATATCATATCTGTAACTGATTCTGAAACAAAATATGTTTTGTTTTTTAGGAATATATTGTGGGCTTCATCAACTAAAATAGCATGATTAAATCCTTCTTCTACTCTTCCTGAATTTGCTTTCTTTAATTTGTATATATAAGTCAAAATGTATTCTGAAAAGAACTTTTTCTCAACATTTCCCAATGAATTTAATTCAAATATAATTCTTTTGTCAAACATATCTTCAACAGAAAGGCTTTTCTTCCCATCATAATTTATTACTTTTCCAAAGTCCCCAAATGTAAGAACAGAAGCAATTCTTAAAGCACTTTCATACCAAGTTGATTCTCTTCCCTTTGATTCTCTTCCTTTTATTTCAAGCATTTTCTTCACATGTTGCCAATTAGGATAGTGTGGTGAACCTTTGTAAACCCCCCAACCTTCAAAAACTTCATCCAATGTTTCAAGCAATATTTTATGGACTCCGAAAGAGACACAAAAACTTTCAGTCAATAAATCGCATAATGTATTTATCCATTCTTTTGGAGAAACTCCTTTTGGTGGGCGATTTATATTTGTCTTGAATAAATTGCTAACTAAATCATTTCCTACTGTAAAACACATAATTGAGGGGTCTGTATTAATTAAAGATCTAAAACTTTTTTTCCAGTCAAAAACTAGAAAATTTTTATCTTTCTCTATAAATCTTTGAAGAATATTAAGAGCCAAAGTAGTCTTACCACTTCCACTCATTCCACTTATACAAACATGTCTCGGCCAATCCTTTTCTCTTAATGCAAAAGGAAACAATTCTTTATTAGCATAAATAACTTTTGAAAGTTCATATTCTCCCTGAACCAAAGATTTTTCAGGAGGTTCAAGCAAAATTTTTTTATCTAAAAACTTGCCGAGGTACTTTTGATATAAAACACTTAGTATCTGAAGAATTTGATTTTTTTCTTCCAGAGAATCTGAAAGAGAATACTTAAAATAAAGTTCGTCTATTTTATTTCCTAATATTGGTTTTAGCTTAGTGCATATTTCTTCTATAGATATGTTTCTTTGTATCATTTTAATTCTCATTTAAAATTTCATTTAATTCTTTTATACGGCTCTCCTTCTCTGAAAGCTCTTTTTCATAAATTCTAAGCTCTTTTTTCAACAAAGCTATATCCTTCCAGCAATTTATCTTCTCATTAAGCTGAAGTTCTGAAATCTCCACTTTTTTATTCCTAAGGGAATTTCTTTCAACGAGGGCTTCACTCTGGCCTATAGCCCTAAGGGTGTTTTCGTTTTCAAGTATAAGGTTGCTAATTTCCGATTTTAATTCTTCTCCTTCTTTTATAAAATCAAGACTAAGATTTTTTCTTTCTTCAACAAGCTGCTTTATTTCGTGTATTGCTTTTCTCAAAGAATCAATTCTTTCTTGCCCAACTGATTCGAGCATACTTCCATCTGAAAAACCAGTTATTCCGGGTTTTTCAAGTCCTATCAAGGACTTTTTATTCCTTAAAATTTCTTTTAATTCCATGATTTTATACGCCCTCATCCCTTTATAAATCTTTCTAAGGTTGTCACTACTTAGTTACATCTTCATTTAGAATAAAGGTTTTTATAGGATTTAATTTTGATAATCTTGTATTAAGTGAGTGTGCCGGAGTGGTCAAACGGGACAGACTCAAAATCTGTTAGCTTAGTGCTTTCCTAGGTTCGAATCCTAGCACTCACATCAAAAGATTTATAAAAGAAATAATTCTCAAGCTTTTATCTGCGAGCGCAAGCGATAGTAGAATTGGTTAATTCTATGTCGTTTATTATCGTTTAAGAAACAAGATGAAATCAAAAACAAAAATATCAAAGCAACTTGAAAGAAAAAGTAATTCAAAATTAATGGAAACTATAATAGCGGGGAAAAAAAATGATTCTTGGAATCAAATAGCTGGACTTCTCTCAGGACCGAGAAGAAAAAGAATATGTATTAATATTGAAGAAATAAACAAAAATTCAAAACCAGGAGAAACCGTGCTTATCCCTGGAAAGGTTTTGTCTCAAGGAGAAATTGATAAAAAAATAAAAGTTGTGGCTTTAAATTTCTCAGAAAAAGCAAAAGAAAAATTATTAAGTGCTAAATGCGAGATAACTGATATACTCAATGAAATTAAATCAAATCCTTCTGCTAAAGGGATTAAAATAATAAAAAAATGAAAGTTATAGATGGAAAAAATGCAGTTCTTGGAAGGCTGGCAAGTTATGCAGCTAAAGAATCTCTTAAGGGAGAAGAAATAGCAGTAATTAATTGCGAACAAATAATAATAACGGGAAATAGAAAGTTTATAGAAAAAGATTTTCAGGAAAAAAGAGAAAGGGTTGGAAGTGGGCAAAAGGGGCCAAAAATCTCCAGAACTAGTGAAAAAATTGTTAAAAGAGCCATAAGAGGGATGCTTCCGGATCATAGAGAAGGCAGGGGGAGAGAAGCATTCAAAAAAATAAAATGTTATGTTGGTCTTCCTCCAGAATTTAAAGATTCCAAAAAAATATTATTCAATGGTGAAGATAAATTAAAATACATTCGAGTTAAAGAACTTTCAAAATGAAAAAAATAAATTTTTCAGCTTCGGCTTGGAGAACTCGTAGATGAAAAAAATTATGGCATCTGGAAAAAGAAAAACTGCTATAGCAAGAGCAGAAATTAAATTAGGATCGGGAAAAGTGACCATAAACAAAAAAAATTATGAACATTTTCATAAATTTGATATTTTAAGGATGAGAGAACCCTTAATGATTGCAGAGAAAGTTTTGGGAAAAATAAATTTTGATGTTATTATTTCGGTTCGTGGAGGGGGAGAAAAAAGTCAAATAGAAGCTGCAAGACTTGCACTTGCAAGAGCTATTGTTAAATTTTCAGAATCAACTGAACTCGAAGATAAATTTTTGGAATATGATAGAAATCTTATTGTTGCAGATGTAAGAAGAAAAGAAGCTTACAAACCAGGAGATTCTAAAGCCCGTTCTAAACGTCAAACTTCTTACAGATAAATTGATTGAATATATTTGTTGAAAGAGTAGTTGATTTAAAGAAATAATTATCGCCACAATTAGTTTTTATGATAAGTTTATAATATAACAATTTATGTGTTTAGATTAATTAATGTTAAATCCAGATAACTTATAATAATATGTTAAAAACTTATTTATGCTTTCTTTCTCTTTATTTTATCTAATTTATCCTGAACATGATTAAATAGAATTGTTGAAACTAGGGGGGTGTGCTTTCCCTCATGAATCTGTCCGTCAAATTTAACTTTTCCTACATAAGCAAAATTTCTCAAAATTTTCTTCAATCCATTAACAGAAAGGTTATGTTTCTTTGCTAATTTAGATAAATTTGCATCTGGCTGCAAAAATTCTTCAAATATTTCCTCCACTTCCCTAGAATATTGTGCCGGAATCAGAATTTTCTCTTTTAAATCCCATTCATAACCCATAGGGGCCCTTGACATGTGCTTTCCTTCAAAAGATTTTTTTATCATTCCTTCTTTTTGATAATATCCGCGATTATCTTCTCTTTCAAATTCATATCCACACTTGGGGCATATCATTTCATAACTTCATCTATAGGAGATTTTATTTTTTTTAATTCTTCCCTTGAAATATGAGTATAAATTTGTGTTGTTGATAAATCCGAATGCCCTAAAAGTTCCTGTATTTTTCGTATGTCTGTCCCGTTTTCTAAAAGATGTGTTGCAAAACTATGCCTTAGGGTATGGCAATGCACTTCTTTATTTATTTCTGCACGTCTTGAGGCTTTTTGTATTATCTTTTGCAAATTTCTCGAAGATAATCTTCCTTTTGGCCCAGTAAATAAATATTCTTGGTTAGTTTTATCTTGTAATTCTACTTGCTCTTTTAGATTTTCTAAAAGAAATTCTGGAATGTTAAATACTCTATCTTTCTTGCCTTTCCCCTGCCTAACATTTCCTATCTTTTCTTCGAAATTTAAATCCTTAACTTTCAGATTAACCAATTCCGATACTCTAAAACCACAGGCATACATAAGAGAAATCATAAGCCTTGATTTTTTCGAAACAATTGAATTTATCAATTTCTTTATTTCTTCTTTTGTTAAAACAGAAGGAATTCTTTTTTCTTTTTTTGGACGTTTAATATTTGCTGTTATATCTTTTTTAAGTATATTTGAAAAAGCATATCTTAATGCAGAGAGAAAAATTATAATTGTTGAGGAAGAGGCATTATTTAATTTTTCAGAAAGATAAACTTTTACATCGTCTTCTATGACATTTTCTGGATTTTTTTTTAAATATTCTAGAAATTTCCTATTAAAATCTTTATAATTTCTTAAAGTATATTCAGAGTTTTTTGAAATTTTTAGTTCTATTTCAAGCTTTTTTAAAAATTCTGCAGGCATCATGAAAACAAATTCTTCCAAGTTTTATTTTTTGATAATTGTCCATTATCTTTAAAGAGGATTGTTTTCAAACCAAGCTTTTTTGCGGGTTTTATATTCCAAGTTTGATTATCTATAAACAAGATCTCAGAAGGTTTTACTTTTAATTTTTTAATAAGTAATTTATAAAAAAGAGTATTTGGTTTTCTCATTCTTTGTTCACACGAAACTAAGACTAAATCAAATTTATTATAAATTTTCTTTGGCATAAGCGCCTCTTGAGATAAATACCATTGGTCTGAAAAGACAGCAATTTTATATCCCCTTCTTTTTAGATCAAAGGCTTGTTTAAACAATTGTTTATTTTTTGTAAAGTGTTTTTTGTAAGAATATTTATAAAATTTTTTTAATCTCCACTTGGATGTTTTTAAATTCCTTGAAAGAATATCCAAAACCTTATCTTGAGGTATTTTTCCTTCAATAGCAAGAGCATAACTTGTATCTATTGCATCAAAATATTGATCTAAAGAAATTCCCAATTTTTCAGCAACATATGCATGAACACCTTTTGTTTGAATAGAAATCTTGCCCTTTTTCCAGGGAGAATTATTTCCTAATGATAAAACCCCTCCAACATCAAAAACAACTGCCTTAATTTTTTCACAACTTTTCATAATATAGACTATCCCTCTTTAATTTATAAAATTGTACGAACTTCTTTAAATAGTTTTAGGGGAGTTCTTCATCAACTCCCTTTGATTTATAAGCATTATAATTACGGTTCCTGTTATAAACCACCAATTCAATGTAAAAGCTAGAACTATAAATAAAAGACCCAAAATTGAGAGTAAAAATACTTTTAGATTCTTCATAAAACAATAAATTAAAGGGGATTTATAATTATAACCTTTTTTAAGACAATAATCCTTAAAAAAGATGTGTCCTTTGGAAAATAATGGAGAAGGATAAAATAATTGAATTAAGTTTGGCATTGGCCTTTGTGGGAATATTACTTATTGTTTCTATAATTGTTTTAAATGATTATAATAAAGAAGCTCAGCAATCCCTTTCTTCTCAGACAATCAACTCTTACGCAGTTTACAATAATTACAAAATAGAATACACTGTAATACCTCAAACTACAAATAGAGAAAAGAGGGATTATTATGACTATTGGATAAAAGATATTTATAATTCAAACTACAGAGAATATTCTGACCAAAAAGTAAGAAAAGAATTTTTGGGAAATTATGTTCAAGAGTATTATGTTTATATATTAAACAAAGAAAGAACTGGAAGATATTTTACTGTAATGTTTAATTTTGAAGATAAAAACGGCTATGAATATAGTGAATCCATAACCAAATACATAAGAGCCGGAGAAAAGAAAAAATTTGATTATAGAGATATTCAGTATGAAAGAAATGAAATTGTTGATTGGGACTATGAAGTTATACTGGAAAGGTCTTAATTCAATCTAAAATCTATTTTTTCATCCTTTGGGAGAATTATTCCTTTTGCACCTAAGAGTTCTCTTATCTCTTTTCTAAATCTAAAATCATGCAACATTTTATGATGATTTGGGCAAAGACCCACCAAATTACCTTTCAAATTATTTTGTTTGTTTCCATCTAAATGATGTAAATCTACAACTTTGTCAAAACCACAAAGTATACATTCTTTTGTTAAAATTTTATACATTTCAAAATCAAGTCCAAAATTCTTTTTTTGATTCCAAGCCTTATTTTTATCTAAATGAAAAACAAAATTATAACAACCAGCACATAACCCTTTTGAATGATGAGGTATTTCCCTGCCACATCTTTTGCATACAATTAGTTTCCTTTTCCAAGCATATTTTCTATAACAATTAAGACATAAACCTTTTGCATGATTAATATCTTCTTTACCACACTTAGAGCATATAACAGTCATAAATATAAAAATCGTTCGTATTATAAAAAGAAGTGCGTAACCTTGAAAATAGTAACGTTCGTATTTAAAAAAGCGTAATACCGCTAAGATGTATTGTACGAAGTTTTATTGGGTTTTTGGGTTATTTCTGTGGTTTTCTATTAAAACAGTGTTCTGAACTGTTCATTCCTAACCCTAGAGGATGAACCTCCTAATTTTCTAAACTTTTATTTGCACTTAGGTTAGCTTTGTATCTTTCATTTATTTTGTTTTTTAATTTCATCAAGTTTATGTAAATATTCCTCAGGGGTATTAATACAACCTGTACGGAAAAAAGGAGCATATGGTAAACCTTTACTGGAAGTTTTTTTTAATTCCAACTTAGTGCCATCATAATACCATTGACTAATGAGGTTATTTGTACAAGTACCAAATCTACTAAATTTTACAAGATATAGTTCGTCAGACTCATTGCCTGCTTTTTCAGACTGATTATATATAACTAACTCCCCAGGATTAAACCTTGATTTAGGCCTTTTTTTTAACTCCGAATTTACCCCTAAACGCCTAAGTAAATTAATAAACATATTTATTACTAAATCCAGTTATTTTTAATAATTTGCATTAAGCAGTATATATCTGCTTTTGCAGCAAAAATTTTGTAATTTATTTTTTCACCGGCTTTGTGCACTTAGGTTAGCTTTGTTATATGGAAATATATGTGTTGGCCTGTTGGATTATGTGTTGAAAAAATAAAAGGAGGTGTTTAAACAGCCGCTTGTTTAATCTTATCGACGATAAAAAAGTATCAATATAGCTGTTTAAACAGCCTGTTTGTTTGGAATTTTAAGGGTGTTTGATTTATAAACAGCTGTTTAAGGCTGTTTAAACAGCCTGTTTGTTGATTATTTTTTTGACAAACAGCCTTTTTTAATCACATATTTTCTCTTATTTTTGCATACTTTATGCAACAGAAAAATGATAAATATTTGTTTTTTCCGATGGAAAACAAAACATTTTTAAACTATATTTTGTAAGATGATATATGTTTGGGTGGTTTTCCTGGAAGAAAGAAGGTGAAAAGATAAAAGAGGACACAAAAAAGGGTTTTGAATTTGTTAAAAAAGATATCTCTTCTTTAACAGGTTGGATAAAACACTTAGATTCTGAGAAAAATTTGCAAAAAAATGATATAGAATTTTTAAAAGAGAATTTGTCGTCAATAAAAGAAGAAGTAGATGGATTAAAAAATGTTCTTTCTTTAATGAATGATTTGAAACCTAAACAGCTGTTTAAAACAAACAAACAGCCGTTGAATAAACAAACAGCCGTTTATGCTGTTCAAACAGCTGTTCAAACAGCTGTTCAAACACCGAATTTGAACCAATTTTCTGTAACAGAAAGAGCAATCCTTTGGATTCTTTTAAATGCTGATATGAAATTAGGATATGATGATCTTTCAACAATCCTTGGAAAAGAAAAAAGCACAATAAGGGGACAAATAAATACTATAAAATCAAAAAGTGAAGGCTTAATAGAGGAAAATATTGAAAAAAATGGCAAAAAGAGAGTGTTTATACCTGATGAAATCAAAGAAAAGATGCTCAAAAAACAAAAAGTGAGAGTTAATGGATATAAAAATTCAAAAAAAGATTGAAAAAGGGTAATAAAAAGGTGAGATAAAGTCCTAAAGTGAGGCTCATTTGAACCTAGAGATAAAAAAATAAATAGTTACCTCCTTTACCGAATAACTTTAATTAGATATTTCTAAGTTGTAAAATTGTAGCAAGAGAGGCTATCTTCTTCAAATTTGGGGAGATAGATAAATGAATTGTTTTATTATTTATCTTAACCTTTTCTATAGGGATCCCTTTCTTTATTAAACGCCCTACATAATCTCGAATAGAGCTTTCAGTGAGGTTTAACTTTTCAGAGAGATTCTTATAATCTGTATACCCTTCTCCTTCAGAAGATTGATATAGTATTGAAAAAACTAACAATTCCTGCTCTGTAAGACGTTTAAATTTTAATCTAATCTCTTTTTTTAAATTATCAAGAGATTCCAAAATTTGTAATGCATTATCTATTGAATTTTCAGGAGGGGTATTTTGTTTATTGTACGAACTTTCTTCTGTGTGTTGGTCTGTCTGTCTGTCTGTCTGTCTGTCTGTTGGAACCCCTTGATTTCCTGTGGAAATACCTAAATTTTGGGGTTTTAATGGGTTTTGAGGCAAATTATGTGTTGGATTAAACATGGGGACTGTTAGATTTTCCTCTTGATGTGTTGGAACTTCTTCTTTTGAAGCAGGCTCTGTTTTTTCCTCTTTTTTGCTTGAATATCCCTTTAAAAGTTCACAAATCTCTATTAAATTTTTTCTTGTTTCTATTAAATCTTTATTCAAAAGAAAAATCTCGTTTTTTAAAAAAGCTATATCTTGTTTTACTTTAAAAAAAGCCTCTTTTATTTGTTCCATAAAAATTTCCAATAACCCGAACTATAAAAAGATTGAGATTGCCAAAAATATATTTAAATGATTTATATGTTAAATCCCCTTAATTTAAGGTTGTTTTTGTTTGTAAAGAAGATATAATTTTTCACTTAATTTCCATCTCCTTCTTTTTGTATAAATTTTGCCCTTTGGGTTTTTTGTTATTTCAATCACAAATCCCTTGTTTTTTAAGTCTATTAAAAGTTTCTTAACAAATTCTTCATCCCTTGCAATCTCCTTAGCAATATGAAATGTAAAAAGTGGTTTGGGATTTGTGGAATAAAGGTGTGCTAAAATTTGCTCTGAAATCTTCTCCTTCTTTTCTTTTGAAATATACATGGCTTGTGAAAGGGGTTTACTTTTTTAAAATTAACCTAAAATTTCAAGTTAAGATTATTTCTTATCTTCCGCAGGTTTAAAAGAAGGCAAGGGAATATGGGGAGGTAAATTAAGCTCTTCCTCAAATTGAAGTGCTCTTAAACTAGATTTTTTAAGAATTATATTGAAGACATTCAATCTAAAATCTTCTGGAAGTTTCTTATCTTTCCATTGTTTTAAAACTTCCTTAGCTTGCTTTGATCCAACTGACACTATAAGACTTCCATAGAATTTTAAGGTCGCAACATCTTTTTCATAATTTATATTATATTCGAAGTTTACGGCGATTAATTCATCTGGGGATTTAAAGAAATCGGATTTTGCTTCTTGTACCTTAGAGATATCAATGCCAGTAGTAACTTTTAAATCTTTTAAGTTATCTGACTTCTTCTCTAAATTCATTTTTGTAAAATTAAATCCTATTAATCTCATAAAAGAATAATTAAAGTTTTATTTTTAAATATTTGGGTGTGAAAGAATATTACTTTAAATAAGAAGATAGTTAAAAAATTAACTAATAAATAACAGGGTATTCAAATGAATATTTCATTATAAAATTATATTAAGTCTTCTTCGGAAACAATCATAAAATCGCCTATAGCAATTATGGAGCTATAAGGAATCAAAAATTCCCCTGAGGAAGTCTTTTCTAAATTCAAATTTCTTGTATAAGGAGTAGGATCTCTTATAACAATACCAATTAATTCTCCAGATCTTGTCTCAAAGGTTATATCTTTAACAAAACCTAATCTCTTACCTTCTTTTGTTACAATCATCTTTCCAACAAGAATATTGAAAGGGTTTTTCTCGCTTTGCATATGAGAAATAAAAGTAAATAATTTATAAACTTTTCTGTAAAAATATATAGAGGTTTAAATGACAGTTTAAGTACAAAATATCCAAAAAAGTGTCTCTCCCCCCTTTGTTTCCTATGGAAAGATTTATAAATAAATGTGACACTTTTTTTTGTTTTTATTTATTTTATAAAAATTTATATTATATATTATATATATTATATATTATATATATAATATATTGTAAATTATAAATATATACAATGGAATTCTGTTTTTAAACAAGGAAAACATAAGATAATTCCTATTTTAAGCAGAATATCTACAGATTATCTTGAAACTTTTCATTTCAGAAAAGAAATGAAAAGATTTTTAATAAATTTCTTTTTATTAAAAATGAGGTTTCCATAAGAAATAAAGGTGTATCTCTTTATGAGTGGTTATAATCTTTTATATAATAACCTCTTTTTTTTCATCGATAACTCGTCCAAAATTAATAGTTCCATAGGAAATGGACGTGTGGGGTAAAACATAATGAAATTAGAAATAGATAAAATTTTTGATACTTTCGATAAGAATGGTATATTTAAGAATAAATCCCTTTTACAACATAATTATACTCCTAGCGAAATTCCTCATAGAGAAGAACAGATAAAACAAATAGCTTCAATTCTTGCTCCAGTTTTAAGAGGAGAAAAAACTAGTAATTTGTTTCTTTATGGAAAAACAGGAACAGGAAAAACTCTCGCTATGAAATATGTTCAAGAAGAATTATATAAGCGTGTTAAGAAAGATTCAAATTTTAAGCTAAAAATAGAATATTTAAATTGTAAATTAAAAAAGGTGTCAGATACAGAATATAGAATTTTAGCTGAATTAATAAAAAAAATGGGGGGAGAAGTGCCTTTAACCGGCCTACCCACCCAAGCAGTTTATAGTAAATTTATAGAAACAATTGATTCTGAAAAAAATCTTGTTGTTTTAATTCTTGATGAAATAGACCAAACTGTTAAAAAAATTTCAAATGATTTTTTATATAATTTGGTAAGATTAAATTCTGAACTTTCAAAATCTCAAATATGTATTGTTGGGATAAGCAATAATCTTACATTTTTAGATGAATTGGATCCAAGAGTAAGAAGTTCTCTTTCAGAAGAAGAAATCCTTTTTCATCCATATAATGCCCTTCAAATCCAGGATATTTTAAATCAAAGGGCACATATGGCTTTTAAGGAGGGGGTTTTACAGGAAGGTGTGGTCTCTAAGTGTGCTGCATTTGCTGCAAAGGAGCATGGAGATGCTAGAAGGGCATTAGACTTGCTTAGGGTTGCAGGTGAACTTGCCGAAAGAGATAATTCAAAGAAGATATTTTTAAAATATATAGATGAAGCAAATGAAAAAATAGAAAAAGACAAAATTTTAGATATAATAATTTCAGAACCAAAACAATTTCAAGTTGTTTTGGGGGCAATAATATACTTGTTGGAGAGCCAAAAGAATAATATTCCGATTTTTACAGGAGAGGTATATGATTTTTACCAGGAACTTTGCCTTAAAAATAGACTTGAAGTTTTAACTCAGAGAAGGGTGGGGGACATAATTCAAGAATTAGATATGCTTGGAATAATTAATGTTAGAATAATTTCAAAAGGGCGAGGCGGAAGGATGAGGGAGATTAAAATGGCAATTTCAAAAGAAATTATAAAAAAAGCCAAAGAAATAATAGAAAATTCTCTAAATTATATTTAAAATGGATATAAAACAAATTTTGAAGTTTTGCTTAGAAAAAGGTTTGTTAGTTGACAAAGATGTTTTGAGTTTATTTAGTGAAACTAATGATGTGGAATCTGTAAAATTAATAATAGAAAAAATAAAGAATTATACAAAACAAAATGTAATAACAAAAAATATTTTCTGTGAGAATAAAGAAAAAGTAAATGAATTTTTATATGAGTTGCCCCAGAAAAATCAAAAAGAGCTTGAAAGTTTAAAAATTAAGCTTGGACTTAGCATAGAAATTTCAAAAGAAAAACGTGTTTTAGAAGAGGAATCTTATAAGAGTAATTTGAAAGAACATAAAAAGATTTATGAAAAAAATGAAGAAAGTGGTGTAAAAGTTCTTTATTCTGTTCCCCCCCCATACAAGAAAATTGAAGTTCAGGACTTTGTAACTTATTTTAGGAATAGGTTTGTAGATATGAAAGTTTTTTTGCAGAACCGCTCTGAACTTGAAAACCTAGTTTCCATAAACAAAATATATGGGGGCCGCCAGAGGATTTCTATAATTGGGTTGGTATATGATAAATCTGTCACAAAAAATAAAAATATTATCTTTGAAGTAGAAGACACCACTGGAAAAATTAAGGTATTAGTAAATAAAAATAAAAAAGAAATATATGAAAAAGCGGAAAACATTGCATTGGATTCTGTAATTGGGTTTAAGGGTTCTGGAAATGGTGAAATCTTTTTCGCTGACGATATAATTTATCCGGATTTAAGCCTTCCTGAAAGGAAAAATTCTTGCGAGGAAGAATGTGCACTTTTTGCAGGAGATTTGCATTTTGGGAGCAAGCGTTTCATGAAGAAAAATTTTCTTAAATTTATTGATTATCTGAATGGAAAATTTCAAGATAATTCAGAATATAAAAAAATAAAATATCTTTTCCTTGTGGGAGATGTTGTTACAGGAGTGGGAAATTATCCCAATCAAGAAAAGGATTTGGAAATAAGTGATTTGGAGGAGCAGTTTTTGTGCTTGGCAGAACTTCTTGGAAAAATAAGAAAAGACATTAAAATAATAATTTCTCCAGGAAATCACGATGGAATAAGGTTGATGGAGCCCCAACCTTTCTTAGATGAAAAATATGCGTGGCCCCTTTATGAAATGGAAAATGTTTTTATTACTCCAAATCCCTGTTATGTAAATATTGGGGAAAAAACAAATTTTTCTGGTTTTACTGTTTTAACTTATCATGGCTTTTCCTATCCTTATTATGCAAATAATATTCCCTCCCTTATTCAGAAGAAAGCAATGAATTGTCCTGAAGAAATAATGAAATATCTTATGAAGAATAGGCATTTGGCTCCAAGCCATTCTTCAACCCAATATTTTCCTCTTGAAAAAGATGGGCTTTTAATAAGAGAAATTCCGGATATATTTGTTTCAGCCCATACCCACAAATGTGGGGTAACTTATTATAATAATATTCTTGTTGTTTCTATTTCTTGTTGGGAAGAGATGACCCCTTATCAGGAGAAATTTGGAAATATTCCAGATCATTGTAAGGTTCCAATGTTTAATCTTAAAACAAGAAAAATTAAGATTTTGGATTTTGAGGATTTGGAAGAAGAAACTAAAGTTTTGGAAGAACAGGAAATTCAGACAAAATCTTTAATTTTGGAGGGGAAGAATGAAAATTGAAGACAGAGTTTATGGAACTGTAATCATAAATAATAAAATCCTTGTGGATTTAATTAAATCAGATTCCCTTCAAAGATTGAAAGATATTTCCCAATTAGGTGTACCTGATGAATATTATCATATTAAAGGATTTTCAAGATATGAACATTCAACAGGAGTAATGATTTTTTTAAAAAAATTTGGAGCTGGATTAGAGGAACAAGTTGCTGGATTATTACATGATGTTTCTCACACACCTTTTTCTCATGTAATTGATTGGGCAATAGGAGATCCAACAAAAGAAGATTATCAGGATAATATCCATGAGAAGTTTTTAAAAAATTCAGAGATTCCTGAAATCTTAAAAAAATATAATTTTAATTTGGGCATCATTTCTAATTATAAAAATTTCAAACTTTTAGAGAGAAAAGCCCCAAGTTTATGTGCAGATAGGTTGGATTATAGTTTGAGGCAATTAGTAATGAGAAAGGGGAAGAATTTAGTTGAAAAAATTTTAAGCAATCTTTCTGTCAAAGAAAATCAAATTGTTTTTATGGATGAGAAGATGGCAACAATTTTTGGAAAAGAGTATATGGCTTTTCAAAGAGAAGAGTGGGGAGGAGAGGAAGCGAGAAGCAGGTATTATATTTTATCAGAAATTTTGAAAAAAGCGTTCAAAGAGAATTTAATTAATCTTAATGACCTTAAAAAAACCGAAAAGCCTATTCTTAAAATTTTGAACGAATCTAAAAATGAATTTATATTAGAAAATTTAAATTTATTAAAAAAAGGATTTAGAGTAATTTCTGATGAAAATGGAATGGAATTGAAGAAAAAATTTAGATATGTTGACCCAGAAGTATTAGTAAATGGAAAATATTTTCCTTTAAGCGAACTCTCTAAAGATTATTTTAATTTAATAGAATTAGAAAAAGAAAAATCTCGTTTAATTAAAAAAATTTTAATAATTCCAAACTAAAATGAATCCCCAAACATATTTTGAAAATTTAAAGAAAGAAGTTGATAAAGTGTATTCTGTTGCAAATGAAGCCCGTTCAAAAGGTTATGACCCAATAAATAAAGTTGAAATACCTTTAGCAATG
>Ga0265595_1000832_pt1 | contig 25942 bp, 25 predicted proteins | sample saktaG_15_FD_190148 | JGI IMG/M metagenome (GOLD analysis project Ga0265595, IMG submission 190148) | Saline water microbial communities from Sakinaw Lake, British Columbia, Canada - sak_2013_06_06_50m | ecosystem: Environmental > Aquatic > Non-marine Saline and Alkaline > Saline ...
ATAACCATGGCGGAGTTCCTGTATTTGTGGAGACAAATGAAGACTTTTCCCTGAATCTGGATGCCATTGAGAGGGCGGTAATAGAGAGAACAAAGGTTATTTTAATCAATTCCCCGAATAATCCCACCGGAAAGATTTATAACGAGGAATCCATAAAGGGCCTTTCTCTGCTTATTGAGAGGAAGGAAAGAGAATATGGCAAAGAGATATATCTTGTTTCCGATGAACCTTACAGCGCGATAGTTTACGATGGAATAAAAATCCCTGGCATTCTTGGTGTCTGCAAAAACAGCATAATAGTCACGTCATATTCAAAGAGCCTGTCCATTCCGGGTGAAAGGATCGGCTATATAGCTCTTAATCCCGGGGTATCGGATGTTGACAGGCTTGTCGGGGGAATTGCCCTGTGCAACAGGATACTCGGTTTTGTGAACGCCCCGGCGTTTATGCAGAGAATCGTGGAGCGGATGCAGGGAGTATATGTCGATGTGGAGCACTACAGCAGGAAACGAGACCTGCTGTGTGACTGTCTGTGGAAGGCGGGGTTCGAGTTTGGAAAGCCTGATGGCGCCTTCTATCTCTTTCCCAGAACGCCAATAGACGATGATGTGGAATTTGTCCGCGCGCTGCAGGAGAAAAATATCCTTGTTGTCCCGGGGAGTGGATTCGGGGGCCCCGGACATATTCGTATTTCCTACTGCGTTGACGATTCTACGATTATAAACTCGATGGATGGGTTTAATGCAGTCATGAAAAGGTACAGGAATGGTTAGGAGCGTTTTAATGGAAGAACATCGGCCATGGGGATATTATCAGATACTTTCTGATGAGGCGGATCACAAGGTAAAGAGGATTGTTGTTTATCCCGGCAAACGGTTAAGCCTTCAGAGGCACCGCCGTCGTGATGAACACTGGTATCTGCTGGGCGGCGAGGGGATTGTCACCATCAGCAGTGAAGATCTGCATGTAAAAAGAGGGCAATCGGTGGATATTCCCAGGGGCGTGTTGCATCGTATGGCGAATTCCGGGACAGATCCTGTAATGTTTATAGAGGTCCAGACCGGCGATTATTTTGGTGAAGACGATATCGAACGGGTTGAGGATGATTACGGACGGGTGTAAATCGGGCGGCTGATATGGAAACAGTAAATATTACCATACTTGGATCGGGAGCATGTGTCCCATCTCTCTCTCGCAGTTCCTGTTCTGTACTTATGGAGATGGGCGGCGCGAGACTCGTATTTGACATGGGCACCGGTACGATGAGACGTCTCCTCGAATCAGGCGTAACGATAGGCGAGGTATCCCATATCTTTTTCAGTCACCTTCATCCTGATCATACCGGAGAGCTGGTCAACTTTCTCTTCGCGAGCAAGTATCCGGAAGGGTGTCGGAGACGCGACAGTGTCAGAATTACAGCTGCCGCTGGATTTATGGATTTTTATGAAGGGTTGAGGGATGTGTATGGACAGTGGATGGAGCTGGAAGAGGGAATCATGAGTATTGTTGAGATGAGCAATTCAGGGCCGGACTCAATTCAACTCGATTTTGCGGCTGTAAACACCCTTCCCATGGCGCATATAGAAAGCAGCATCGGCTACCGCGTAACGATGCCTGACAACATGTCCATTGTTTATACGGGAGATACCGCTTACTGTGAAAACGCGGTAAAGCTCGCCATGGATGCTGATTTGCTTATATGTGAGTCCGCATTTCCTGATGAGTTGAAAGTTGACGGTCATATGACACCCTCGCTCGCGGGCAGGATCGCCTCTGAGGCCCGCGTGAAGAACCTTGTCCTTACGCACTTTTACCCTGATTGCGAAGGGGTTGATATCGAGGCGCAATGTCGGAAGACATATAGCGGAAGGCTTGTTTGCGCCAAAGATCTTATGAGGATTGAGATAGCAGGCGGATGTCTCAGGTTTTTGAGGTAAGGGGATTAGATATTGATCAAATCTCTTCAAACCGGCCTAGTTCAACGTTTTTTATGACCCTGTCGGAATCAAAAATCCGTCCGTTCATAACGACATATACACCCGGTGGCAACAATTGGACCGCGGCTATGGCGCATCCGATATTGAATTCCGCGTCGCTCGATCTGAATCTTGCCGGTTCCATCGATCCGGTAAGAACTATCACCTTGTCCGGCACTGATCGTAGTATTTCCGCGGTTTGCACCATGGTATCGGTTCCGTGCGTTATTACAATGTGCTGGTGCTTGTCTTCCGTTACCCGGCTCAGGATTGTTTGACGTTCCTCATCGGTTATGTCCAGACTGTCTTTCCTGAGGATGGATTCGCAGTCGTATTCGAAACCGACATCTGCTTCCTTCAATATCTCGTGGAGAGGGGAATCTCCTATCTGGTAGTCGTTTTTTCTATCGAAATACACTTTGTCTATTGTGCCTCCGACTGTGAAAAATTTGATCTTCATGATCTCCACCTGAGCGTTTTTTCTAAGGGACATAATAACAAGTAATCCTGTTTGTCAAGATGAAAGATTTGCTTTGGCAAAAGGCCGTTAACATTTGACATATTGTTTCATTTTCGATAGTATGCCGGCACTTCATTCTTCCTGAGGTGGATAGGCTCTCTCCCGATACATCCATCTGAATCCCGTTCCTGCCGATGTTGTGGCTCGACCTGACCCAGTACGATTTTATTAAACTTTATTTGTTTTCGTCTAGGCGCTAATTATGAAGCAATTAAGGCTTTCCGATCTTATAGACCTTGAATTCTTCTTTGCCCATGATGAAGATTTCACTGAGGGACTGCTGGAAGAAAGGGACCGCGAGATTTACCTGCACGCTGTCCAGCCTCACATCAAGGGTGGATCAATCGATTCAAAGTCATCCAGGCGGGAAGCCATCGGGCGCTGGCTTGATCAGAGGCGGAACATCTATCAAAAGGATAGCAGTGTTCAACGGGTATTGCCCGGAGAAACATTTAATGAGGCGCGCAGAATTATCGGCTTCATCATCTCGGTCATCGGAATTATCTGCGGGGCCTCCCTTGCTGTATCCATGCTGATCTATGCCGGTATTGAGCCGATAAATGTCTCTGTCTATTTCGGCGTACTGGTTATGCTTCAGGTACTGCTTATTCTTTTGACCCTTCGCTTCTTTTTCATCAGGTCATCTACAGGCCGGCTGAAAAAATACTCAGTTATTTACCCGTTATTGGGCAGTTTTTTGATGGGGGTGATGCGAAAGCTTTCGCGCAGGGTACGGGAGCGGTTATCAGCCCGGCAGGAACAGAAGATGGAGGCTGTTTTCGGCCTTGCCACGGCCAAAAAAACCTTGTACTCGCCGGTGTTGTTCTGGTCGCTCTTTGGGGTGATACAGGCCTTCGGCGTGTTTTTCAACCTCGGTGTCATTGGCGCCACCCTTGTCCGTGTCTTCACTGCCGACCTTGCCTTTGGCTGGCAATCGACCCTCCAGGTGAGTTCTCAGGCAGTTCATAACTTTGTTCGAATTTTCGCTGCGCCTTGGGCGTGGATTGTTCCCCCGGGCATTGCTTACCCGAGCCTGGACCAGATCGAAGGCAGCCGCATGGTGCTCAAAGAGGGCATCTACCATCTCTTGACACCAGACCTTGTTTCCTGGTGGCCGTTTCTCCTGTTAGCGGTGTGCGCCTACGGGTTGTTACCCCGCCTCATCCTTACCGCGGCAGCGCTGTTAAGCAAAAGACACGCTCTTGCAGGGCTTGACTTTGCTGCCGCTGAATTTGACCAGCTCATTATGCGCATGGTGCAGCCACGCCTGACAACCGCGGGCGCGGCCGAGAACGATCATCAACATGTCCTGAACGGGAATACAGGAGCAGATATAGTCGATGATGCGGTACGAGTCCGTGATATTGCCTCGATTGTTCTCATGCCGACAGATCTCATGACTCTGTATGACAAATCACGACTTACCGAAGTGATAGCACAGTATATGGATTGGCATGTATCGGATGTTTTGGAGATATGTGGCGAAGCAGGCACGGATCAGGGCGTGATGGATAGTATATCGGATGCCTTGAAGAATGAGTGCAGTGCAGTGGTGCTGATACAGGAGGCATGGCAGCCGCCGATTATCGAGATAAAAGATTTTATCAAGACCTTAAGGCGTAAGCTTGGACAAAAACAGCGTATCGCAGTGCTTCTCATCGGCAAGCCGGAGGTCAAAAACATCTTTACAAGGGTGGATGAGCCGGACAAAGAGGTGTGGTACCGTTCATTGCGAACGATGGGCGATCCTTATCTGCGGCTCGAGTCTGTGGGGGAATCCGGGTGAGTACTGAAGAAATCCTTTCCTTTGCCGTCGTAGGGCATCCCAATGAGGGCAAATCATCCGTGGTATCCACCCTGGCGGAGGATGACAGCGTGCGGGTTACGCCCATATCTGGGGAAACCGTTGTCTGCAGGAGATTCCCAGTCATAATTGACGGCCTGGAAATCATTCGGTTTATCGATACCCCGGGGTTCCAGTCGCCACTGGCGACCCTTGCCTGGCTGCGGGGACATGAAGGCCCTGATATGCTCGAGCGGTTTGTCGAGGAGCATAAGAACGATCAGCGGTTTTCCGGGGAAAGCGAACTTTTTAGCCCCCTTATTTCCGGGGCCGGCATTATTTATGTGATCGATGCATCCAGGCCGCTGCGCAGTGTTGATATTGCCGAGATGGAGATTTTGCGTCTGACCGGGATTCCACGAATGGCCATCATCAATAACAAGGATGAGACCAGCACCTATCTCGATACCTGGAGAAATGAGCTGAGAAAGCACTTCAATTCCATCAGGGTGTTCAATGCTCACATGGCCACGTATGCGCAACGGGTCGCCTTGCTGGAAAGCCTGAAAGCGATAGACCAGCAGTGGGAAAAGACACTGGGTACCGTTATTCAGGCATTCAAGGATGACTGGTACCGTCGCATAGCAACATTGTCCTTTTTCATCTGCGATATGATTCAAGACGTGCTGCGCTATCAGGCATCACGGAATTTCTCGGACGAGGCGCAGATAGAATCTCTTCGTCACAGGCTTATCACTGATTATCGAAAGGAAATCGCCCGCATCGAAAAACAGGCTCATAGTAAACTCAAGAAGCTTTTCAAACATAACATCTTCGATTATGCGCTGCCCGAGCAGTCTGTCGCCGGCGAAGATCTCTTTGAGCAAAAGACCTGGCAGGTTCTGGGGCTGAGCCCGTGGCAGCTTGCGACCGCAGGTGCTGCCGCAGGGGGCGGCCTCGGGATCGGCCTGGATGCGGCAACAGGGGGGATCACCTTTGGAGTGTTTACCATCTCTGGTGCGCTATTGGGTGCAGGCTCTGCGCTGATAGGTGGCAAACGGGTCTCAAAGGCTGTGGTAAAGGGGCCGAAGCTGGGAAATTATCAGGGGGCAGTCCCAATCGGCGGATCACAACTCAGGGTCGGCCCGGTTACGAACATCCAGTTCCCCTTTATTCTCCTCGACAGATCACTGATCGTTTATTCTCTGGCAATCAACTGGGCGCACGGCAGGAGGGGGCGCAGGGATGAAGACAAGCCAGAGAGAAAAAATATAAGCTATGTCTCATCTTTAACCGCTGCGCAACGCGCCACGTGCACAGAATTCTTCCGCCATATCAACTCCGGCAATGAACGCAAATACAAGACTTCGAGGCAGGCCATGACGGATATGCTCAAAGACATATTAACGGAAATCTCACATAAAGACGCAACAAATTTTTGGTGAAGAAAATAGAAAGGAAAAGGCTGTTTTCATTCCGGATTTACAATTTCTTACCGAAGGATCAGCCCAGAGCTAGAAAATTTCCGATCCGTTCATTCTTCGGGTTGTCAAACATTGCCTGGGGCGTATTTTCCTCCATGATCACCCCTTCGTTAATGAAAAGCACCCTGCCCGCCACATCCCTGGCAAAACCCATTTCGTTGGTGACCACAACCATGGTCATGCCTTCAAAGGCCAGCTTTTCCATAGCTTCCAGAACCTATCCGATCAGCTTGGGATCCAGGGCGCTGGTGGGCTCGTTGAAGGGAATCGACTTCCGTTTGAGGGCCAGAGAGCGGGAGATGGGAAAACTGGACAGGTGCATAAGTGGTTAATCTGCTCTACAATAAAGCTAAGGAGGAGCAGCATATGAGTAAAAAACCGAGGCGGAATGAAGTGAACCTTAATTTAGGAGAACAGTGTCCTTGATTTGGGACCCACTATGCAAAAAAGCGCCCCCTGCAATCAGGAGACGCCTTTTCTGCATTTGCAATACCCGAGAATAATTTATTCGTTCTGGAGATCAACCGCCAGCTGTACGATAGCCGCGACCTTATCGTCAGGCACGCGACCACGCACTATCGCGCGACATACTCCATTCTTATCCAGGAGTATCGCGTTTGCGGTGTCTTTCTTAAGACCCCAGGCATTCCTCAACGATGCGTCATAATCAAAAAGAATAACTGTATTGTACTTTTTTGCCTTCTTGCCGCCAATTACCTTAATAAGCACATCCGGTTTCCAGGTTGCCTTGCAGTCGGCGATTCCTATCCCAGCATAACTTGCGTCTGTAAGAAGCCCGTCAGTTTTTGCCTTTTTCATTGCATCGGTGAAATGCTCATTAAGGTCGGCTTCGTCCGGATCAGTATAATTAACCAGAAGCACCTTACCTGCCCAGTCTTGCATTGTGAAGGCCTTGCCGTCTCCATCTGTAAATGACCAGTCCGAAGCCTTATCGCCCGCCCTTAAATCACCTGCTATTGCGCCTGAAACTGTCCATAATAACACCAGTAAAACCACAAAAAATACCTTCTTCATTTTAGAGCCCTCCCTTTTGGTTGATGATGTTTTACGACTCGTAGGACTATAGGGGAACGAATGCCGCGTGTCAATAAATTTTACACCGGCCCGTCGCCCTTTCTTTAATACCTAATCTCGAAATCCTCGAATCCGGTTACGACTGGCCGGGATTCTTCCACAATCTCCACCTCTCTTACGTGGGCGAGAACTGGCCCTTTTCTGCACCAGTCCAGCATCTTCTTGATATTATTTTCTCTGCCTTCAAATACGGCTTCAACCTTGTTATCATATAAATTTTTCACCCAACCTTTGAGACTTAACCCTGACGCCTGTTTCTTTGTTTCCGCCCTGAAGAATACCCCTTGGACTCTTCCTGTAATGAAGACGTGAACCCTTCGTATGGATGCTTCTCGGGAGTCCTGTCCCGACGAATCGGGATTCGAATCCTGGCAATTTTTCATCACCCCGTACCCCGTACTCCCTGCCCTGTAATTTCCAGAAATTCCTCTTCGGCAAGAACAGGTATGCCCAGGAGCCTGGCCTTGTCCAGCTTGGAACCGGGGGATGCGCCGCCGACCACGTAATCAGTGTTCTTTGTTACAGACGATGAGACATTTCCTCCCAGATATTCTATGATTTCCTTTGCCCTGTGCCTCGAGAATTTTTGGAGAGTTCCCGTAAGAACAAAGGTCTTTCCGGAAAGACCTCCCGACGTTGCATGGCTTTCTACCGGTCTGACCCCTGCCTTTTTAAGTCTTTCCATGGTTCGGAGATTGGACGGTTCCCGGAAGAATGTCGTGATACTGCCGGCAATCTCAGGCCCGATCTCTTTTATGGATAAGAGCTCTTCCCCGTTCGCATTCACTATATTATCCAGTGTCCCAAACCTTCGCGCCAGTACCTTCGAGACATGCTCGCCTGTATGCCTGATGCCCAGGGCAAATATAAATTTTTCCAGGGAAGGAGTCTTGGATTTCTCCAGTGAGGACAATAGATTGCGAGCGGATACATCACCCATCCTCTCAAGATCCGTCAGGTCATCTTCGGTGAGATAGTAGAGGTCGGCGGGGTCACTGATGATTCCGCTGTCAAGCATCTGCGATATCAGTTTTTCTCCCAGGCCCTCTATGTCCATGCCGCCTCTGGAGACAAAATGCGTGATATTTTCCCTGATCTGTGCCGGGCAATCAAGGTTGATGCACCTGTGCGCGGCCTCGCCTTTGAGGCGGACAACCCTGGACCCGCATTCAGGGCATGTGCCGGGTATCTTGAAAGGCCCCTCACTGTCTTTTTCGGAAGGTTCTATGGTTTTTACTATTTCCGGTATCACATCGCCCGCCCTCTGCACTATTACAGTATCTCCGATGTGGATCTTCTTCTTATTTATTTCATCCTGATTGTGCAGGGTCGCTCGACTGACCATCACACCCCCGACGCGAACGGGTTTCATCAATGCGACGGGAGTCAGAACACCTGTCCTGCCGACCTGAATGGCAATGTCTTCGATAATTGTTGTGGCCTGCGTCGCCGGGAACTTGCAGGCAATGGCCCACCGGGGGCTTCTTGAAACGGAACCGAGACGATTCTGTGTATCTATCGAGTCGACTTTGATGACCGTGCCGTCTATCTCGTAGGGAAGGGTCTCACGTCTGGCGATCATATCTCGATAATAAACTATGCAATCATGTATGTTCTTTGCTTTCTTTATGTAGGGATTTACGGGGAAGCCCCAGCCCGTGAGGCCTTGCAGGAAATTCCAGTGTGTACGAAAGGATATTCCATCGGCGAATCCCATGGCATAGCAGAATATTGCGAGGGGCCTCTTCGCGGTAATCCTTGAATCGAGCTGCCGGAGCGAACCTGCCGCGGCATTTCTCGGGTTCGCGAATGGATTATGGCCGTCTGTTATTCTCTCCCCGTTAAGTTTTTTGAAGGCGTCTGTCCCTATGTAGACTTCTCCCCGTATCTCGATTTTATCGGGAATCACCTGACCGCTGTCGGATTTCATCCTCCGGGGTATGGAATGTATGGTCTTGAGATTCTGCGTGATATCCTCTCCGATTGCCCCATCTCCCCTTGTTGAACCGTATTTCAGAATACCTTTTTCATACAGCAGGTTAACTCCTATACCATCAAGCTTTGGTTCAACCACAAAAGACACAGGTTCCTGTGTGTCAAGGAGGCGCTTGACTCGTTCGTCGAATGATAGGATGTCTTCTTCGGAGAAGGCGTTGGCAAGGCTTAACATGGGAGACAAATGAGGAATGCTTTCAAACTTCTCAAGAGGGGCGGCCCCCACACGCTGAGTGGGAGACAAACTGATATCGATCTGTTTTCCTAATGTATCGGAATTTTCAAGAGCGATCAATTCCCGCATCAGGCTATCGTATTCGGAGTCGGATATCTTTGGATCATCTAACTGATAATAACGCTCGTTATGATAGTTGATCAGATCCCGAAGTTTTTCTATCCTTTGAATCGCCGTCTTTTTTCCCATTATTTTATTCGCTTGAGATATGGTGGTAGTGTATCCGAGGATGCTTTTTTGTTCTGAGATGCCTTATTCTGATGGTTGAGGATCTGTTTATTGAAGATGTCGTTTTTCACCCTCACCGAGTTTATAATGAAGAAAATAATAGCCGCCTTTTCCCACTCCTTTGTTGTATCGAAGTTTTCCAGTCGGGTCTTGTATTTTTCCCACAAACCACTGAGCGAGGCTTCGTCAAGAGAGAGTATTCTTTCGGCTATATCCTTCAGCGCTTTTTCGATCATTGTCAAACTTTCAATGGTAGATTTCAAGAGAATACTAACTATACGCCGGTAAAATGTCAAACCAAAAGCTGTAAAATAACACTTGTTTTTTTTTTATAGATATAATAGAAAATCCACTGTTGATTATGAAGATAGGCGTTATTTCCGACACTCATCTTAATGTTTCCGACGACAGACTTGAAAAGATCGTAGAGGATTATTTTCATGATGTTGACTTGATCCTGCATGCGGGAGATATAGTCGATCTGGATGTTTTGGATATCTTCAAAGGCAAAAAGGTGTATGCCGTCAGCGGGAACATGGACCATGATTCTGTGAAGGAGGTGTTTCCCGAAAAACGGATACTGGAGATTGAAGGGCGAAGGATAGGATTGATACATGGATGGGGATCCCCATTTGGTCTGGAAGAGAAGGTAATTCGGGAATTTGAGAATGTTGAGTGCATAGTGTATGGTCATACACACCGGGCCATGAATGAGGTAAGGGATGGAATATTGCTGTTCAATCCCGGCTCACCTACAGATCGAAGATTTGCGAAACATAATTCCGTGGGGATCCTGGCTGTTGAAGAGGAGATAACCGGAAGAATTATATACTTGGAAGATCAGGGCAGGATATCGATTAATGGATAGCATAATGGCGCCAGGAAGGATGGAATATATTAAAGGCAAGAAGCCGGACGGGTGCATTTTTTGTGAGGGGTCTGTCAGGGAGGAAGACCTTGTCTTGTACAAGGGAAAGTCCTGTTATATCATGATGAACAAGTATCCATATACCTCCGGTCATCTTTTGGTGATCCCCTTCAGGCATATATGTGATATAGAAGAAACGAACGCCGAAGAGAAGATGGAGATGATGGAACTCACCGACATGTGCGTGAGAGCTTTGAAAAAAGCGATTGATCCCGAAGGTTTCAACATAGGAATGAATCTCGGGAAAGCAGCAGGTGCCGGCGTCGATGATCATCTGCACATACATGTTGTTCCCAGGTGGCTGGGTGACACTAATTTCGCTACGGTACTGGGAGAGGTCAGGGTTATTCCGGAGGATATTGCAAAGACCCGGAATACTTTATTATCTTATTTCCCGGGAAGAGAGGAGATGTAGAATGAAGCTTCTTTATACAATCGTTATCACATTGATTATGTTGTTTGTCATTACCTTTTCACTGGTAAATACCGGCCCTGTTCAACTCAAATATTACGGCTTTATAGATGTCAGTGTGGCCGCCTATATGTTGATTTTTATATCCTTTGGCATAGGCATAATATTCGCCGGGTTTATGGGAATAGTAGAGAGGTTCAGGCTTTCCAGGGAAGTTGCAAAGCTGAAAAAGAAGATTAAGGTGCTGGGAAAAACAACACCGAATGAGAAGTCCCCCGCTATTCAGGAGACAAAAACTGAAGAGACAGCGAGCGGGTGGAATTCGTAGCAGGCCAGAGGGTGTCCTAACCGCCGCAGTCCGACGTGTCCCCCTTTAATTTTTCTATCGTGTGTTTCAGGGCGGGAAGGAGTACCGCCAGGTTTTCTCTGGCTGCCTTCGGGCTTCCGGGTAAATTGATGATCAGAGATTGCCCCCTTATTCCCGTTACAGCCCTTGATATCATTGCATGAGGTGTTTTGTGCATGCTTTCTCTTCTCATGGCTTCCGCCATGCCAGGGAGTTCCTTTTCTATTATTTCGAGGGTCGCATCAGGCGTGACATCCCGTGGGCTTACGCCGGTTCCTCCGGTTGTTACAACCAGATCCAGATTCTTAGTGTCCGTGTACTCTATTATCTTGTCTCTTATAACATCTTTTTCGTCGGGAATTATTTCGTAATCGTCAATCCGGATATCGATATCGATCAGCATGCGAACGACATCCCTGCCGCTTATGTCCTCCCTCTCGCCGCGTGAACCCTTATCACTTACTGTTATGACTCCGCCGGTAATCATATAGATACCCGATACCCATCTCGTAACTGCTCAGGTTCAGGGTTCAAGATTGACTCCCCGGACCCTTCTTTTAAGACTCTTTCTCTTTCGCTTCAGCGATGACCTTTTCCTGCAGGTGAGCGGGGAGTTCTTCGTAGCGAGAGATCTCATAAGAGAATGTGCCCCTGCCACTGGTAATCGACGTAAGATCAGGCGCGTATGAAAGAATTTCAGCCAGAGGAACCTGTCCTTTAATGACCTGGTTCGACCCCGCTTTATCCATGCCCAGCACACGTCCCCGTCTACTGTTGAGGTCACCGATTACATCTCCCATATATTCATCGGGAATTTCAATGCTGATGTCGACTATCGGCTCCAAGAGTGTCGGCCGGCACTCCTGAAATCCCTTTTTAAAGCCCATAGAACCCGCTATTTTAAAGGCCATTTCGGATGAATCCACGGCATGGTACGTGCCATCAACAAGAGAAACTCTAATGTCTACTACAGGATAGCCAGCCAAAAGACCTTCAGACATTGCCTCTATAATGCCTTTTTCCACCGCCGGTATGTATGTTCTCGGTATGACTCCGCCTACAATCTTATCGACAAACTCGAACCCGCTCCCCTTAGGAAGGGGCTCTATCTCAAGCCAAGTGTCACCGTACTGCCCCTTGCCCCCCGATTGTTTTTTATACTTGCCCTGGATTCTTGTTTTTCCCTTGATGGTTTCCTTGTAAGGTACTTTCGGCCGCTTCAGGTTTACGTCAACGCCAAACTTTCTTTTGAGTTTTTCCAGGGTTATATCTATATGTACCTGCCCGACACCGGAAAGGATGGTTTCTCCTGTCTGAGTGTCTCTATGGACCGAGAGTGTTTGATCTTCGTCGATCAGTCTGTTGAGAGACGAATGTATCTTTTCCTCATCACCCTTGGACTTGGGTTCCACCGCGTAGCGAACAACTGGATTTATCAGAGGAACCTTATCGTAGATGATGGGCGATTTTGCACTACACATGGTATCACCGGTGGAAGTTTCTTTCAGCTTGGCAAGAGCGGCAATATCTCCGGGGATAAGTGATTCCACCGGAACTTGGGTTTTTCCCTCAAGATAGAAGATGTTTCCGCATTTTTCACTCAGGTCCTTTGATGCGTTATAAAAGACAAAATCCGATGTCAGTGTCCCTGAAAAGACCCTGAACAGTGTAAGCTTACCCGCGTATGGATCCGCAATAGTCTTGAATACCATTGCGGAAAAGGGCGCCTTTTCGTCCGGCGTCCTCTCATCCTCTTCTTCTGTATTAGGTTTCTTACCCACGACAGCCCCTCGATCCAGAGGGGAGGGGAGAGCAGTTACAATAATATCCATGAGAGGGATAATCCCTGTGTTACTCAGGGCTGATCCACATATGACAGGGATCAAGTCTCCTGAGACCACTCCCTTTCGGAGTCCATTTTGAATGTCATCGACAGAAAGGTCTCCCTCCTCCAGGTATTTATCCATTAAACCCTCGTCACATTCGGCTATGTCTTCCACCATAGTTTCCCGGTATGACTTGGCATCTTTCATAAGGTCTTCAGGGATATCTTCTTTCCCGGGTTTTCCATTGGAGTCGTCAAAGATAAGTGCCTTCATGTTTGCAAGGTCTATCAGACCTTTAAAGGATTCTTCGGAACCTATCGGGAGATAGCAGACTGTTACCTTTTTACCAAGTTTGTTGTTTATGCCTTCCACTGTCTTGGAAAAATCGGCACGCTCCCTGTCCATCCTGCTGATATATACCATGCGGGGGAGTGATAACTCATCAGCGTATCTCCATACCCTTTCCGTCTGTAATTCAACCCCGCCCACGGCATCCACCACAACTATCACGCTATCGGCTATGCGCAGGCTGTATTTTGTGTCCATGAGAAAATTGGAATCGCCGGGAGTGTCAATAATGTTTACCTTATATTTCTTCCATTCAAAAAAGTTTATTGCCGAGCTTATGGATATATGTCGTTTCTGCTCTTCCGGTTCAAAATCCAGGGAAGAGCTCCCATCGTCGACCCGTCCAAGCTTGTCGGATTTTCCGCTTAAGAACAGGAAAGATTCGCATAGGGAGGTCTTCCCCGTTCCTCCATGTCCAGCGATTGCAATATTCCTGAGTGAGTTAGAATCGTATTTTGCCATGACGCTCCCTTCCTGTAGTTGTTTGTGGTGGTGTTACAACCGAGATTGCTTAGCCCATTCCATCTTGCAAAGTCAAGACAAATTTCTGCATTCAGCGGGTTTTTCGGAGGATTTAATTGACCGCGATGCAGGATTGTGATATATGCCTCTTCGTGAACATAGATAGCTTTTAGATTAAGAGGGGTGCGTGAGAAGAAATGTTTAATGTTGGAGATATGGCTGTTTATCCGGCACATGGAGTAGGTGTTATTGAGGCTATAGAAAGCAGAAACGTTATGGGGAGTGAACAATCCTTCTACGTAATGAAGATACTGGGCAATAACGCGACTATTATGATACCCAGGGATGGAGCTGAGTTTGTTGGTCTCAGGGAGGTGATTTCAGAAGAGGAGATACTCCTGGTCTATAAGATATTAGAAGAGAAAAACGTGGCAGTAGACAAGCAGACATGGAATAAAAGATACAAGGAGTACTGGGAAAAGATAAAAACAGGGTCGGTTTATGAAATAGCAGGAGTATTACGCGACCTTTTTACATTAAAAATTGACAAGGATCTGTCATTCGGTGAAAGAAAAATGATGGACACCGCGAAAAGCCTGTTGATAAGAGAGATATCAATAGCCGGTGACTGTGAGGAAGCAAAAGTAGAAGAAAACTTAAACGCGATATTTAGAGCGTAGTTTTGCATTCTGTTCCTTGAAATAGTGATAAGTTCTTAAATGTTGGTGATATTCACATAACCAGTTAAGTTTTTGCTGTTTTGTTATTCTCCCGGAAACAGAAATCGGGTACTGGTGGCTGGTTGTGTAGATCTACAATCATAATACATATCTCATATTATCTTTTTTACGGGTTCATCAGTGTATAGGAGGTGAAACTTGATTATAAAGTTTTTACTCATAGTGGCTTGTTCCTTAAGTGGTTATTTTATTGCTAAACAATATCATGCATTTCCGCTCTCATTAATGGGCCTGGTGGCCGGTTTTTTTCTTTCAATTTTTGTAATAAAACTCGAACAGGTCATAAGAAAACTTTCGCTGAGGGTTATATTCGGTGGTGTTATAGGAACAGTTCTCGGGCTTTCAATCGCCTTTCTCCTTACCTGGGGCTTGAAGTTTATGCCGGGGCTGGAGAAGCAGGAGGTAGTGCCGTGGGGGTATATCTACGTCACAATTACCTTTATCTTGGGATATCTTGGTCTGGTTCTGGGTTCAAAGAAGAGTGAAGAATTCCACCTTCCCAGATCCCGTTCTTCAAAAGGTGAAAAAAATCCGGATTACAGGATACTTGATACAAGCGTTATTATTGATGGCAGAATGGCCGATATATGTGACACGGGATTTATTGAAGGCAGCTTGATAGTCCCACGCTTTGTATTGGATGAATTGCAACAGATCGCCGATTCATCTGACCACATAAAACGTTCAAGGGGTAGAAGAGGGTTGGACATACTCAACCGGATGCAGAAAAGCGACGATATAAGGATTGATATTGTAGATGTCGATTTTCCAAAAATAAGAGGAGTTGACGCGAAACTTGTCGCCCTTGCCAAGGAAAAGGGGGGCAGCATTGTGACCAATGACTATAATCTGAACAAGGTTGCCGAGCTTCAGGGCGTAAAAATTCTGAACGTGAATGAGCTCGCAAATACCCTGAAACCTCCGATTCTGCCCGGAGAGACAATGATAACCAAGGTTATAAAAGAGGGGAAAGAGGCCGGACAGGGCGTGGCATATCTTGATGATGGAACCATGGTGGTTGTGGATAATGGAATAAAATATATGGGAAAGAATGTAGAGGTGGTCGTAACCAGCGTCCTTCAGACGGCGGCCGGGAGGATGATCTTTTCCAATGCGAAAGATGATGAGCACAACGGCATGTCTGCGCAGATGTAAGCAACAGTAATAGCTGATAGTAAAAAACAGAAAAACATTGTAAAGTCTTCGTCTTTGTATAAAAGGTTTTGCAGGCACGGCAAAGGATTTTTTGCCATTTTCGCCTGTCTGCGTGCAACGCACAGGCCGGCAAAAACTTTACACTCGAGGTACTAAACGGCAAATAGAAAACCGATGATGATGGTGCAATCAGTTGCGATTATAGTTGCCGGTGGTTCCGGAAAGCGAATAGCGTATGATATCCCCAAGCAGTATTTATTGCTGGATGGCATTCCCATATTAGGTCTCACACTTATCAAATTTGAAAAAGCCTCGTCTGTTAGCCGCATAGTGCTTGTGGTCCCAAAAGACGATATGGATTACGTCAGGGATGAAATTGCTGATAAATACCGGATTCTTAAGGTGAAGCATATCCAGGCTGGAGGAGAGACAAGACAGGACTCCGTCAGAAATGGCCTGGAGATGGTTGACGATAGAGACGATGTTATAGTTATCCATGACGGTGTCAGACCATTCCTCTCGGAAAAATTAATAGACCTTTCCATTCGGGAAGCTGCCCGGAGCGGGGCAGTGATTCCGGTAATTCCCCTGAAGAATACTGTTAAGATAGTCGGTGAAGACGGAATTATAAGAGAAACCCCCGGCAGGCACAATCTGCGGCTTGCTCAGACGCCCCAGGCATTCAAAAGAGAAATCATCCTGGAGGCATACAAAAGCGCGTACAAAGAGGGATTTTATGGCACTGATGACGCGTCCCTTGTGGAGCGCATGGGCGGGTCTGTGAAGACAATTCCGGGTTCGCATGATAATATCAAGATTACCACACCGGAAGACCTCGCCCTCGGTGAACTGTTGCTGAAAAAGATCGGATCAGGCAGATGAGAGTTGGTTTCGGATACGACAGCCACAGATTAGTGAAAGGGAGAAAGCTGATTCTTGGGGGTTTGGAAATCTCCGGTGAAAATGGGCTCCTTGGTCATTCCGACGCGGATGTTCTGCTTCATGCCCTCTGCGACGCCATTCTTGGCGCTATTGGAGAAGGTGATCTTGGGAGACATTTTCCCGACAGCGATCCCGCCTACAAGGATATTCCCAGCAAAGAGCTGTTGATCAAGGTTAATGGACTGGCTGTCCGGAAGGGTTACCGGGTGAATAATGTTGATTCAACGCTTGTCCTGGAGAAGCCGAAATTACAAGAATATATATATAAAATGGTTGAGAATATAGCAGATTTTCTCGATATAGAGCCGGACCGGGTAAACGTGAAGGCCTCAACCAATGAGGGTATGGGTTTTACCGGACGAGGCGAAGGAGTGATAGCCTTTGCAGTGGTTACCGTCAAGGGCCGCAGTCTTCGAAATTCATAAAAACCTCTCACCTTGTGTATAAAGCAGTACGCCGTAAAAAGAAGAGAGGTGCTATCTTGACCGTGTCATTTCGGTATTGTATATCCCCCTCTCTAGACTAACTCACCTGTATATAGAACGGAGGAGTTCATGAAGTACATAAACGAAATCGATATCAAAGGGAAAAGGGTGCTGTGCCGGTTTGATTTTAATGTTCCGCTGGACGAGAACCTGCATATTACCGATGACAGGAGGATAAAGGCGGCGCTTCCTACAATCAACCATGCGCTGGATGAGGATGCGAAGGTAATAATAATCTCTCACCTCGGGAGACCGGCGGGTAAAAAGGTAGAGAGTCTCAGCCTTGCGCCTGAGGCCAAGAGGCTGTCACGCCTCATTGGCAAAGAGGTTGTGCTGGCGAAGGATTGTATTGGCGATGATGTAAAAACGCTGATTCAGAATATGAAGCCCGGTTGTGTCATCATGCTCGAAAACTTGCGGTTCCACATAGAGGAGACGAAAAACGACGATGATTTCGCTAGGGAACTGGCAGGCTATGCCGATGTGTACGTGGATGATGCTTTTGGGAATGCCCACAGGGCACATGCCTCCAATGTAGGGATAACGAAATTCGCAAAGGTCTGCTGTGCCGGCTTCCTGATGAAGAGGGAAATGAACTACTTCGGCACCACCCTGGAAGACCCCCGCCGTCCCTTTGTGGCGATTATCGGTGGTTCAAAGATATCCGGTAAGCTGGAAGCCCTTGCCAACCTTATCAGAAAGGTTGACAAGATGATCATCGGCGGAGGGATGGCCTTTACCTTTCTGAAGGCGATGGGGTACGAGGTGGGCACCTCTCTCGTGGAAGATAATCTTCTGAATACGGCAAGACGGGGGATCAAGATAGCGAAGGAGCATGGCGTGAAATTATATTTCCCCGTTGATTGTGTTATCGCCGAAAAGGCCGATCCGAAGGCGGTGACAAAGATCGTACCCATCCAGGAAATAGATCCCAACTGGATGGGTCTGGACATCGGCCCTGCCTCAATCGCACTCTTCCGCGAGGCGCTCAGCGACGCGAAAACGATTATGTGGAACGGTCCCATGGGCGTATTTGAGATCGACGCGTTCAGCATGGGGACCTTTTCCCTGGTGCACGCCGTCGCGCAGTCCCATGCCCTTACCATCGTCGGCGGGGGTGATACGGATGTTGCCGTTCACAGGGCGGGGGAGAGTGACTATATAACCTATATATCCACCGGAGGAGGAGCGTCCCTCGAACTGTTGGAAGGCAAGAAACTGCCGGCGGTCGAAGCACTCAATAAATGTGAGAAGAAAATGAAGTAACTGCGGGATCGGTTTTATGAGAAACGTTATGATTGTCTGCGAATATGACGGTACCGCCTACCATGGATGGCAGAAGCAACCCAACGGGATCAGCATTCAGGAGGTACTTGAGAAAAAGATAGGGACCATAACGCAGGAAGCGATACGGTTGACGGCTTCGGGAAGAACGGACGCAGGCGTTCACGCCCTGAATCAGGTGGCAAACTTCAGGACAGAGTCGGCCATAGCGTGTGGGAGTCTCTTAAAGGGAATAAACAGCCTTCTTCCAGGAGACATTGTTGTAAAAGATTTGATAGATACAGATGATGATTTTCACGCGCGCTACAGCGCGAAGAGCAAAATATACCTGTACTGGATATTCAATAATCCAGTGAGAACAACTCTCTACAGAAATTATTCCTGGTATGTGCGCGCCCCCCTTGATGTAGACGTGATGGGAGAAGCGGCGATACTGCTTAAGGGGAGTCACGATTTTTCATCTTTCTGCGCCGCCGGGTGCGATTCCGAAGACCATATAAGGACGGTGATTGATACCTCTGTTGATATGAAGGGCGGCATGATTTCCTTTGCCGTAGAGGCAAATGGCTTTCTGCGTTATATGGTGAGAAATATCGTCGGTCTTCTTGTCGATGTGGGGAAGGGAATCGTTACGCCTGACGGGTTTAAAGAAATAATGGGTGCAATGGACAGGACAAAAGCCGGCATCACGGCCCCGCCGCAGGGGCTTTTTCTCAGAGAGGTCAGATACTGATGAAGATACTGGTGTTGGGATATAAGGGTATGCTCGGAACCGATCTTGTGACAACTCTTGACGGAGCACATGATGTAATAGGAAAAGATGTTGAAGATTTTAATATTGCGTCTGCCTCCGATTGCAGGGACATAATTAATGAATCAGGCGCGGATGTAATCATAAACGCGGCCGCCTATACAAATGTGGATGGCTGTGAGACGGATGAAGCCGGGTGTTTTTCCGTGAATGCCGATGGAGTGAAAAATGTGGCCCTGGCCTGCAGGGGTATCGGCATCAAGCTGATCCACTTCAGCACCGATTATGTGTTTGATGGCACAAAAGCTGTTCCCTATGTGGAAGAGGATGCGTGTAATCCCATCAACGCCTATGGAAGATCTAAATTGAAGGGGGAGGAGTATCTCAGGGAATTCTCCGATAATTACATATTGTTGAGAACGTCCTGGCTTTATGGGAAGAATGGAAGGAATTTTGTCGGGGCAATAGTTGAAAAGGCGGAGAAAACAGGGGAGCTGGAGGTGGTTGATGATCAAACGGGATCTCCTACCTGTACAGTGGATCTGGCGGCGGCGGTGAAGGTGTTTGTTGAGGGTGATTACAGGGGCATTTTTCATGTAACTAACAGGGGAACGTGCAGCTGGTATCAGTTTGCTCTGAAAATACTGGAATACAGAGATATGAAAGATGTCAGGATTGTTTCGATAAAATCCGCAATACTTGGAAAAGGCGCACCCCGTCCGGCGTATTCGGTTCTCAGTTGTAGAAAGTTTGCCGATGCGACCCATAAAACGATGAGATTCTGGCAGATAGCGCTGAAGGACTACATGTCCCGCGTAAGCTGAGGAGATAGCCTTGCAGGAAAAAATAGTTGTCATGCCTGAGGATCTGTCCAATAGGATAGCAGCGGGCGAGGTAATTGAAAGGCCCGCCTCCATAGTCAAAGAGCTTGTCGAAAATTCCCTTGATGCCGGCGCGACTGACATCCTTGTTGAACTTGAGGGTGGAGGGAAGCAATCTGTAAAGATTGTGGATAACGGCAGAGGGATCGACAGGGATGACGTGGAACTCGCATTTGAGAGACACGCCACGAGCAAGATTTACACATTTGAAGACATTCATAATATAGCCTCCTTTGGATTCCGGGGGGAGGCCATAGCGAGCATAGCTTCCATATCCAGGATTGAGATGCTGACAAGGAAGAAAGACTCTCTGTCAGGCACACGGGTGGTGGTAAGGGGGGGCAGAGTCGAGGAGATTATTGATGCCGGCTGCCCTGTCGGCACATCGGTAACTGTCAGTGACATCTTTTATTCCACGCCGGCCCGGATGAAGTTCATGAAGGGAGATTCCACCGAACAGACCCACTGTATAGACGCCATAATGCGGCTGGTGCTTTCCAATCCGGAAGTGAAGATGATGGTTGTCGCGAAGGGTAAGACCATTCTTAATATCCCGAGAACAAAAAATCTGTTAGACAGAATCGCTCTTATGTTTGGCGAAGATTTTGGGAGACACACGCTTGAAGTCAAGGGGCAGAGGGGAGAGGCAACCATTCGGGGGATCATCTCCATGCCCGACCGCACAAGGGCAAACACCAAAGGGCAGTTCTATTTTGTCAACAACAGATTCATAAGGGACCGACTCCTGAATCATTCGGTCATGACCTCTTACAGAAGACTGATAGAACCTAGGAGGTTTCCTTCCGTTGTCCTGTTTATAGATATGCCCTCGTCCGATGTGGATATAAATGTCCATCCGGCAAAGCTGGAGGTGCGCTTCAGAAGCTCGGGAGATGTGTACAGCCTTGTCACAGACACCCTTTCCGGAGCGCTGTCCGGCATGTCCACTGTCAGTACCGGGTTCCCTGGGCCCTCTTTCGGAGTTAGCGCGGACGCTTACAGAGAAAGGGTTGGAAATGTTTTAAAAAGGTACACAGTCCTGTCGGGCGCTGAAAAGAAAACCTTTAACATGAATGTTTCTGAGGGGGGAATGAGAAAAGCGCCTGATTCTTTAGGCGCGGGAGAAGGCGGGGAGGAATTGCCGGAACTTTTCAATGAGCGTGATGTGCCGGAAGACGCGGTAAACTTTTCATCTCTCAACTATCTGGGACAGATTGCGGGCACATACCTCGCGTTTTCATCAGAGGGAGCCTTTATTCTTATGGATCAGCATGCCGCCCACGAAAGGGTGCTTTTTGAAAAGCTGAAGGTGTCCATGAAAGAGAGAACACATGTTCAGGGTTTGCTGATACCGGAGGTTGTGAACCTTCAACCCGGCCGTTTTGATCTATTGATGAATAATATTGACGCGCTGAAAGATGCGGGACTTGGCGTGGAGCGGTATGGCGAGAACACTATACTGGTAAAGCAGATTCCAGCTTTACTGACAGGGTGCAATCTTGAAGAGCTTATTTCCGATGTGATAGAAGAGGTTGGGGATACAGGGAAGACTGAAAATATCGATGAAATAAGAGACAAAATTCTCGTCCTCATGGCGTGTAAAAGCGCCGTCAAGGCTAATCACAAATTGACAGACGCAGAGGTCGTGGCGTTGTGTAAAGACCTTGATTCGATATCATTCGCGGCAACTTGTCCTCACGGAAGGCCTACCTACGCAGTGCTTGACATAAGGGATTTAGAGAGGATGTTCAAGCGAAAATGACGGATAGTCAGGGGCAGGAGTAGAAGTACGGAAGTGAATCAAAATTTAAAAACAGAAATTCAACGCCCGAAACCCCGGCTTCTTGTTGTCACCGGCCCCACCGGAGTGGGGAAGACCGATCTGGCGATCAGGCTTGCCGAAATGTATGGCGGAGAGATTATCAGCGCTGACTCAATGCAGATTTACAGGTATATGGATATAGGCACCGCAAAACCTTCCCCAGAAGAGAGGGTTCGTACACCCCACCACCTGATTGATATTGTAAACCCGGACGAAGAATTCAACGCCTCTATGTTTGTTAAAAAGGCTGATGAGGCGATTGCACTTCTTCACAACAGGCATAAAAGGGTGTTTATAGTGGGCGGCACAGGGTTGTATCTGGACGCTCTGCTCGGCGGGCTTTTGAACGCCCCTGGCGCTGACGAAACACTCCGCGATTCCTACAGAAGAGATGCCGCGCAATATGGGAAAGAACATCTTTACAAACAGTTGAAGGAGATAGACGCGACAGCCGCCGAAAGGATACATCCGAATGATCTTGTCAGGACAATCAGGGCGCTTGAGGTCCTGGAACATACCGGGCAGTCCATTGTTGAGATACAGGGAGAACACAGGTTCGGCAACAATATCTATGATTGCGTGAAGATAGGTCTTAATATCGACAGGAGTCTTCTGTATGACAGGATAAATGACAGGGTTGAAAAAATGATGGAGGCTGGACTTGTGGAGGAAGTGGAAAGGCTTATGGACAGGGGTTATGATGAATCAGTCAGGCCCATGCAATCCATGACCTACAGGAATGTCGTCTCCTTTATCAGAGGGAAACAGAGCGAGCAGGATATGGTGAGATTGATCAAACGTGATACGAGGCACTACGCCAGGAGGCAGTTGACGTGGTTCAAGGGAGATCCGGACATCAAATGGTTTGCCCCTCAGGATGAAAATATGATAGGTAACGCGATTGAAAATTTGTATGAGTAGTTTGTCGTTATAATAAATCAAGAAGGACACGTTATGGAAAAAGAAGAATTGAGCAAGTCTTATGAATCTTATGATGTTGAGGAAAAATGGTACCGGCGCTGGCTTGATGAAGGCCTGTTCCGGGCGGAGGATAAGAGTGACAGGAAACCATTCTCAATAGTTATTCCCCCGCCTAATGTTACCGGGATACTTCACATAGGACACGCTCTGAATAATACCCTGCAGGATATTATCGTGAGGTACAAGAGAATGCAGGGGTACAATACACTCTGGATGCCCGGCACTGATCACGCGGGAATAGCGACTCAGAATGTAGTGGAGCAGGCCCTTGCCAGAGAGGGAATGACAAGGCACGATATAGGAAGAGAAAAATTTATAGAGAAGGTATGGGATTGGAAGAAGGAATATGGCGGTGAGATCATAAACCAGTTGCATAAGCTGGGGTGTTCCTGTGACTGGTCCAGGGAACGGTTTACCATGGATGAGGGGCTCTCCCGCGCCGTCAGAGAGGTCTTTGTCCGGCTCTATGAAGATGACCTGATATATCAGGGTGATTATATTGTTAACTGGTGTCCGAGGTGCCATACAGCCATATCCGACCTTGAGGTTGAATATGAGGAAGAATCGACCAGTCTCTGGCATATACGATATCCATATGCCGAAGGAAAGGGCGAAATAATTGTGGCTACGACACGCCCGGAGACCATGCTCGGTGATACTGCCGTCGCGGTCAACCCCGATGACAAAAGATACACGGATGTTATAGGGAAGGAAGTAATTCTTCCGATTGTGAACAAAAGGATACCGGTAATCGCGGACGATTACGTGTCCAGGGAATTCGGCACCGGCGCGGTGAAAATAACGCCATCAGCGGACCCCAATGATTTTGCCATGGCGCAGAGACACGATCTTGATATAGTCACTATTATGGATGGCAATGCCATTATCAATGAGAATGGCGGGATATATCAGGGGCAGGATTGTTATACGTGCAGGGAAAATATCGTGGAGGACCTTAAAAAGGGTGGTTATCTTGTGAAGACAGAGCCCTATTCGCACAATGTGGGGCGTTGTTACAGATGCAAGACCATTGTGGAACCCGCAGTGTCCAAGCAGTGGTTTGTCAAGGTGAAACCGCTGGCAAGAACCGCCATCGCCGCGGTTGTGAAGGGTGAGACAAAGATCATTCCTCCAATGTGGGAGGCCACATATTTTGACTGGATGGACAATATAAGAGACTGGTGCATTTCCAGACAGATATGGTGGGGACACAGAATACCGGTATGGTATTGTAATGATTGTGGCAACACCATAGTAGCAGTTGAAGACCCTGACAGTTGTCCCGAATGTGGGGGATGTTCTCTCAGGCAGGACGAGGATGTCTTGGATACATGGTTCAGCTCTTCTCTCTGGCCATTCTCGACTATGGGATGGCCCGACAAAACGCAGGCGCTTGATACATTTTATCCCACTTCACTCCTTGTGACCGGGTTTGATATCATATTTTTCTGGGTAGCCAGGATGATGATGATGGGACTTTACGTTATGGGAAAGGTTCCCTTCTCGGATGTCTATCTGCATGCCCTTGTTCGGGATGAAAAGGGCGATAAGATGAGCAAATCAAGTGGTAACAGCGTTAATCCACTTGAGATGATTGACAAATATGGCGCAGACGCTCTTCGTTTTACCCTGGCGGCCTTTACCGCGCAGGGGAGAGATGTGAAGATGTCTGAGGAACGAATCAAGGGATACAGACATTTTGTAAACAAGATATGGAACGCGGCTAGATTTTCTCTGATGAATCTTGAGGATTATGCCGGAGAAACCGTGTTGGAAAGGGAAGAATATTCGCTTTGTGACAGATGGATCAAAGACAGTCTTAACAGTACAGTGGCAGATGTCAGAAAAGCCCTTGACGAATATCGGTTTAACGATGCCGCGGGCAGGATATATCAGTTTATATGGCATGAGTTCTGCGACTGGTATCTTGAGCTGATAAAGCCGGCACTGTATGACAAGCAACAATCATCGCAGAGAAAGCTTGCCGCCCAACAGACATTGCTCTCAGTATTAAAGACGGCCCTCCAGCTCCTTCATCCTTTCATGCCTTTTGTCACAGAGGAAATATGGCAGAAATTGACAACAGATGAGGGATATATAATGGTAAGCGAATTTCCCGACCAGGATGATTCCCTCAGGGATGAAGATGCCCGCAGTTGTATGGAGATTGTTAAAAATATTATAAACAGTATCAGGAATATAAGGGGTGTAATGAATATCAGCCCTTCAAAGAAGTTGAGGTCACTCATCTCCGCTCCCGATGGTGATATGCTGTCCATTATAGAGACAGGCAGAAACTATATAAGGGACATAGCGAATCTGGAAGACCTGGCTATAGAGCAAAATGCCAGGGAACCGAAGGGGTCTGCGACGGGAGTAGTAGGTTCCTTCAAGGTATATGTATTTCTCCAAGGTGCCGTGGATGTCGCGGCCGAGAAGACGAGGCTGGAAAAGGAAATGAAAAAGCTTGATAAGGACCTCGGTTTCATCTCCAAAAAACTGGGGAATCGGGATTTTATGGAAAAGGCGTCCAAAAATATAGTTGAAAAAGAAGAAAGTAAATTCAAAGCCCTGAAGGAAAAAAGCGGGGTACTGGAAGACGCTTTGGGCAGGCTTCGTAATATAGCGTGAGGATTGTCATGATTTCAGATATCAGGTTGAATGAACTTATCCGGACAGCGCTTGATGAAGACATAGGGTCGGGTGACCTTACCACGTCAACTGTTCTTACAGGTGATGAACCCGGTGTCGCGCAGACAATTTCGAAGGGAGAAACCATAGTCGCGGGTATTGATGTCTTCAGGGAGGTATTCCATGTCCTGGATTCATCCCTGAGCTTTGAGGCGTATTTCCGAGACGGCCATCCGGCGTGGAAGGGTGATGTCCTTGCATGTATATCGGGTAGGCTGAAGAGTATCCTCCTCGCGGAACGCGTGGCGCTGAATCTTTTTCAGAGGATGTGTGGGATTGCCACGATGACACATAAATATGTTGAAGAAGTGAAGGGCTCCGGGGTCAGGATACTGGATACGAGAAAGACGACGCCAGGTCTGAGAAGCCTTGAGAAATACGCGGTAAAAACAGGAGGAGGATTTAATCACAGATTCGGCCTGTATGATGGCGTGATGATCAAGGATAACCACATAACCGCCGCGGGGGGTATTTCGCGAGCGGTAAGAAAAGTTGTTGGAAATGTTCCACCCACTGTAAAGATCGAAGTAGAAGTAAAAAACCTTCAGGAAGTTGAAGAGGCCCTCGCCGCG
>Ga0265595_1000834_pt1 | contig 25875 bp, 23 predicted proteins | sample saktaG_15_FD_190148 | JGI IMG/M metagenome (GOLD analysis project Ga0265595, IMG submission 190148) | Saline water microbial communities from Sakinaw Lake, British Columbia, Canada - sak_2013_06_06_50m | ecosystem: Environmental > Aquatic > Non-marine Saline and Alkaline > Saline ...
ATCAAGATTAAACATAAAATCAGTTCTTTTAACATTTAATTTTTCATAATCTTTCTTTTTTATAAAAATAGGATAACCATTCATATCTTTAATTTTTAAATTAAACCTCAGTAAAATTAGATTATTAAAAACAAAAGATGTAAATTGCCTAAAAAATTTAGTTTTCCTTTTTATCCTCCTAGCCTTTACAATTTCTTCATTACTTTTTTTAGCAATACTATAAACCTTAAAAACTTCTTCAACAGGAATTTCTCCGTCCGCACAATCAAATCCAATATACTCTCCATCAGAATTTTCAAAACCTTTCATAATACCTCCACCAAAACCTGCATTTTCTTTTAAAGTAATAATTTTCAATCGATTATTTTTTTTAGCTAATCTATTTAATATTTCCCCAGTTTTATCAAATGAACCATTATTAACTAAAACTAATTCATAGTCTACTTTTTCTTTTTCAAATTTTTCAACCCAATTATTAACACTTTTTTCAATACATTCTTCTTCATTATAAATTGGAACTGATAAAGATAGTTCAGGATTCATTTTAAAAAACACTTTCAAATTCATTTAATTTAATAAAATTTTTATCTCTTTCAGATAAAATTGGATTTTCACTATTCCATTTAAAGCCAAATGAATTCCATAAAATGCCTTCATCATTTTCAGGAGAATAAACAGAACTAGTCAAATAAACTACTTTTGCAGAATCACTAATAACCTCAAATCCGTGAGCAAATCCCTTAGGAACATAAATAGATTTATTATTTTCTTCAGAAAGTTCAATACAAATAAATTCCCCAAAAGTTGGAGATTGTTTTCTTAAATCAACAACAACATCATTTATTTTTCCAGAAACAACATAAACAATTTTTGCATGTTCAAAAGGAGGAGTTTGAAAATGCATCCCCCTAATAACTCCTTTTTTAGAAACAGTATAAAAACTTTCTTTTAAATTAAAATATAATTCTTGTTTACTAAATTCTTCAAAATTAAATGTTTTAACAAATTTTCCTCTTTCATCATTAAAAATATTATTTTCAATAACATATACTCCATTTAATTTAGTTTCTTTAAATTCCATTTTTATTATAAAACTCAAATGTTTCTTTTAAACCCTTTCTTATATTAAAAAAAGAAAACCATCCGAGCAATTTTTTAGCCTTGCTATTATCTCCCTTAGCATACATGATTTCATCAGGAGCATAATCTTTAGAACAATTTATCAAACCAACTTCTCCACTAATCTCTTCCAAAATTATCACAATTTCCTTAATAGAAACAACATCTTCAGAACAAATATTAAATGATTCAAAATTATTTTCCATTTTAAAAATATATTCAATAGATTTAACATAAGCATTAACAACATCTTTAATATAGGTCCAATTCAATTTTTGCTCACCCTTAGAAATCTCAACACTCTCTCTTTCTATTAAAGATTTAATTAAAAAAACAATTAACTTTTCATTATCATCAGGCCCATAAGGAGAAAATAATTTTAAATTCACAACCTTTAATCCATATTTTTTAGAATAGTATTTTAATATTTCTTCAAAATTTAATTTTGTGCAAGCATAAAGATTATAAGGTTCTTTTTTACTTTCTTCTGAAATACTCTCAGAATTATTTAAGGCATACTCAAAAAAAGTTCCAGTATTAATAAAATGTTTAACATTATTTTTTAACATTTCTTCTAAAATTAGAATTGGAAAAATAACATTTGTTTGAAACATCTCTTTAACATCTTCATTAGTATGACTCTTTTTATAATAAGTTGCAAGATGAATAACAACATCAATTTTATGATGATTAAATATTTCATTAAGAGGGGTCTTTAAATCATAAATAATTAATCTATTTTTAATCTGTTCTAATCGATTAATATTTTCCTTATCCTTAACAAGAACAACAATATTTTCACAAAAATTAATTAATTTTTTAATAAGATGACTTCCAATAAAACCTGCACCACCAGTAATTAAAACATTCATTTTAATTTTGTTTGTACCATTGAAAGGTTTCATCTATTGCCTGTTCAAATGGAGTTTCTGCCTCCCAACCAATATGATTTTTAATTTTAGAACCATCTAAGTGTTGTTTAGGAATTTCTGTTCTTGCAATATTTAATATTTCTGTCTGAACATTAATTCCAAGTGTTTCAGAAATTTTATTAATAAGAGCTAAAACATCCATAACATTTCTACTTGATATATTATAGGCTTCGCCCTTGGTTCTAAAAATATTCTCTGCTAAAGCAATATAACCATAAATAGTATCTTTAACATAAATATATTCCCTAGTCATTCTTCCATCACTTCTTATTTTAAAAACCTCTCCATCAATAATTGATTTTAAAATTCCTGGAATAACTCTGTTCATATTCCTATCACCAGGACCAAAAACATTTGCACATCTTGCAATAGTTACAGGCATATTATAAACCTTAGAATACATTTGAGCAATTAAATCTGCACAAGATTTTGAAACATCATAAGGTGCTTTACCCTCTAATCTTTCAGATTCATTATAAGGTAAATTTTCACAAGGCCCATAAGCCTTATCACTTGAAACAATAACAATTTCACTTGCTTTTGAATAAACCCTAGCAGCTTCTAAAATATTAACAGTTCCAATTATATTTGTTTCTAATGTTTCTAATGGATTAACAAGAGCAGTAGTTACAATTGGTTGAGCACCTAAATGAAAAATAGTAGTTATTTCATATTTAGATAATATGTCTGCAAGTTTTCTATAATCTTTTAAATCTCCAAAAACAACAGTTGATTTTTTGTCAAGCCCTCTTATAGAAAAATAACTTTTAGGGTCTAAACTCCTCATTAATGAAATAATATTAGCAGAACTATTTATTAATTCTTCTACTAAATGAGAACCCTTAAATCCTCCTGCTCCTGTAACTAATACATTTTTATTTTTCCAAAAATCTTGATTCATTTTTATCTCCTTCAACTCTTCTATTAAATTCCATTGCATCTTCTTCAAAACACTTTTTTTCAGATTCCCAAATTTTCCAAGGAGCTCCGGTTCTACAAACCTCATTTAACATATCTACTTCCTTTTGAGTATCCATACATTGCCAATAACCCTTATGATGATAAGCTGTCAATTGCCCTTCTTCTGCCAATCTTTTTAATGGCTCTTGTTCAAGAATGCAATTCTTTTCAGGAGAAAGATAATCAAAAAACTTTTTATTAAAAACCATAAATCCTCCATTAATAAAATCCCTCATTTCAGGTTTTTCATCAAATTTTCTTATCAAGTCTTCTTGAACTTCAATAATCCCAAATTTATAAAATGGACTAACTGCAGTTATTGTTCCTATTCTGTTTTTTTCTTTATGATATTTATAAAGTTCTTTTAAATCAATGTCTGCAACACCATCTCCATAAGTTAAGAAAAAGTCCTCATCTTCACCTATATATTTTTTTATACGAGCAACTCTTGCTCCAGTCATAGAATCTTCTCCAGTATCAATAAAAGAAATTTTAATATCTAATTTACCTGACTCTCCTAAAGGAGTTATTTGATGATTACTTAAATCTAAAATAAAATCATCAGACATCTCTCTAAGATTAAGAAAATACTCTTTAATCATCTCACCTTTATAACCTAAACATAAAATAAATTCTCTGACTCCTTGTGAAGCATAAATTCTTATAATATGCCATAAAATAGGCTTTCCACCGATTTTCACAAGAGGCTTTGGTTTAAACTCTGTTTCTTCCTTTAATCTAGTTCCTTTTCCTCCGCATAAAATTACAGCCTTCATTTTTATAATATTCTTCTTATTTATTTCTATTTAAAGATTATTTAGATTTAATATATAATTAATCATAGGAACTTTTAACAATCTTTTTAAACAAACCACTATTAAAATTAAGATGAAAAAACCCCTCATAATCTTGGTTTTAATAATATTACTTCACTTAACCTTTGTAATTCTTTCAGCAAATCAATTATATTATGGAGATGAAGTAATTTTTTTAACTGCTGCAAAAGAAATAGCTTCTGGACAAATAACAGGTTCTTTTGGATATCAAGATGGACTACTAATAAAAGACAAATCAATAATGTTATTTCATCCTCCAACTTATATTTATCTTTTATCACTTTTTATTAAGATATTTGGAGATTCTCCTTATTCAGTAAGAGCAGTTTCAGCATTATTTTCAATTGGCTCAATAATTCTTGTTTATTTAATAACAAAAAAAATTCTTAAAAAAAGATTTTCAGAAGATTCAGAAAACTGGGCATTAATAGCTACTTTTATTTATGCAATTAATCCTGCAACAATTCAAAATATAATCTTAATTGAAATAGACAGTGGACTTCTCAATTTTTCAATGCTCTTATTTATTTATTTTTATATTTCAAATAAAAATTTTTATTATTTAATTCCCTCCTTATTTTTAATATTTTCTTCTAAAATAATTGGGGCAATATTAATCTTTGGAGCTTTATTCCTGACAAACTTACTAACAAAAGACTTTAAAGAAGTCTTAAAAATATTAAAACTTTATATTATAACAGGAGTATTATTTGCAGTTTCTTTTTACTTTTATACTTTAATTTTTAATCTAAACTTTACTTACCTATTTTTACATAATTCAATAATAGGAGTATTATCTAACTTTTTAACAAATCCCAAGGCAATTTTAAGATCTGTCTGGTCTTTTAAAACATTTTTTTATTTTGCAACACCTTTTTTAACATTTCTTTTAATTTTATCTTTTTATAAATTAATAAAAAATATTTTTTTAGTTAAAGACTACCTAAAAGAAAACAAGGAAACATTATTCATAGGAATTTATATATTAATTATATTTTCCTTTAATTTTATATTAGGACAAAGTGCTTACAATTTTGTTAAATATTTTGCAATCACAATCGCTCCAATAATAATATTAATAATAGTTTTTACACCTAAAAAAATAAAAAACCTAAGAAAAGTATTACCCCTAATGATAATAACTGCCTTACTTCTTACAACATATTTTATTATTTTTCTAAAAGACCCTCTAATATCTGAAGTTCAAGGAAGAATATCTAATTCTAACTTATCAGAAGTAATTAAATTAGTATTAGTAAGAACTTTTATGTATTCAATAATCCCAATCTTTCTTTGCATAGGACTTTTTCAAAGAATCCCTAAAAAAAAGTTATGGTTAGTTCTTTTATTTCTTTTAATTTTTACATCATTATATTTAGATATAATCCAATCAAGAGCAGATTATTCCACCCATAATTTATATGGGGACAAAGGGTTAGAAGAAACAATAAATTTTTTAAAAAATAAACCTCCTGAAAAAATTGCAGCATATATACATGTAATTTATTTTTTAGATTATAAAGAAAGTTTAGAAATAACAACTTTATTTTATGATATGAACTTATTAGAAATAACATTAGATAAAAAAAATATAGAATGGTTAATTATTTATGAAAAAGACTTTGATTTTATCCCAGAGAATATTTTAAATAAATTTGAACTAGAAAAACAAATTAATGATTATTTTATTTTAAAAAGAAGTGTTAAGTTAGAATAATCTTTATATAATCAAATTCAATTCTCATTTTATGAATATTTTACTAATAGTTCCGCGTTATGATTTTTCAAATAAACCTAATTATAATTATTATTTTCCAATGGGTTTAGGATACATCTCAGCAGTTTTAAAAAAAAATAATTACAATTTAGATTGTTTAAATCTAAACTACCATAATGGAACAACAGAACAAATCTTGACAAAAAAATTAAACTCAAAAAAATATGATTTGATTTGCACAGGACATATGGGAATCGGATACTCAATAATTGAAAAAATAATAAATATAACTAAAAAACATTCTTCAAAACCAAAGTTTATTTTAGGAGGAGCATTAATAACAACAGAATCAAAACTAATTTTTGAATCTTTAAAACCTGATTTTGCAGTTTTAGGTGAAGGAGAACTAACAATAATAGAACTTTTAAAAGCAATAGAAAAAATAATCCTTTAGAAAAAGTTGATGGAATAATTTATTGGAAAAATAACAAACCTCAGTTTACAAAACCAAGAGAACAAATTAAAGATTTAGATTCAATACCTTTTCCAGATTTTGAGGGATTAGGTTTTAATGAACAATTAGATAATATGGCTAATAGTTACATTTTCGATTATCCTAGAAATTATCCAATTTTATGTAGCAGAGGTTGTCCATTTCAATGCACTTTTTGCTATCATTGTTTAGGATTTAAATATAGAATCCGTTCAATTAAAAATGTAATGAGAGAATTAAGAATAAATGTAAAAAAATATAAAATAAATATGATTAATATTTATGATGATTTATTCTCAATAGACAAAAAAAGATTATATGAATTTTGTGATGAAATAAAAAAATTAATTAATGAATTAGATTGGGAATGCAAATGGACTTGTCAGCTTTCAGTTCAAAACACTGACAAAGAAATGTTAAGAAAATTAAAAGATTCTGGATGTTATACCATAAGCTTTGGTTTTGAAAGTTATAATCAAGAAGTTTTAAACAGCATGAAAAAACCAATAACTCCTGAACAAATTGACAGAACAATTAAATTAGTTTTTGAAGAAAAAATGCCCTTGCAAGGTAATTTTATTTTTGGAGATAAAGCAGAAACAACTCAAACTGCAAAACAAACTTTAGATTATTGGAAAAAGAACTGCAAAGGACAAGTAAAACTTTATTTTATACAACCTTATCCTGGAAGTGAAATTTATGAGCATTGTATAAAAAAAGGCATTATTAAAGATAAATTAAATTTTATAAAAAATGAGATTAGTCATTTAACTTGGTTTAATATGACAGATAAGATGACTGACAAAGAAATATTACAGTTAAAAAAAGATATCTTAGAAGCAAGAAGAAAATATTTCAAGCATATTATACCCCTTAAGGTGAAAAAGGATAATAAAGGAAAAGAAAACAGATATAATATTTTAACTCAATGCCCTTTTTGCAAACAAAAAATAAACTATAAAAATTGTCAAATAGACAACAAATTATTTTATACAGTTCAGCTGTTTTGTAGAAACTGTTCAATGGATTATTATGCAGTAAGCAGATTATACAAATTAACAGCAGATTATTATACTGAATTAGAGTTTTTAAGAAAAAAATATTTATTAATAAGAGATAATTTTAGAAAGAAAAGAGTTTAATTCTCTTTCATAATCTTTATATACACTATTCTTTAAGTCTTAAAATGAGAAAAAAGCAGATAGTATTTTTAGAAGGATATCAAACAGTTATGGTTTATAAGATAGCAAAAGAGTTTAAAGATAATGGATATGAAACAGTTTTAATAAGAATTGTAGAACCAGATAGGACTCATGAAAATTTTTATAAAAAAGCTTATGATAAAATAATTGATATGAATCTTTCTTATGTAAGAGTGAGCAATGAAAATATTTTTAAAATTTTTGGTTCTTTTTTAAAAAATTCTAAATCAATATTATTTGCATTATCTAAAATTTTAAGATTAAAACCATATGTATTTTTTGGAAGAGCACCTTTAAGTACCCCTGTAAAAATTTTCAGAATTTTATTTAGAAAAACTCCTTTTGTTTACTTTCCTTATGATATTAGAAGTCAATCAATGCCCAGTTTTGAAAAAGCAAAAAAATATTTTCCAGTTTTTGAAATTAAAGCAGATAGATACTGTTTTGAAAATTCAGAAGGAATACTTCATAAAGGAGCACCTGAAGAATTAGATTTTTTAAATGGAAGAATGTTAGGAAATAATATTAAACTACCAAAAAACACAATAACCTTCCACCCCTATTGTTCAGATGAGTTCATAATACCTTTAAATAAAAATAAACTCTCTAAAAAAGATAATCAAATTCATTTTGTATATATTGGAGGAACAGGAAAACCTTCTTCTGAGTTTTATTATTCTCAATTAAATTCTATAAAAAATGTATTAAATCAAAAAATACATATCCACATGTATTTTAGTTCTGATGTAAAATTTGGAAAAGATGATTTAGCACAAAAGAATTTAGCAAAAAAACAATTTTTTGAAAAATACAAAAAATTTCCAAACATAAAATATTTTCATATTCATGATTCATTAAGTCCAAAAGAAATTGTAAAAGAAATATCAAAATATGATTTTGGTATGTTTACTCCAGTATTCGCAAGAGCTAATGGTATAGAACCTCGATTTTGCACAGGCAATAAAATATCTACTTATTTAGAGGCAGGAATCCCATTCTTTTACAGAGAAAATTATAAATTTATAGACAGATTAATGAAAAAATATAATCTTGATTTTAGATATCCTAAGAATTTTAAAGATATACCAAAAACAATAAAAAAAGTAAACTTAAAAGAACTAGAAAAAAACATACTTATTGCTCAAAAAGATTTTAATATAAAGAATCATTTCCAAGAATTAGAAAGATTTGTTAAAAGCGTTGTTAAATCAAAATGATAAACAGAAAAAAAGTAGTTTTAATGTATCCAAATACGCATTGGATAGATTGGACTGCAAGAACTGCATGGGATTTGCACCCATATAATCTTGGAATTTTAGCTGCAATGATTGAAAAAGATTTTGAAATAAAAATCATTGATGCGACTGTAGATAATTTGTCTAAAGAAGAGTTTTCTGAATTAATTTCAAAAGAAAAACCAGATATTGTAGGAATATCAGTTTTAACAAATGAATATAGTGGAGCAGGAAACATAGCAGCAGAAATTGTAAAATCAATAAATCCTCAAACAACTGTAATAATGGGAGGAGTTCATGTAACAACTTCAAATCCAGAAGAAATTTTATCAAAAAATCCTTCAATAGATTATTTAATAATGGGAGAAGGAGAATATACTTTTCAAAAATTATGCAACCATTTAAACAATAATTCAGCCTTACCTGAAAAAGGAATTGCCTACAAAAATGAAAATCAAATAATCAATAAAGGAATGGCTGATTTTATACAGGATTTAGACGCATTGCCTTATCCTTCCTACCATCTTTTTGATTTTTTAAAATATGCAAACAAAACTCAAAGAGAAGATGTTGGTAGAGCAAGAGAATTTCCTTATGTAAGAATGATGACCTCAAGAGGATGCCCTTATAATTGTTGTTTTTGCGAAGTTAAAAATATTGCAGGAAGAAAACCTCGAATGAGAAGTGTTAAACATATTATGGGAGAAATAGAATTGCTTGTAAAAAAATATAATATTAAATCAATAGTGTTTGATGATGATAATCTTTTGATGGATTTGCAAAGAGCAAAAGAACTATTTAGAGCATTAATTAATTCAGGATATAATTTAAAATGGAATTCTCCTGCAATGTCCATCTATAATATTGATGAAGAAACAGTTCAATTAATGAAACAAAGTGGTTGTCAATTTCTTAACATTGCTATTGAAAGTGGAACTCAAAGAGTTTTAAACGATATCATACATAAACCATTAGATTTAGAAAAAGTAAAAGAAATTGTAAAATTAATAAAAAAATATGATATTGATTTAGCTTCTAATTTCATAATTGGATTTCCAGGAGAAACTTGGGAAGAGATAAGACAAACAATTAAGTATGCAGAAGAAGTTGGAGTAGATTATGCAAAATTCTTTATAGCTACTCCTTGCCCAAATACAGAACTTTATCAAGTTGCAAAAGAAAATAATTATTTAAGACCTGGATTTACCTTCGATAGGCATTTATGGACTGATGGGTGGATAGATACTCCTGAATTTAGACATCAGGATTTAAAAATTTTAAGAGCTTATGAATGGGACAGAGTTAATTTTTTTGATTTAAAGAATAAAGCTAAAATAGCTCAAATGATGGGAATAACAGAACAAAGATTAGATGAAATAAGAAAATCAACAATGCAAAGAGCTAATCCTTAATTTTATTTCTTTAAAACTTTTTTCTAAATCTTTAAATTCAAATTCACTTTCTCTAACAAATTTAGAACTATCTAAAAATTGATTTTTAGCTCTAGGTTCAGAAAATTTAAAATCATCTAATAAACATTTTTTAATTTCTACATCAATACCAAGAAAATCAAAAAATTCTTTAGCAAAATCATAACGATTTTTTACAATCCCAGAATCAATATGATAAATCCCTTTAGACTCATTATCCATCAACCAACTAATCGCCTTAGCAATATCTTCAGCACAAGTTAATGAAAGTTTATCATCTTCTGCACACCGAATATCTTCATTATTCAAATATCTTTCATATAATTCACTAAAATATCCTTCTCCTTTTTCAATACCAAAGATTTTTCCCAATCTAATAATCAAATATTTATCAATTTCATTAAAAATAAAGTCTTCAACTTCTTTTTTTTGAAAACCATATCGATTAACAGGATTTCTTAAATCCTCCTCAGCATAATTTCCATTTCCATTAAAAACAACAGAACCTGAAATAAAAACCGGAATAATTTTTCTTTCACTAAATTCTTTAATAATTCTTTTCAAACCATTAATATTAATTTTTTTTGCTTCTTCATCAGAACATTTATCAATTTTAGCAATAGCAGAACATATTATTACATAACCCACTTCTTCTAAATTTAAATTATCTAAAGAAGACTCAAGAACATTAAAATAAACTCCTCCTTCAAAAGCATGATTACAATAAGTCCCAATAACATCTTTTTTCTTTTCCTTCAAAAATTTAAATAAATATCTTCCAATTAATCCTGATGCACCTAATATAAGAATTTTATTTTTCATTTTATTTAAACATTACAAAACCCCAGTCACCATTATAACCTTCTTGATTATATAATTTTTCCCATTCAGAATTATTTAAAAATGTTCTGCATATTAAAACCCATTGCATTAATTTTGCATGCCCATTTTCATCAATCCAAGAATCATTTTGAATATAACAATCTCTTGCATTATTCTTACTTATTCTTACTAACTCTTTCAGGGCCTTACTACATTCATTTTCCTCATAATTACAAATATTATGAATAGAAATAATACAATCAAAATAATTATCTTTAAACAACAGATTTAAATTATCTACTTTAATAAAAAATGGAATAACTTCTGAACGAGCTTTAGATTCAATAATCAGTGGATCTTCATTTTTTTCAATTCCATTAATTAAAGCCCATCTGCCATAACCATCCATAGCATGATTAATTGCATAATCAGAACAATGCCCACTATAAACAATAATTCCAGGAATTAATTTTCTTAAATCAAATCCTAAAAATCCTTTTTCATCTCTATCAATAAAAACCTTAGAACCCGAATGCAATCCATATCTATCTTTAATAACTTTAGCAACTCTTCTCCACCTTCCATCATAATAATATCCCCCAAATCCAAATGTTCTAGAACCATCATAATAATCAAATCCTAATTTTTTTGAAACCTCTCTAATTGCAGAATCAACAACTCTAACATCATTTCTCTCTTTAGTCTGCGGCAATCCTGCTTTTTCTAATATATTATATTCAGGCATTTTAAATAAAATTTTTATGTCTTTCGCTCTGAGGTTTGTATCTATCTATTTCCTCTAAATTATCTATCATTTCTTGACACAAAAGATTTCTAGAATCATAAGTACAATGATGTTTACAAGAATATTTTGGATTAAAAGTTTCAAAGATTCTAGCTGCTTGTTCACTAAACCACAGATTCTTAAATGATTGTTCTTTCAAACTTCCCAAAGCTCCATTCTTTGTATAAGTCTTATCATGACAAAAATAAACAACACTATCTGCACCAATTACAGGAACAATCTGCATAATAAAACACTTTTCATACTTTCTTTCATCTAAACTAGTTAATTCAAAATCATTTTTATAAGTATCATAAACAACAAAACCATCACCATCAAAATCTTCTCTAGCTCTTTTTAGTTGTTCTAAAACAGAATCTTTCAAAGGTTCATGATATCCAAAATAATCTGTCTGCATATAAACAGGTGTAAACTTTACATGATTAACACCCAACTCTTTAAAATATTTTGCAGCATCATAAACACTTTTATAATTTTTATCATTAACAACAAAATTAATTCCTAATTCACAATCAGGATGTTTTATTTTAGAAAAATTTCTTATGTTTTCTGCTAATTCATAAAACCATTCCTTAGGTCTTTTACGAACTTGTTCAAAAGTTTCAGCATCTATTTCTCCTGAAGAAATTCTAACCCATTTAGAATTTTTCAATGCTTCTGCTTTTTCACCTTTTAATTCTTGCCCATTAGTAATAATTGATAAATCAATCCCATATTCATTACATTTATTCATAACCTCAACAATATGTGGATAAATTAATGGCTCTCCTCCACCTGAAAAAGTAATTGCTTTAACTCCTATTTCTCTAAAATCTTCTAAAATCTCTAACATTTTTTCTCTTGGAATTTCATCTAAAAAATTAATATCTTCAGAAACAGGGCAATCATTTCCAGGAACATATGAACAATAAAAACACCGATGATTGCATTTATTTGTTGGTTTAATTCTAACATAAATTGGAGCACTTATTTCTCCTTTTGCTAAACTCTTTATTTTATCTTCATGAAAAGCCAACTTCGATACATCATAAACATTTGCCATACAATTTTTATAAAAATACACTATATAAATAATGTGGTTTTTTAATATATAACTATCTTACTCAATCAAATTTTTATTTTTCTTTAAAAAATCTTTCAAAGGTTTAGGAACATTCTCTTGATTTAAAATTTCTTCAAAACTAAAATATTTTAATCTTTGTCCTTCTGTTAATTCTAAATCACTCAAACTTAAATTTATTTTATCCTTGTAAACAAAAACATCATTTCCAACCTTATCATCAAATTCTTTTATAAAAACTGGATTTTTAACATCAATCCCAATCTCTTCATGAACTTCCCTTCTTAAAGCATCTAAAATCTCTTCTCCTTTTTCTACATGCCCTCCAATCAATGCCCAAGTGTTTGGATAAGGAATAGATTTTTTATCATCTCTTAAATATAGTAACATCTGCCCCTTTTTATTAATAAACAATATACTTGCAACTTTTCCTTTCATAACAATCAAAACTCAATAATCTTTATATAGCTTTATCTTTAGATTTTAAAATGAAGAAAAAGCAAATATTATTCATAGAAACCTATGCAACAGTAACAATTTATAAAATGGCTCGATTGCTAAGAAAAAAAGGCTATGAAACAATTCTTTTAAGACTTTTAAAACCAAATGATTCAGATATAAATTTTTATAACAATGCTTATGATAAGATAATTTATTTTAATTTAATTAAACAAGAGAATTTTCAAAACCTTAAAAAAATATCATCTTCTTTAATAAAAATTTATAATTTAAAACCTTATGTTATTTTTGGAAGATCCAACCCTAACAAAATGATTTTTTTATTTAGATTATTTTTTAGAAAAATACCCTTTATTTATTATCCCTATGATATAAGATTTCATTATACTTTGAGAAGATTTGCAAAAAAAGAAAGAGGGTTTTCTAAAATAGAAATGTTTTCTGAAAAATATAATTTTGAGCATTCACAAGGAATAATTCATAAAGGAGCTCCAGAAGAATTAGATGAAATTCATGAAAGAATTGGAAAAACAAAACTTCCAAAAAATATACTAACATTTCATTCTTATTGTTCAGATGAGTTTATAATTCCATTAAATAAAAAAAAACTATCTAAAAAAGATGGAAAAATTCACTTAGTTTATGTAGGTTCAGGAAATCCTCAAAGAAAAGAATATGAAGAATACTTAGAATTTTCAAAACCATTAATTAATCAGGAAATTCACATGCATTTTTACATGGCTTCAAACACTTTAATAAATAAAAAAATAGTTAATGAATTCTTAAAAGATAACAAAAAAACAAAAAATATAAATTATTTTCATATTCATAATCAATTAGACCCTAAAAAAATAATAAAAGAAATATCTAAATATGATTTCGGATTATCTTTAACAGACCCTTTGTTAACAACAGGATATTCAAAATATGATTTAGAACCAAGATATCAATTAGGAAATAAATTTATGAGTTATCTTGAAGCAGGCATACCTTTCTTTAGTGGAAAAAGATTTACATTTATGAATAAATTAATGAAAAAATATAACCTTGAAATAATTTATCCAGAATTAAACAAAATAAAACAATTCATAAAAAATTTAAATTACAAAGAATTAGAAAAAAACATAGAAAAAGCAAGAAAAGATTTTAACATGGAAAAACATTTTCCAGAATTAGAAGAATTTATTAAAAAAGTTGCTCAATAACTTTTACGATTAATATGTATTTCATCTACAGCTAAGCTATCCTTATCAACAATAGATTTAAAGATTGTTTGAGCAACTTCTCTTGCATCCATTAATCCTTCAAAATTTCCTGAATTATCTAAACACATAGAAGTTCTCATTGCACCTAAATAAACTCCAGCAACTTGAATATTATGATTTTTAGATTCATACCTCAATGCATCTGTAAATCCTTTTAATCCAAATTTACTAGAAGAATATGCAGTTCTTTCACCCTTAGTAACCCTTAATCCATCCATAGAATTTATATTAATAATTATTCCAAATTTTTTCTCAAAAAATAATTCATAAATCTTTTTAGTAAGTTTTATCACTGCAATAAGATTTGTATTTAAAATTTCCTCAATTTCACTAATTTCAAATTCTTGAAATTGTTTTAATAATCCTAATCCTGCATTGTTAATTAAAACTGAAATATCTTTTTCTTTAGCAATAAAATTAAGTTTTTCAATACAATCATCAGAATTTAAATCTCCAACAATAACTTCACAATCAACCCCTTTATTAAAAATATTATCTCTAACTTTATTTAACATTTCCATATCTCTACCATGAATTATTATATTATAACCTTTTTCAGCAAAAACTAATGCAAGTTCTTTTCCAAGCCCCTTACTTGAACCAGTTATTAAAACCCACTTCATGATATTAAATCTCTTAAGCCCTTTTAAAATTTCCTAAACATAACTATGATTTAAACAGAATAATCTTTATATAATCAATTTCAATCCTCATCTTATGAACATTTTAATAGTAATTCCAAGATATATGCTTACAAATAAAATAAATTATGAGTATGCTTTTCCACTAGGATTAGGATATATTTCAGCAGTTTTAAAAAAAAATAATTACAATGTAGATTGTTTAAATTTAAATCACCATAATGGAACAACAGAACAAATCTTAACAAAAAAATTAAACTCAAAAAAATATGATTTTGTATGTTCAGGACATATTGGAATCGGATACTCAATAATTGAAAAGATAATAAATATAACAAAAAAGCATCCTTCAAAACCAAAAACAATTTTAGGAGGAGCATTAATAACAACAGAATCAAAATTAATGTTTGAATCTTTAAAACCTGATTTTGCAGTTTTAGGTGAAGGAGAACTAACAATAATAGAACTTTTAAAAGCAATAGAAAAAAATAATCCTTTAGAAAAAGTTGATGGAATAATTTATTGGAAAGATAATAAACCTCGATTTACAAAACCAAGAGAGCAAATAAAAAATATAGATGAATTGCCTTTACCAGATTTTGATGGAATGGAATTTGAAGAACAATTAGACAATATGAGTGCTAACAGCAGCCCTTACGGACTATTTGATTATCCTAGGGTTTATCCAATAATGTGCAGCAGGGGTTGTCCTTTTCAATGCACTTTTTGCTATCATTGTCTTGGAATAAGATATAGAGAACGTTCTTTAGAAAACATAATGAAAGAGCTTACAATAAACATAAAAAAATACAAAATAAATATAATTTCAATTTATGATGATTTATTTTCAATAAATAAAAAAAGACTCTATGAATTCTGCGATGAAATAAAAAAATTAATTAATGAGTTAGATTGGGAATGCAAATGGACTTGTCAATTATCTGTACAAAATATTGATGATGAAATGTTAATAAAATTAAAACAATCAGGATGTTATGCAGTAAGTTTTGGTTTTGAAAGTTATAATCAAGAAGTTTTAAACAGCATGAAAAAACCAATAACTCCCAAAATGATTGATAATGCATTAAAACTCTCTTTAAAACATAAGATGATTATTCAAGGCAATTTTATTTTTGGAGATAAAGCAGAAACAACTCAAACAGCAAAACAAACCTTAGATTATTGGAAAAAATATTGTCATGGACAAGTTTACTTAGGATTTATTCAACCTTATCCAGGAAGTGAAATGTATAACCTTAGTATAAAAAAAGGAATTATAAAAGATAAATTAAATTTTATAGAAAACCAAATGCAAGACACTTGTTGGTTTAATATGACTGATAAGATGACTGATAAAGAAGTCCTTCAATTAAAAAAAGATATTCTAGAGGCAAGAAGAAAATACACAAAATATATAATTCCCTTGAAAATGCAAAAAGAAAAAATGCCAAATAGATATTCAATTTTAATAAAATGTCCTTTTTGCAATAAAAAAATAAATTATAAAAATTATTACATTCCTGACAGATTTGTTTATACTAGCTGGACATCATGTAAAAACTGCAGAAAACGATTTAGTATTTCTAGTCCAATTTATAAGTTTGGAGTTAAGAATTATGAAAAAATAGAAATCTTAAAAAATATTTATCTGAAAATAAGAAATTTTAAATCCAAACAAATATCTTAAAATATATATTCAACAATATCTAAGCCTGCTACATAATCTTTAAAAGCAATTTAACCTCATTTTCATTTATGTTAGAAAATAAAATAAAAGAGATAAATGAGTTAGCTGAAATATTAGATTCTTTAAAAAAACAAGGAAAAACAATTGTTCATTGTCATGGCTGTTTTGATATTGTTCATTCAGGACATATTGAACATTTTATTGAAGCAAAAAAACAAGGAGATGTTTTAGTTGTAACAGTAACTCCAGACATTTTTGTTCAAAAAGGACCTGGAAGACCTTTTTTTAATGAAAAACTAAGATTAAAACAATTAGCAGCTCAGCAAGCAATAGACTATGTTGCATTAAATAAATGGCCAACAGCAATAGAAACCTTAAGATTATTAAAACCAAATCTTTATGTAAAAGGAAAAGAAGTTTTAGAAAACAAAGATGTAGACAAGATTAATCAAGGAAAAAAAGAACCTTCAAATTTAGATTTAGAAGAAGAAGTTGTTAAATCAGTAGGAGGAAGACTTCATTTAACAGACCAGATTTCTTTTTCATCTTCTAGAATAATTAACCAGATAAGCAGTGAAATTTCTGATGAATCAAGAGAATTTCTTGATAAAATCAAACAAACTTCTTCTGTAAAAGAAATCTTAGATATTTTAGATTCTTTAAAAAATATAAAAGTTCTAATAATAGGAGATTCAATTTTAGATGAATATGTTTATTGTGAAGCAATGGAAAAATCAGGAAAAGAAGCAAATATTTGTTTTAAATATCTAAACTCTGAAATGCATTTAGGAGGAGTTTTTGCAATTGCAAATCATATTTCAGGATTTGTTGATAATACTACTATCTTAACCTGTATTGGAAAAGATAATTATCATTTAATAGAAGAAGGATTAAAACCAAATATAGAAAGAAACATTCTTACACAAAGTAATTCAGAAACCTTGATTAAAAGAAGATATATTAATAATTATAAAAGAATAAAAACTTTTGAAGTTTACAACACAGACGAATTAAAAATAACTAATGAAACAGAAGAAAAAATATTAAGATTTTTAGAAAACAATCTCCAAAGATTTGACATGGTTTTAATTCCAGACTTTGGACACGGATTAATAACTCCTAGAATAGTAAATTTCCTTGCAAATAGCAACAAATTTCTTGCAGTAAATTGCCAGTTTAATGGGGGAAATTTAGGATATAATTTTATTACAAAATACCCTAGAGCAGACTTTGTTTCATTAAATGACAGAGAATTAAGAATACCTTTTCAAGAAAAAAAAGCAGAAATTGAAATCCCAATTAAAAAATTAAATAAAGCTTTAAATGTAAATAAAATAAATATAACCCTTGGAAAAAAAGGAAACATATTTTTTAATAACAATGAATTCTTTTCAGCACCTTCTTTTACAAAAGATACTCTTGATACAATAGGTTCTGGAGATGCAGTTCTTTCTCTAACTTCTTTATTAGCCTACAAAAATATAAATCCTTTATTAATTTCTTTTTTAGGAAATAGTATTGGTGGATTAGCAACAAAAATAATTGGAAACAGAAGAGCTGTTGATCCCATTGAACTAAGAAAATTTATTAGTTATATTTTGAAATAATTATTCCTTATAAGGATCAAATAAAACAGGGTCTATAATCATTTCTTTATTAAACTCACTTCTATCTAAATAAGGAACCATATCTTCAATTGGTCTTGGAACAACTCTTCCATCAGGACGATGAAATGCACCTTGTTTAGGAATAACTAATTGGTCTTCAGAAACATCAATATCACACAAAACAGGCCCAGGATAATCTAAAACTTCTTTAATATCTTGCCTTAGATTTTCTTGATTTTTAATTTTCTTTGCTTTAATTCCATAAGATTCTGCAACTTTAATTAAATCAGGAATACTAACTCCGCTTGAAGGTTCTGAAGCAATATAACCTTTAAAATAATGTCTTTGAGTTTCCCTTATAGAAGTATAACCATTATTATTAAAAACAAAAATCTTTATTGGAAGTTTGTTATGAAAAACAGTTTGCAATTCCTGAATATTCATCATAAAACCTCCATCACCTGTAACACAAATTGTTCTTTTTTTATTATTAGCAATGCAAGCTCCAATTGTTCCAGGTAATCCAAAACCCATTGCAGCTAATCCTGAAGAAGTAAACAATCTCTGCCCTTTTTTAATTTTAAATGCTTGCATAACTGTTTGAAAACTCATACCCATGTCAGTCAAAACAACATCATCAGCATTTAACTCTTCAGAAAGCAATTCAGTAAAATAATAAGTATTAACTTTATCAAAAGGATTTTTATATTCAGGCAAAACAATTGGATATTTTATTTTCCATTCATTAATTTTTGCTTTCCATTCATCAAAATTAAGAAACCCAATTTTATCCAACTTAGAAGTAATTTTTAAAATAAATTTTTTAGCATCACTTTCAATAGTTAAATCAGGAAAAATAATTGGTTTTTCTAATTCTGCTTTGTCAATATCTACAACAATCTTTTTTGCTTTTCTTGCAAAATCTCTATAAGCCCAACCTGTTAAGGCTAATGCAATTCTAGAACCAATACTTAAAACTAAATCAGCATTTTGAATAGCCATGTTTGCTGCTCGTTGCCCAAAAGAACCAACTCTTCCTGCATATAATGGATGCTCTTCCCAAATCAAATCATTAGCATTTCTTGAAGTAACAATTGGAATATTTAATTTATCTGCCACTTCTAAAAATTCTTTTTCAGCTTTAGCAAGTCTAACACCATTACCCAACAAAATAATAGGACGCTTTGAATTTTTAATTGAATCTACAACTTCATCAATGTCTTTTTCAAGAGGTTCTTTCAATTCTTCTTCTTGAGGAATTTTAAAACCACAAAGTTCATTTTTTTCAACAATTGAAGATTGAATATTAATTGGAATGTCAAGCCAAACAGGCCCAGGACGTCCTGATTTTGCTAAGTATAATGCTTTTTCAAGATGATATTTAATTTTCTTAGGATCTCTAACCATTACAGCGTATTTAGTTACTGGACGAACCATGTCAATAATATTAATCTCTTGAACACCTAATTGTCTTAATCCTGAATTTTTAATTGTTTGAGATTCATAAGATTGTCCTGAAATAACTAACATGGGGTTTGAATCTATCCAAGCTCCAACAGCCCCTGTTATAGCATTAGTTGCTCCAGGCCCGCTTGTAACCATTGCAAAACTAATATCATTAGCCATTTTTGAATATCCCTCTGCAGCCATTGCAGAAGCCTGTTCATGATGATTGCAAATATAATTCATTCCAGGAGTAATTCGTATAGATTCTAAAAGGTGCATTAAATTCCCACCAGAAACTAATGAAACATCTTTAATTCCATTTTCAACTAAAAAAGAAATAATATAATCAGAAACCTTAACCAAATCCTTTCTTTCATAAATCAAAAGAGTTTTTATTGAAGACTCAATCCGCGGATTATTTAATTTTTTTATATTAAATATTTCTCCTTTTTGAATTAAACCTTCATCTGTTTTAATTTCACCATTCAAAAGAACACCCACCTCAGAATTTGTTTCATTAAGATTTTTCAAAAATCCTTCATTATTACTAAAATTCCTAATCAAAAATTTATGTTTTCCAAAAACATTTGTAGAATTTTTATCATCACTTAAAAAAAGATAATGATAATTATAAGTTTCATCAGAAACATTTTTCTTATCAGTATAACCTTTCATTTCTCTGTTATATCCATCTTTAAGTCTAAACAAATCTGTTTTATTTGAAGGAGTTTCAATTTCCATTAAAAAAATCCCATTTTCAGAAACAGCCTCAGTCTTATGAAAAACTCCTTTTTCTAAAATCAAACCTTGTTTTTCATTTAAATTAAAACTTTTATTTAATGTAGAACAAACTGCTTCACCAGACATTAACAACAAAGAAGTTTTTTTATTTGGATGACAATGAGTAGATGTAGCATGCCCTTTCTTAATATACAAAAACCAAATAGAAATATCTTTATTTTCAAACATTAAATATTCATATCCCCATGGCTTGTTTACAACAAATCCTTTAAAATTCATTTCTTCTGAAAACAGATTTGTTGGACAATCATGAGCTAAAATACTTTTCTTATCTTCCTCAGAAATTTGGATTTTTTCTATCATTTTCTTGGATTTTATTTTTTAAATCAAAACTCCTAAAAACCTCTTTCATCCATTCACCTAAATATTTATAATGAGGACTTGAAATAATATTCCTGCTAACCACAAAAGGTGCATCAATATAATTTGCACCAGCATTATTAACATCATCTTTAATACTATAATAAGCAGAAATATCTCTTCCTAAAACAACTCTTGCAGAAATTAATAATTGAGCCCCGTGACAAATACTTGCAATAATCTTTCCATTATCATCCCATTGCTTAATAAAATTTAAAACAACTGGCTCTTGTCTTAATTTTTCCATGCATTTAGCACCTCCTGGCAAAACCATTAAATCAGCATCAACATTTCCCAACTCTTCATAACTAATAACTCTACATCTATCATCAGAAGGAATCTTTGTCCCCAAAATACCTAAACAACTTTTACCATCTTTCAAAGCAACAGTCACTTCAAATTCTTGTTCCAACAATCTATAATAAGGATAAATATATTCATGGTCTTGAACCAAATTTCCAGTTATAATTAATGCCCTTTTTATCATAATAAAAAATCACCAATTTACTTTTTAAAGATTTATGTAGTTGAGATTTATTTTATTAATCCAATCAATTATCTACAGATAATCAAACAATAAAAGTCCAACCATAATCTCCTTCAAATCCTTCTTCTTGATACAACTTAATCCAATCTTCAACACTCATTAAACATTTGCACAACAAACTCCATTGTTTTAATTTTGTTTCTTCATGCTCATTTCTCCAAGAATCATTTTGAATATAACTTTCACACCCATTATTTTTAGCAACTCTTAGCAATTCTTTCAAAACTCTCCGAGCTTCAGGAAAAGCACAAACATTTTCAATAGAAATAACACAATCAAAATAATCATCTCTAAAAGGTAAATCTAAATTATCTACTTTTATTAAAAACGGCATAACTTCATCACAAGCCTTTTTCTCAATAACTTCTGCTTCTTCATTTTTTTCAATTCCATTAATCAAAGCCCATCTACCATAACCTTCCATTGTATGATTCAAAGGATATTCACTTGGATGACAACCCCAAACTTCAATTCCTGGAATTAATTTCATTAAATCAAAAACCAAAAATCCTTTATGACATCTGTCAATCAAAACTTTAGAACCAGAATGCAAACCATATCTATCTCTAATAATCTCAGCAACTTTTCTCCACCTTCCATCATAATAATATCCTCCAAAACCTTTTTCACGAGAACCATCATAAAAACTAAAATCAAGTTTCTCAGCAATTTTCTTATCTTCATCACTAAGATAATCTTTCCTGCCTCTTTCTTTAACTTGCGACAATCCTGCTTGCTCTAAAATATTATATTCTTGCATGTTTCATAAAAAAAGAATTATCTTTTAAAGATTTATGTAGTGTTTATCTATTTCTATCAATAACATCCATTATATAGGTGCAAGGTTCAAAAATAGGAAATCTTTGTAAAACTGCTCTAAGACTTTCATTTTCTGTAGAAACAGAATAAATAAAAGGATGTTCATTTATTGCTCTTTGATTTCCATAAATTCTTTTAGCAATCTCTTTTGTAGAAACAGGAGTTTTAATTTCTGTAACCATACAAGGAAGAGTATCTCTATCATCAATTAAATCAACACCTGTTAATTCCCATTCTGAAGAATCTAATTTATATTCATGTTCCATTTGCTTTGTTAAACTTTTCATATAAAATCTTTCAAAATCAAATCCTTGTTTAAAAAAATCAGGATCAAATCCAGGAGTTCCACCTGACATTGCCATACAATCAGGAGCAATACCTAAATCTTTAGCTCTTTGAACAAATCCAAATTCAAATCCATTATCAGGTAACATAGAAAATGTAAAACATAAATATCTTGCTCTTTGTTCATTTGTTATTCCTAATTCAGGCATTAATTCTCTAACACTTTTTCCAGCAGGATATTGTCCAGGAACTAAATCTCCAGGAACAGCCTGAAGTTCAGTTGCTTTAAAATCATAATATCCTCCTTTGCAAAGTTTTATATTTTTACCATGAGGTCCGTCAATAACTGCAATATCTCCATTTTTAAAAGGTTTACTTCCATCTGCTCTTCTAGCTGCATCAAGTTTTTCACCTAAGGCTTCTCTAAAGGGTTTTAATCCATCAGGAACTTCATAATTCTCATCACTAATTTCAAAATTTAAATCTCCAAATCCTTCAACAGTTCCAACATATTTCATATGTTTTGAAGTTTTAGGTAAATCAAGTTCTCCTTTTCCATCCTTACTCCTAACCAAAGCTTCCAAAGCCCCTTCATCTAAAGCAGGATCAACAGCATAAGCAGTTAAAGCCATACCATTTCCTAAATCATGTTCATAAACTGCAGGTTCTCCAATTGCCATATGTCTCTCAACATAAATCATTTTTTAAACATTATTCTCTTTTAAAATATAGATTAAAATAAACACTATCTTAAAAACAAATAAAACCATCTAAAAAAATGAAATTCAATCCAGAAACTTATAAACCAATTGATTACAGAACTTGGGTTTTAGGCCCAGAAGCAAGACAAGGTGTCAATATCAAAAGATTAAAAACTCTTAATGCACAAGAACAAAAAGTTTGGAATGCAGTTCAACAATCACAAGATGCAAGAAATGACCCAGGACATGGAGAATTAGTAGCTTATTTTTCAAAATTACTAGCACCTTATTATCCAGATGCAATTCTTGAAATAGTAGTTCCAACTGCAATCTGTCATGATACTGGTTGGGCTGGTGAAGACCCTGATGCTTGGAATAAATTAGTACAAGAAAAAACAAAACAAGGAAAACTCCATGAACTTGATGACCCTAAATATAGAAAACAACATCAAGACCAAGGAGCAGAATTTGCATTAAAAGTTTTTAAAAAAATAGGTTATCCTTCAGAACAATATCATAAAGAATGTGCAGAAATTATTGCAGACCATGACACAAGATTAAAACCAACAACTGCTTCAGGAAAACTAGTTAGAGATGCAGATTATCTATGGAGAGTAACTTTGCCTTGCAATGAAATATATTTATTTAGTAAAGGAATTTTAAATCCCACAGAGGTTCTTCAAAGAGCAGAAGATTGTTGTTTAAATGTTAAACCTCCAAAAAAATCAGAAGATGTTGCACAACAAGTTGCAAGAATAGAAATCGCAAACACACTTTTATATAGATTTCAAGAATCAGGAGAACAAGCACTTAAAGAAAGAGGTTATACACAAGAATTAGATATTGTTAAAAGATTTTATTCAACTCCTATTTAATTCTTCTAAAACTTTCTTAACTCTCTCAACACCTTTCTTAATATTTTCAATTGAATTAGCATAGCAAAATCTAACATAACCTTCCCCACTAGCACCAAAATAAACTCCAGGACATGTTGCAACTCCTGCTTTTTCAAGCATTAAAAAAGTAAACTCTTCACTTGTCATTCCAGTTTCTTTAATATTTAACATAACATAAAATGCTCCCCGAGGTTTTACACAATGAACATTAGGCAACTTATTTAATTCCTCAACAATAAAATCTCTTCTTTTTCTAAACTCCTGAACCATATTATTAATAGGTTCTTGACTTCCAATTAACGCCTCAATAGCAGCTCTTTGAACAAAAGGTGCAACACAAGAAGTAGTTGTTTCTAACAACAAACCCATTTTTTCAATCAAATCAGCAGGTCCTGTAACAACCCCTATCCTCCAACCAGTCATTGCATAAGATTTACTAAATCCATTAACAACAATAACTCTTTCTTTACATTCATCAAATTTACTAGGTGTAAAAAATTTAGTTTCAGAATCTTCATAAATCATTCTAGCATAAATCTCATCACTCAATAAATAAACATCATGTTTTTTTGCAATCTCATAAATCTTAGTAAGTTCTTCTTCAGTCATCACAGCACCACTTGGATTATGAGGTGAGTTAATAATTATCATCCTAGTTTTAGGAGTTATTGCTTTTTCAATATCTTCAGGACTCATTCTAAATTCATTTTCTTCTTTCAAACTAACTTTAACAGGAACGCATCCTAAAAATCTAATTATAGAATTATAAGAAACAAAACTTGGATCAGGAATTATAACTTCTTCACCAGGATTAACAGCACAAGCAATTGCATAATAAATCTGAACATTTGCACCAGGAGTAATCAAAAGTTGATTTAACTCAGGTTTAAACCCCCTAGAACGTTCAGTAACTTCTGCAGCAACTTTTTTTAATTCCCAAAGTCCAGAAGAATTTGTATAATGAGTCTCTCCTTTTTCTAAAGAATCAGAACAAGCATTAACAATATTTTTAGGAGTATTAAAATCCGGGTCTCCAATTTCAAAATGAATTATATTTTTACCTTCTCTTTCTAATTCCTGTGCTCTTGCAAGAATCTGAAACATTTTTTGCCCCTCAATTCTATATGCAGCATCAGACAATCTTCTCATACTTTAAAACTTAAATCTCTGTATTTAAATTTTGTTAAAAACAACTATAATCATTTGATTACATAAGTTATTTCAAAACTATATCTTACCTCATAAATCTTTATATAGAGTTTTGAAATTATTTCAATATGGCAAAAGAAGAGTTAGAAATAAGATTGGTCCAGAATATAAAAGCATTACAAGCTCAAAGAGAAAAATTACAAGATATAAATGCTAAAAAAGAACTTGACCCTAGCATTCAAACATTAATAGAAGATTATGAATCTTTAACAGGAACTTCCTATAACCCTCAAATTTATCAAGATTAAAATGAAACTTTCAGATTATGTTGCAGATTTTTTAGTAAAGAAAAATATTAAACATACCTTTGGAATTACAGGAGGAGTAATAATTCACATATTTGATTCTATTGGAAAACATCCTGAAATTGAAAATATTTGTACTCAACATGAACAAGCAGCATCAATGGCTGCAGATGCTTATTCAAGAGTAAATGACAAATTAGGAGTATCAATTGCAACAAGTGGCCCAGGAGCAATGAACTTAATTACAGGAACTGCTTGTTCTTATTTTGATTCAATACCTTCTATAATAATCACAG
>Ga0265595_1000835_pt1 | contig 25864 bp, 29 predicted proteins | sample saktaG_15_FD_190148 | JGI IMG/M metagenome (GOLD analysis project Ga0265595, IMG submission 190148) | Saline water microbial communities from Sakinaw Lake, British Columbia, Canada - sak_2013_06_06_50m | ecosystem: Environmental > Aquatic > Non-marine Saline and Alkaline > Saline ...
CGACCTCCGGTGAGCGGAAGTCCTCCTCGGATGGCAGGGTCACCATCAGTCCACCGGCAATATCCTGGGCCAGGCGGGCGATTTCGTAGGGAAAGCGTGTCACGTTCTGCTTGCAGACATTGGCGAGGAGTGTGTTGACGTAGTAGGTGCCACTCGGTTCTTTATGGCCTTCAGACGCACAGGCAATAGAGCCGCAGAACAGGGTCTCGTTGAGGTGGTTCATCTCGATGATCTTGTCCTTGACATGTGATGCCTTCTGGGCACCGTTGTACTCGGCGACAGTCTGGGCGGCGCCGATAAGGACATCGCCGACCCCCGCCTTGCAGGCGTAGCTCTGGCGGTGGTACGATGCGAATTGTTCCACCAGCTGACCGGCAAAGTCCCACTCCTTGTACATGAAAACCCGATCCCAGGGGACAAAGACGTCGTCGAAGACCACCAGGGCCTCATGACCGCCATAGAACTGGTTGCCGCGATCCATGGTACCCTTTTCCAGTTTGCGGGTATCGCATGACTGACGACCCAGAATGTAGGTGATCCCCTCGCTGTCCGCCGGAATCGCAAAGGAGATGGCGTAGTCCTTGTCCTCCTCACGCATGCTTATAGTGGGCATGATGATGATCTCATGAGAGTTGAGCGCGCCGGTCTGGTGGCACTTTGCGCCCCTTACCATGATCCCGTCTTTCCTCTCCTCCACCACGTGCATGAACATGTCTGGATCAGTCTGCTGATGAGGAGCCAGACCCCTGTCACCCTTCGGGTCCGTCATGGCACCGTCACAGGTTAAGTCGTTTTCCTGTACGTATTCGAGGTATTTCAAAAAGCGCTTGTTATACTCCGTCTTGTACTTCTGGTCGATATCGTATGTGGTCATCGAAAGGGCGTTCATGGCATCCATCCCCACACAGCGCTGGAAACAGCAACCGGTCAGCGATCCGAGGAGTCGGCCCATCTTGGATTTCTTAACCAGATCCTCCGTACTCTGATGGATGTGGCAGAAGCGGTTGACCTTCTTCCCCGTGATATGAGAGGTGGCCGTCATCAGGTCCTCGTACTCAGGGTAATGGGCAAATTCATAGGTGGCGGCAACGGCATTCATCGAGGGACGGATGATCGGATTGTCAACAACATTCTCCACTTTTTTCCCAAACATCCAAACATTAAAATTTAACTTTCTCAAACTCTCTTCGTACTGCTTCGCGTTCATTAACGCCATAACTAAACCTCCTGTATCTTTATTGGCCTCTTTATCCTGCTTGAATAAAGTGGCGGCAATTTTTCATTGATAGCATACTTAAACGGGCACCTACAATTTTCGTGCCGTTCGCCCGTATGCAATCTCAGCATTCTGATAAAATATGTGAATCAGAATGGTTACACATTTACCGGAATCAACATATCACCCATTCTCCCCACTACTGCGCCGACAACATAATGCCTGTCTGCATTATTTTCGACAACAGGTGCCCATATCTATTGGAAATCAGACCACAATGGAATGTCTGGCAGAATGATGCCCAATGGCATTATTGGAGTTGGATATTCATTGAATCGGCTCAAAGGGTTGTGCCTGGCGGAACGAGCAAGACGGTACTGATCAGACAATAATGCTATATTGCATCATTGCATTTTTTGAGTTTGCGTGTCAGGGTTGAAGGATCAACCCCGAGGTGTGGCGCCGCCCTCCTTGCGTTGCCATATTTGTTGATGGCATCTCGGATAGCAGACATTTCCACACACCTCAAATGTTCATTAAGTGTTTTCCCCTGACATGGATTTTCATGTTCCGGCACCTTATATACCTCAGCCGGAAGATCGTTGACGTCTATATGGTTGCCGGGGGTAATGACCACAAGCCGCTCTATCAGGTTGGCCACTTCTCTCACGTTTCCAGGCCATGAATATTTGATCAATGTATCCATGGCCTCACTGCTGAAAACCTTTTTTTTGGCATACTTATTGTTGTAACGATTGAGAAAAAGCGTTATCAGACGAGGTATATCCTCGACCCTCTCGCGAAGGGGGGGAATATAAACAGGAATTACATGCAGACGATAATACAGATCCGAACGGAACTCTTTCTGTCTCACCATTTCCTTCAAATTCTGATTGGAGGCACATATCAGCCGCACATCCACCTTTCTGGGTTTTGTTCCCCCAACCCGCGTTATCTCGAAGTCCTGCAGCACCCTGAGCAATTTACCCTGAAGAGTAAGCGGCATTGACTCCACTTCATCCAGAAAGAGAGTCCCCTTGTCGGCCACTTCAAATAACCCAGGCTTCCCTTCTTTACTGGCTCCAGTGAATGCCCCCTTTTCGTATCCAAACAGCTCACTCTCCAGAAGCGTTTCGGGGATTGCACCGCAATTAATCTTTACAAAAATCCCTTTTTCGGCACGGTTTGACATGGCATGTATCTCTTCGGCGATTCTGTCCTTCCCGACTCCTGTCTCTCCGTGGAAAAGTATGGTTGCATCTGTCCTGCAAACACGCTCCACCAGGTCATACACGGATCTCATCGCCCTGGACACCCTTATGATTTCATTGTCTTTGTATTCCGACAGCTGCAGCTCCTGGAGCTTGTCTCTGTAGGCCCTTGTCATTTCCAGAGATTCTTTAAGCTGTTGATCCAGACTGTCCAGGTCGGTCATATCCCGGACATTGGTCACAACCATCTTGATCGTACCTTCATCATCAAAAAAAGGATTGCCTGTTACCAGTACATGTTTCCCTGTCTTCAACTTCTGTGAGAGGGTTACCGTCTTTTTCTCCTCCAGGACTTTCAATGTAACGCTCTCACTGAAATAACCCTCATTGACAAGGTCTCGCATATTGCGCCCCAGCACTTCCGGGGCCTTAATGCCGGTGATATTTTCGTACGCCCTGTTTACCCTTATCGTATTGGCCTCACCGTCGGTCACATATATTCCGTCATATGAAGAACCGATAATTGCCTCAACCTCACGTACTACTGTCTGATATCTGGACAGGTGCTGCGATATTTTCTCATACTCTTCCTTGTCGTGAAATACGCTTATTACCCCCACCAGTTCACCCTCCCAGATGATGGGGGTCCTGTTGACCAGAAACGAGCCTGTTCTATTTACAACAGGAACCGCTATCTGAGGCTCCCCTGTATCTATAATCTTTTTAAAGTCGAGCCAGGCATCATTGTCAATCTCGGAATAGTGGATGGAGCGGGGCTTTACCTCCATCCTGAAATCCAGAAGAGTCCTTGCTACCTCATTGATATATGCCAGATATCCGTCTCTGTCGATTGCGATAATCGCGAAATAAGCGGAGTCAAGGAGCGCTTTGAATGGAAGCTCCGGATTCGATAATATCTTTTCTGCGGATTCATTTTGCTCAGACATGGCAAAAACCACCAAAATATATCTTTGATAATACTGACATCTGTGAATGGCAGTCTATTAGAATCTACATCCGTAGTCAAATGCAAAATAGAAGGAAGTACCCGTGCCATAAGACAGGATTGATTAAAACAAACCAAAAGGGTATACAAAGAATCATGGGGAAAAAAGGTTAAGGAGGCCGTTATGAAACTAGACATACTCTTTATGGGAACGCCTGAATTTGCCATTCCTTCATTAAAGGCCCTCGTGAAAAGCGGTTATCATGTTGTGGGAGCTGTCACTCAGCCGGACAAACCGAAGGGCAGGGGGAGAAAACACATCGCTCCGCCTGTGAAAACCTGCGCGCTGGAGCTGGGAATTCCCGTCTATCAACCTGACCGCGTCCGGGACGAAGATTTTCTGGATACATTCAGAAAGATATCCCCTGACATGGTGGCACTGGTCGCGTTCGGTCAGATACTCCCCAGAGAGATTATCGATTCTCCCCGGTTCGGCTGCCTCAATGTGCACCCATCCCTGCTCCCGAAGTACCGGGGGGGGTCGCCCATCAACTGGCCCATTATTAATGGGGACAGGAAGACAGGTGTTACCATAATGCTTATGGATGAGGGGGTGGATTCAGGAGATATCCTGTTGCAGGAGGAAATCGATATAGACATTGATGATACATTTGACGATCTCCATGGAAAATTATCCGCAATGGGCGCGAGACTCCTGATCGGGGCTGTAGGGGGTGTGATGGACGGTATACTTGCCGGAACCCCGCAGGACCCGTCCCTCGCAACCTTTGCGCCTCTTCTTACAAGCGAGACAGGATACATTAACTGGGACAATGAAGCGGAAGTGATCGTAAATCTCATCAGGGGGCTTTCGTCTAATCCCGGAGCGTATTCCTTTCTCGGGGATAAGAAATTGAAGATATTCTACGCGGTGCCGGGGAAAGAAAAATCTTCAGGGGAAAAGGCACCGGGAACACTGGGGAATCTGATGGAAGCCGGACTACAGGTAGCCACAAGGGACGGACATGTATATCTCAAAGACGTGCAACTTGAAGGTAAAAAAAGGATGTTTATCGAAGATTTCCTGAGAGGATATCGTCTCTTGCAGGGTGATACACTTGAATAGAAACGGCTTTGTAAAAGATCTTGCTCTATGAAAAATACCCCACGCAATCTGTCTGTTCAGATTCTGAACAGAATAGAGGAGGGACATGCCTTTGCGCAGCCCCTTCTGGACGCATATCTTTCAAGGGATATCCTTGCCAATACACAGGACAGGGGGCTTCTGACCCGGCTTGTCTATGGAGCTCTCCGTCTCAGAAACCGTCTGGACTGGGTTATACGCGCGGTATACTCGGGCAAATTCGAAAGCATGGAGCCGGGGATACGCAATATCCTGAGAGTGGCGCTCTACCAGGTGATGTTTGCCGACAGGGTGCCGACGTATGCCGCGACGGATGAAGCGGTCAAAATGACGAAGAAGATGTATCCCGGGCGTTCAAACCTGGTCAACGCAATCCTTCGTAACGCGGCAAGGAAGATGGATACAATACAATATCCTTCCTTTGATGAAGATCCACTGCTTCACATCTCTGTATTGCATTCGCACCCATTATGGATTGTAAAAATGTGGGCGGAGGAGCTTGGCATTGAAGATACGCTTGCGCTGTGTAAAAGCAATAATGAGATACCACCCCTTACCATCAGGGCAAACCGGCTGAAAACCACTCGGCCTGATCTGATCGGAATGCTCGAAGATTGCGGCTGTGGCGCCGTGCCCTCAAGATATTCACCCGACGGCATCGTGCTATCTGACCTGTCCGCACCTGTCGTCAAAATGCCGCTGTATGAAGAGGGATATATACAGATCCAGGACGAGGCGTCCCAGTTGATATCCATCCTCTTAGATCCGAAGCCGGGGGAGATGGTGCTGGATGTGTGCGCCGGTGTAGGCATAAAGACGACGCACATGGCCGAACTGATGCAGAACAGGGGCAGGATAGTTGCAATGGATATAAGCAGCAAAAAAGTGGAAATGTCACGGGTACTGGCCCGCAGGCTGGGCGCGACAATCATCGAACCGATCGTCCACGATGCAACAAAGGACCCGCAGGATGATCTTCGCGGAAAGTTCAACAGGGTTCTTGTTGATGTCCCCTGCTCCGGCATGGGGACATTGAGGAGAAACCCGGAAATCAAATGGAATACCACACCAGAAGACATGAAAAAAAATCCGCCTCTCCAGAAAGAGATACTGAATCACTCTGCTCCTTACTTGAAGAATGGGGGAATTATGGTGTACGCTACCTGCACCATTTCATCCGCGGAGAATGAAGAGGTCGTAAGGGAGTTTCTGGCCGTCCACCCTGATTTCGAATGCACCCGCCAAACCACCTCCCCTGTCGACATGCTGGACAGACATGGAATGTTCAGGACATTTCCCCACCTCCATGAAACGGACGGCTTCTTTGGAGCCGCATTGAAAAGGAAAGGAGAATAATTATGACTAAGAAGATACCGACCCGCGATGAGGCTCTCGCGCTTCTGCATGAATATAACGAAAGCGACAGCCTGCTGAAGCATGCCTGTTCCGTGGAAGGGGTTATGCGTTACTGTGCGAGGAAACATGGTGAAGATGAAGACAAATGGGGAATTATCGGCCTCGTACATGACCTCGATTATGAACGTTTCCCGGATCAGCACTGCACCATGACAAGGAAAATCCTTGAAGAACATGGCTGGCCTGAGGAATATATACGCGCTGTCGTATCCCATGGATGGGGGATATGCTCGGATGTGGAACCGAAGAGCACTCTGGAAAAGACACTTTTCGCTATCGATGAACTAACAGGCCTCGTCACCGCCAATGCCATGATAAGACCTTCCAGAAGTGTCATGGACATGAGCGTGAAATCGGTCAGAAAGAAATGGAAGACCCCTTCGTTCGCGGCCGGCGTGGACAGGTCAATCATCCAGAAAGGCGCTGAGATGCTGGGGGTTGAAATAAGCGAGCTTATCGAAGACACCATTAACGGCATGCGTGAAGTTGCCGATGAGATAGGGTTGAAGGGAGATACCGCCCCTGAACCCTGAACATTATGAATTTCTTTTAGAACCATGCCTCAAATTGCAGGAATTTATAAACATAAATGGTCATTTTCCGGGGATAACCGGTAAAAGCACGCCTTATCGGTTGAATGTCACTGATTTATATGCGAACGGGCATACTAGAAGTCTCACCGGATAACACACCAATTGCAAGCATTGCAGACAGCAACAATCGAAAAAACAGATTGGCATGCAAATTGCTGATTCTCTAAGTACAAGAGCTTGTCTGAATAACCGGTAAAGGCGGACGCAATGTCAGATAGAAAAACAGACTGTGGTTTTACGCTGATAGAGCTTATGATCGTAATCGCCATCATAGGCATACTGGCAGCTATTGCCATTCCACAGTTTAATGCCTATAGAGACAGGGCATACCGGGCTGAATGTATATCGGTCGGGGAAAGCGCGCACAAGGCCACTATTCTTTGGTTTCTTGAACATCCATGTTCCCACTGAGCTACTGTGACTGTTGCCGGTCTGGCAGCTTATGGTTTTACGCAATCACCTAATGTTACTACTGTGTTTGGAAATACAGGAATAAACACTTTTACAATTATAAATACACACAACACAGGAGGACAGGTAATAACATTTCACGCCGACGGATCTTTCACCTAATGCGACCGGACCGCATTCCAGATGCACTGTCAACTCACACCTGTGAATACCCGAAATAGTTTGACTTTAAACCAAAAAAAATATAGCAGTGACCCTTCGAAATATGCAAGGAGAATGTACGCGAATGTTTTTAAAACAGATGCAGGTAGGCCATATGGCGGTATTCGCCTATATAGTGGGTGACAAAGAAAGTGGGGAGGGACTGGTTATCGACCCCGCCGCGGAGACTGACCGCATAATATCAGAGGCCGACAGCAACGGCATAACCATTAAATATATCGTCAACACCCATGGACACGTTGATCATATCTCCGGCAACGCCGACATGAAGGACAGGACAGGAGCGGATATTATCATTCACAGGGACGACGCCGACATGCTTGTTTCCACCCCTTCCATGGTACTCCGCATGTTCCACGCCAAGCCCTCTCCCCCGGCGGATATTACGGTGCGGGATGGTGACATCATTACAATCGGAAAAATAGAACTGAAAGTCATACATACTCCCGGTCACTCGCCAGGAGGCATCGCGCTCTATACACCCGGATACGTCTTCACCGGCGATACCTTGTTTGTAGAGGCTCTTGGAAGAACAGACCTTCCCGGTGGATCATGGAAGATCATGCATGAATCGATCATGGACAAACTGCTGACCCTCCCTGATGACACCATTGTACTGCCGGGACACAACTACGGAAAGGTGCCAACCTCTACCATAAAAAATGAAAGGGAAAACAACCCGTTTCTGAGATAAAAAAGGGGGATTACCTGTGGACAATAATGCTTTGATCAAGACAGAATTTGAAGGATTAAAACTCTTCAGCAGAGGAAAGGTAAGGGATGTATATGAAGTCGGAAACAACCTCCTTATCGTCGCAACGGACAGGATATCCGCCTTCGATGTCATTATGACCGATCCCGTTCCTGAAAAGGGGAAAATCTTAACACGCATGTCCGCCTTCTGGTTCAGCGAGATGAAAGACATTATAGCAAACCATATGATCTCAACGGATGTGGACACGTTCCCCGAAGAATGCGACGTTTATAAAAACGTACTGCGGGGAAGAAGCATGCTGGTCAAAAAGGCTGTCGCCCTGCCGGTGGAATGCATTGTACGGGGATATCTGAGCGGATCGGGATGGAAAGATTACTGCGTGGAAGGGGCCGTTTCAGGAGTGCGTCTTCCCAGGGGCCTGAAAGAATCAGCAAAACTCAAGGAGCCTATCTTTACGCCTTCAACCAAGGCCGGGGAAGGGCAGCATGATGCTCCCATGGCAAAGGGGGAGATGAAAAATTTGATCGGTCACGATATGACGGACAGAATCATCGACATCAGCATGAAGATTTACAACAGGGCACTCAAGATTGCAGAAAAGGTTGGAATCATCATTGCCGACACCAAGATGGAATTTGGAACAGTCGAAGGTGAATTAATACTGATAGATGAACTCCTGACGCCCGATTCATCAAGATTCTGGCCTGAAGATGATTTCGAGGAAGGCAGACCTCAGAAGAGTTTTGACAAGCAATTCCTGAGAGACTATCTCCTCTCAATAAAATGGGACAAGAAACCTCCCGCCCCCCCACTGCCGAAGCATGTTATAGCCGAAACGATGGAAAAATATAAAGAGGCCTTGAGGCGCATCGCGGGACAAGACCTTCCTTAAGATACTTGACATGCCGGCAGGCAGTCATTACCTTAAGTGCGCCGTTCGTACACCCTGCGAACAGTAAATTCGCCTATCGAACTGGAATCCATAAAATAAACCATGAAGAACGATTATTATTCAACCCTTTGCGTGGGCAGAAACGCCGCGAGTGAAGAGATAAAAGCAGCTTACAGAAAGATGGCCTTGCAGTACCACCCGGACAGGAATCCGGGGAACAAGGAGGCCGAGGAAAAATTCAAGGAAGCGGCCGAGTCTTATGAAGTCCTGTCCGATCCGAGAAAAAGGGAAATCTACGACAGATACGGACACGAGGGGCTGAAGGGGAACGGTTTTCAGGGATTTTCAGGATTCGAGGATATCTTTTCGAGTTTTGGCGACATATTTGAAGATGTATTTGGATTCGGTTCAGGCAGGGCAAGGTCGGGTACGGCAGCCCGGCAGGGTTCTGATCTTCGTTATGACCTGAAAATCTCTTTTATGGACGCCGCATTCGGAACATCTCCGGAAATAGAGATGGAAAGATTTGAAAAGTGCGGAGAATGCGAAGGCAGCGGCGCCGCGCCCGGAACACAACCGGCATTATGCCCGACTTGTCGTGGTGTGGGACAGGTGACCAGGTCGAGCGGCTTTTTCAGTATCAGTTCCGCCTGCCCGCAATGTCACGGCGCAGGAAGGATAATAGAGAACCCTTGCCGGACCTGCCGCGGAACAGGCAAAACAAGAGCCAAAAAATCCATACAGATCAAGATACCGCCTGGTGTGGAAACCGGTTCACGCCTGAGGCTTCGCGGTGAAGGCGAAGAGGGAGAATTCGGTGGACCCAGGGGAGACCTTTACGTCTTTATATACATAGAACCTCACGAATTTTTTGAAAGGGATGGAAACGATATAGTGTGCCGCATATCGATCCCCATGACCCGAGCCGTGCTTGGCGGAAATATTGAGGTTCCCACCCTGGAGGGCACGGAACGGATAAAAATACCCGGCAGCACCCCCCACGGTAAGATATTTAAACTGAGGGGTAAGGGAATCCCGCATCTCAGGGGATTCGGAAGTGGAGACCAACTTGTTCAAGTCACGGTAGAAATACCGACAGGCCTGAGCAGGAAAGAGGAAAAACTGCTCCGGGAATTTGCCGGGCTGCGCGGTGAGCTATAATCGGCAGAATTCACATCCTTTTTAAGGCATCTTGACGTTAGACGGCAATAATAATATGGGAATGAAACCCTTAGCGATTGTTTCCGAGGTGATACCCAATGTTGAAAAAACCATCTAAAATTCTGTTAAAAAAATGGAAGTTCCGAATTATCGTTTCCAGGCCTTTTCTCGGGTTTCTGTATCATTTCATACGAATCTACTCATCGACGTTTCGCTTGACTATAGAGAATGAAGACGCCTGGCGCACGCATATCCGGCAAGGGGGAAAGATCCTTCTCTGTGCGTGGCACCAGCAGTTTTTTTCTGCAATCAGACATTTTAAGGAATACGCACACTTACGCCCCGGCCTCATGATCAGCCGAAGCCTTGACGGCGAAGTTATCGCCGGCGTTGCAAATCGCACCGGGTGGTATACCATAAGGGGCTCTTCTTCAAGAGGGGGCCGCGAGGCACTAGGTAATATGATAATAAAGCTTAAGGAAACGGGGCTCGCCGCACATATAGTCGACGGACCGACGGGCCCTGCGGGAGTCGTCAAGGCGGGCGCCGTGCGGTTGGCGAATGCCGCCGGAGCCGCTATCGTGCCCTTTTATGCCAGCGCCGACCGGGCATGGTATTTCAGAAGCTGGGATCGGTTTATGCTCCCTAAACCCTTTGCCAGGGTGACAATACGATTCGGCGATATCATTCCATGGAAAGCGATGAAAAACGAGGCTGAATTTGAAATGAAGAGAAACACCCTTGAAAATATCATGTTATCCTCAATCCACTTACCCCAGATAAAAAATTCATAAAGATACGATGAGTTTGCTGCGGTCAAAAAAATGCCGCGGATAGTGACCGTTGAAAGCTGACTTTTTGCGAGTTTGTCACAGCTGAAGCAGCGCGGAAGCGTGTGTACGATCGTACAAATTCTATTTAAAATCCGGTTTTCTCCGCTCTCTCTGGGCACGCACACCCTCGCGGGCCTGCTCACTCATGAAAACAGGCATTCCCATTTCCATTTCCTTTTTCATCGCATTTTTAAAGGACTCGCCTTTTATAAGGTTTGCCAGCCTGACCATTCCCCTTACCGAATCGGGACCATTCCCGGCTATCCTTTCAGCAAGGACCATGGCTTCATCCATGAGCTTTCCCCTGGAAACAACCCTGTTCAAAAACCCCCACTCGTATAATGTGGCGGAGGAAAAATTGTTGCCTGTCAACAGTATCTCCATGGCACGAGTCCTTCCCACCTGCATCGGCAGAAAGACATTTGAACCGCCGACGGGCATAATCCCAAGGGTGGGTTCCCGCATCTGGAAGATTGCGTCCTCAGACGCGACACGCAGATCGCAACCCATTGCCATCTCAAATCCGCCGGTAAGACAGTATCCATGTATCGTAGCGATTACGGGTCTGTCCAGTTCCCGGTATTTCAGCATTGCCTTCCCTACAGAATCTTCCTCCGCCAGCAGCCACCTTTCCGCTTCCGTTTCCGGTTTGCGTGAGGCGGTGAGTATCGGTATCGCAGTGTTCAGATCCATACCGGAACAGAAAATGTCGGGCAGAGCAGAATAAAGAATCACAACCCTGACATCGTTGTTCGCCTGGCATTCATCCCATATTCTGGATAAATCGAGCAGTGCATCGGGGCTGAGAGCATTCTTTGTTTCGGGTATATTCAATCCTACCTTCGCAATATGACCTTCTATCTTGAATTCTACACCCATGTTGACCTCCAGATATTTAACATTGGGAACACCTAAACCAAATAACCATAGAATTCAAGATAAATATGGCAGGAGAAGGAAATTACGTGCCCTTACCGTGATATTGAGATCAGGAAAAATCCAACAATCTTTTGACATATCCCGGCAAATAGATTAGAAGAGCGATCTTGCTGAAGTTCATAAAAACACAGGAGCTAATCATGTATAGCGCAAGTGACTTGAGAAAAAGCCTGAAGATCCAGATCGACGGTGATCCTTACGTAATAGTGGAGTTCACATTTTCAAAACCGGGCAAGGGACAATCCCTCTATCGGTGTAAACTCAAAAACATGATCAATGGAAACCAGTTCGAACGCACCTTCCGTTCCGTGGAGACCTTTGAACCCGCCAATCTCCGGGAAAGAAAGATGCAGTACCTCTACGAGGAAGACAACCAGTACTGTTTCATGGACACGGAGACATACGAACAGGTCTACCTGACCGAAGATCAGGTCGGTGACGCGAAGAATTACATGTCTGATAATCTGGACGTTGAAATCCTTTTTTTCGGAGAGAAACCGCTCGGAGTAACTCTACCCAATTTCGTAGACCTTACAGTCACCAAAGCGGAGCCTTGGACAAAGGGGGATTCCGTTACGGGGAGAACTAAACCGATAGAGGTGGAAACGGGATATGCCCTTCAGTCGCCCCCCTTTGTTGAAGAGGGTGAGAAAATAAGAATCGACACACGCACCGGCGAGTATCTTACACGCGTCAAAGAATAATGGTTTTCAAGCAACTGAATTTTGTAAATGCGTCGTAATCCCACTGAAGTGCGATATACAACCACTACCATCCCCATCTCTTCTATCATCCTCGATGAAGACATCTATCCGAGAAAGTCAATCGATCATTGCAACTGCGGTCAGAAGGGCGAAAATATTTCCAAAACCCATCCCTGTAAATCCAACAGTAAAAACTCTCCTCTGCTGCCGCAGATTTGCAGACGGGTCATTCCGACAAGAGAAGGGAATGTTGCCCCTTTTCTAATCAAGCCGTTTCCTGAAGCGGGCGATTGCGCCGGTGAAAACAGCAAGGCCCAGGACAGCGAGCGCTACGTATTGAGGCCAGAGCACATCCAGCCCGACCCCTTTTAGAAAGATTCCCCGGATAATGATAAGAAAATATCGCAGGGGATTCAGATAAGTCATCCATTGAACAACGACGGGCATATTGGCGATGGGAAAAACGAAACCGCTGAGCATAAAGAACGGGAGAATGAAGAAGAACGTGGTCATCATGGCTTGCTGCTGCGTGGAAGAAACGGTGGAAATGAACAGACCGATGCCGAGCGTGCTCAAAAGGAAGATGCACGTGGCAAAGAAAAGAAGGAGGATACTCCCCGACAGGGGAATCTGAAACCAGAAAACAGCGATGATCGTCACCACAACCATCTGCGCCACTGAGATGACGATATAGGGGATGGTCTTCCCGACAATGAGTTCAATGGGTTCCAGGGGGGTAACCATGAGTTGTTCCATTGTTCCAGCTTCCTTTTCCTTGATAATGGCAATGGAGGTCAGAAGCAGGGCGATCAGCATGACGACAAAGGCGACAATCCCGGGGACAAAGAAATGCTGGCTGTCGAGATTCGGATTATACCAGGTCCTGATCCTCGCATCGATTTTCCCATAATCCATGCGAAACGGGTACAGTTCCTTCATCAATTTCTGATTCAGTTGGCTGAGAACCATCACGGAATAGGCTATCCGAATGGAGGCCATATTGCTTATACTGCCGTCTGCCAGGATCTGTATTTCAGCCGTTTCCCCTCTACTGATTTTCCGGCTCAAATCAGGGCCAATTTCGATGCCAAGATCAACCTTCCCGTCTAACAACAACTGTTCCATTTCTTTCTTGTCCTGCGAGAAACGGGCGATGCTGAAAGTTTTATTGGCGCTGAAGGCATCGGTAATCATGCGGCTTTCCCGCGTGCGGGCCTGATCCAGAATCGCCACCCGGATGTCCCTGATCTCGTAATTCACGACATATCCAAATACGAGCAACTGAATGATCGGAGCAATGATCAAGAAGCGACGGTTTTGCGGGTCCCTGAAGAGGAGAATAAATTCCTTGCGCACAAGTGCCCAGATGCGGAGCCAGCTCACGTTACAACCCCTCCTTTCTGAGCAGCAGGCAATTCAGTGCCGCCAGAATGATTAACATGACGATCATGACGAGAAAATTCGGCCACAGATGCGATAATCCCAGGTTCCGTAAGTATAAACCGTTCAGAATATCGATGTAATAGGTGGCGGGAACAATATACGTCAGAAGTTGAAGGCCCTTCGGCATATTGATCACCGGAAAAACGAAGTTCGACAACAACAGGGAAGGCAGGTACGTGATAAGAATGGCACCTTGGTTCGCGATGAGTTGGGATTTTGTAACGGATGAAATCAACAACCCCAGAGCAAGGGCAACGGCCAGATAAATGGAAGAAGCCATGATCATAAGCCAGAAACCGGATTTCATGACGATACCGAACAAAAGCTGCCCCATGAGAATGGAAACCAGGACATCAATCATGCCGACGAAAAAATAGGGGATGGCCTTGCCGACCAGAAACTCGCCGGCATTAATGGGAAGGGACTTGATCGTTTCCATCGTCCCGTTTTCATATTCCCTTGCGATAACCAGCGACGTCAGCATGGCTCCCACGATCATGATAATGATCGCAATGATGCCGGGGATAATGAAATTACGGCTTTCAAGATCCTCGTTGAACCACACCCGTACACGTCCCTCTATGGGCACTTGTATCTTCTCCATTCCCCGGCGGTTCAGAAATTCGGCCAGCAGTTTCTGATTGTACTGTTCGACAAAGGCATTCACATACCCCCTTGTGATACTGGCAAAATTGGGGTCGCTTCCGTCAAGAAGAATCTGCAACGAAGCTTCCCGATCCGCCCGGAGTCTTTTCGCCCAATTTGGAGGAATCACCACCGCCAGAGATGCCCAGCCATGATCCAGATACTTCGTCACCTCTTTTGTAGCCCCAAGCTGCGCCCCGATATGAAAATAAGGGGAGGCATCCATGTGTCGTATGAATTCGCGGGAGATATCGGTCCTGTCGTAGTCCACCACCACCGTCTCGATATTGTCCACATCGAGGCTAAGCGCGTATCCAAAAAGGAAGATCAGAAGCAAGGGAATGGCAAAGGCCAGGTAAAGACTGCGAAAATCTCTGATGAGATGATAGAACTCCTTGCGGGTTATGGCCCATATGTTTCTGAGGTTCAATGGTTGATACCCCCACGGGTCATTAGTGTGACAAACGCATCGTTCAGATCCGCATCGGAACGACCGGGACAGGCCGTAGCAATGATCTCCTGGGGACTGCCGGAGGCAACGATTTTCCCTTCGTTTATCATTACGATGCGTTGGCAGTGACGCGCTTCATCCATATAGTGAGTAGTCACAAAGACAGTAATCCCCTCGCCGGCAAGTTGACCGATAAAATCCCAAAAATGTTGACGGGTGATGGGATCCACTCCGGATGTGGGTTCATCCAGGAAAAGAATGTCCGGGCGATGCAGGAGCGCGCATCCCAGGGCAAGCCGCTGGCGCCATCCGGGAGGTAATTCCCTGGTCAAACGATCCTGAACCTCCTGAAGCTGCGTCATATCAAGGATCCATTCAATCCGATCCTTCCACTGATCCTGTGCCACACTGTAAATGCCCAAATAGAAACGAATGTTTTCAATAGGGGTCAGGTCTTCATACAGGGAAAATTTCTGAGACATGTAGCCGATGGACTTCTTTATCTCTTCTGGCTCCGTAAATATATCATGCCCGGCCACCTGCCCCCGGCCGGATGTCGGGTTGAGGATGCCGCATAGCATGCGTATGGTCGTGGACTTACCGGAACCGTTGGGGCCTAGGAAACCGAAGATTTCTCCCTTCTTAACCGAAAAGGAAATCTTGTTGACGGCGACAAACGTCCCGAAACGCTTCTCCAGTTCCCTCACAGCAATGGCGTCACCGTTTGAAGGAATCATGGGCAAGCTCCTGATCGACCTCCCGGATGCGGGAAATCATGGCGGACTCCAGTGTGGGATGAGAGGCGCGCATATCCGCCGGGGTCGCTGTACCCAGCAGTTGCGCCCGGTGCATCAGCCCCAGAAAATCGCATTTCTCGCCCTCGTCCAGATATGCCGTGGAAACCACGATGGTCATGCCTTCCTGTCTCATCTGTGCCAGTATATTCCAGAATTCCTGCCGCGAAACGGGATCGACGCCATTTGTCGGCTCGTCAAGGATCAAAAGCCCAGGTTCATGAACCAGAACACAGGCAAGCCCCAGTTTTTGCTTCATGCCGCCGGACAGGTCCCCCGCCTGACGATCAACAAAGGGAAGCAGGTTCGAAAATCCCAGATACTTCTCACGCCTCTTTATTCTTTCAGCACCGGTTATATTGAAAACATTCATAAAAAAATCCATGTTCTCAGCCACCGTGAGATCCTGATAGAGGCCGAATCGCTGGGGCATATAACCCATAATATCCTTGACCCGCTTCCTTTCGGAAACGACATCGATGCCGTCAATCAGAATAGTTCCGGAAGAGGGCCGGATCATCGTGGCCATCATGCGCAGTAGGGTGGATTTGCCGGCCCCATCCGAGCCCACGAGGCCGAAGATTGTCCCCTTTTTTACCTCAAAGGACACCTCCCGGACAGCCTCGATCCGGCCAAAATTCATCGATATTCGATTAACCTGCACAAAAGAATCATCGTAACCATGCATCGGCTGGCATTCCTGATTTTAACTCGAGATCCGGATTGGATAAGGATATCTTTACAAGGTAGACGAGTTTTACCCTCTCTTTCTGGGTCTGAATAATTTTGGGGGTAAACTCACCCTCGGGAGAAACAAAGGAGACATATCCCGTATAAACCTTTCCGGGAAAGGTATCCACCATGACCTCCACCTTCTGCCCCGGCTTGACTTTTCCGATCTGGGTCTCATCCACGAATATCTTAAGGTCCACCCTTGAGAGATCCGCAAGCGTCAGGACTTCACGACCCGGCGTCACCACTTCCCCCGGCTCAACATTACGACTCGTTATCGTCCCTGAGAAAGGCGATTTAAGTTGAGTATACCCCATCTGAATACTCGTCTGATCAAGGGCCGCTCTGGTCGCCTGAGCCTGGGACCTGGCGGCTTCAACATCCTGTCTGCCGGCTTGGATTTTTTTCAGATTGCTCCGGGCCTGCCTGAGGACGGCTTCTCCTTCGGCCAGCCTGTACATAGCGGTTTCATAGCCTAGTTTCACCGCATCCCGTTCCTTTTCCGAGGAAACGCCCCTCAGAAAAAGCCGTTCATATCTGTCATAATTTTTTTTGGCATCATCCATAACATATCTGGCGCTTGCAACGGCGGCTTCGGCTCTCTCAATCTCGGCGGGCAACGTTTTTGTATAGATCTCCAACACCGTTGAAAGCTGTTCCTGGCTTCTCAGCGATCTGTTCAGTGTTGCCTTCGCCTGATCATACCGTGCCTGGAACTCCGATCGGTCGAGTTCAGCCAGCACTTGATCCTTTTCCACATGCTGGCCTTCATTGACAGCCACTTGGAGCACCCGACCCGCCGCCTGAAAAGCAAGATTGGATTGGATCGCCTCAATCGTTCCCGAGAAGTATAATTCTTTGTGTCTGTTCTCCCACTGTCCGTAATAAACGAAACTGCCCACGCCTATAAGTAGGATAAAAAAAACGACTACGATGATGATTCTTCTCTTTTTCAAAGCAATTTCCTCCATCCTTCAGATGATCACTGTCCGCTGTTTCCCGAATCCTGTTCCACACCCATAGCCCTTTCCAGATTTGCATGACTGATATGATAATCGCCTATGGCGTTGGTGTAGTCAGATTTTGCCCTGGTCAACAAGATTTGTGCGTCAAGAACGTCCGTTGAAGTCGTCACCTGTTCCCTGTACCTTTCCTGGGTGATGCGGAAATTCTCCTCTGCCTGTTCGATGGCCTTCCGGGACACAAGGATCTGTTTCTCCGCCTCACGCATGAAGAGATCGGCATTTTTAACCTCAAGTATAATCATGTCTTTTATATTGGCCAAGGCGTCCGCTACCTGATTTTCCCGGCTTTTACTTATATCAACCCTGTTTTTTGTCCTTCCCCATTCCCAAAAATTCCAATTTGCAACCGCCATGAGATACCAGCTTTCCTGATCCTTGAATTCATTTCCGGAAACGCCGGGAGTATCTCCGAAACGGGAGTAATTACCGACAAGGGCAACATTGGGGAAAAACTCACTTTTTGTCTGGTTGACAATCTTTTTTGCCTGCTCTACTTTCATAGAATAGGCTCTTATCTCTGGACGGTTTTCGAGAGCAATCTCCTGACAATCCCCGGGAGATTTCTCAAAAGGTTTATATGCGAATATGTCTTCCACCTTCACTGGCGCGTCTATCTTTCTCCTGAGAAGCGTATTAAGTTTTGCCCGTGCCAGTTCAAGGCTGTTTTCTGATCTGAAAAGAAATTGCCGGCCATTGGCAAGCTGGACCTCGGCATGGAGAAGATCATTCCGCGGGATCATCCCGACATCAAAAAAGCCCTGAGCCATATCACGATGAGCCTCAAGTTGCTTGACCGACTGCCGCGCCACCACCAGAAGTTTCTCCGCCTTGATCACGTTAAAATAGGCAACCTTAACGTCTTGGATAATATCCAGCACAATTCCCCTCTCCTCCATTTGCGCGGCACTGACCCCAAGTTTGCTGGCCTCATAGTTCGCACGGATGCCTCCGCCGGTGAAAATCAGCTGCCTGGCCTCCAGCGCCCAGGTATAATTATCCTCAGTGCCCACGGTAACGACAGTTCGTGAAGCGGGAGTAGGAAATCCATGGATGGTGGAATACGGGGCTTCGTTATACCGGATATAGTTGTAAGAAGTGCTGAATTTTGGCAGAAACCCGGTAAATGCTTCCCGCTTCTGCGCCTCCGCACCGGTTACGCCTTCCCTGGCGGCATGAATGATCACACTTTGCTTCAAAGCCAAATCAATACTGTCCCGCAAAGTCAGCATGCCCTCCCCTTCTGCCGCTGACACAGACGATGACATCACAAAACAGCCCAGCAAAACAACAACCAATCTCCGTAACATGACATTTGGTCTCATAACTTCATAGTCCCACAATAATTGTTTTCTTTTATCGTTTAATGACTTGCAGAATCAGATGTGCCCTTCCCCCTAAAAAGTGAACACACACGTAAGCTGCCATAGACAGCTTGCTAAAGTCAACAGGAGAAACATATCCCAAAGCTGAATGTCTCCTGAGCCTGATTGAGGCGCCATGGAGTTCCCAATCCAGCAGTTTTTTGTCTTTCTTCAGAACATCAAGAAACATTTGTACTCTTAGATCCAACGATTTATTTTGCCGCTTATTGGAAAACCGCAGGAACTTACTGACCCAGTAAGCTTAAAAAGGGATTTGGGTTTCCGGTGCCAACTTACGCTGGGCAATAAACTTTTAAAACTCAGGCAAAATATCATTCATCTTTCTGCTCCCGATGACGAAAACCCCTCAACCTGTCCATCATTTGCCAATAATCACGGATAATACGCATTACGCTTTTCCTGATAATAACCACTTTTTATAGAAGGGTTCAATAACAATTATTTGATTTTAAAGGAATATGGGTGTAAAAAAATTACCCAAAGAATTTTTTTTTGTTCAGACCGGAATAGTATGTAGTATGTATATTAATTGTTAGCGTATGATTTATCATAAGTGGAAAGAAAACTATGATAGTAAAATAGATAGAAGAAGCAGTCCACAATGCTGAAAGAGAAAATAAGAAAATTGCGATGTTCCACTACCAAATTTTGATTCATGCGGACGAACTTAAAGGTATGGACGCTGTCCAATTTTGTCAGGAAATCAAAGTTCCTATATCTTATGCTACTGAATTCAGAAAAATGTTGAGCCTTGCCGCGCTTATGAAAGAAAAAGGCACAACTATTAATGAGCATTGACAGATCTAGATTGAAAAAAGTCCGCTAATCAGTCGCTACAGCCGATCGCGGCCCCATGGGCCACTCCGGCTGAGCTTTTCGTTAGCTACACACATTACCCATGAATAGGAGGTTTTATGTTTAAAGTAATGCAGAATGGCGTGAATCGTTTAGATATTGAGCTGAGTGGAAAGTTAGACGCTGAGGAAATGAAAATTGCGTTAGATGAACTTGTCAGTAAGTCGAAGAATATTCAAAACGGCAAGATGCTGTATGAAATTATTGACTTTCATCTTCCTTCACCAGGTGCAATTGGAATTGAATTTTCTCGCCTTCCTTCAATGTTTGGACTTATGAAAAAATTCGATCGCGTTGCGGTATTGACTGACAAGGCTTGGCTAAAGAATGTAAGTGAACTTGAGGGGACTTTGTACCCAGGTCTGGAAATAAAGGCTTTTAATAGGGGTCAAAAAGAAGAGGCAGAAGCCTGGTTATCAAGTTAGAACGACAATTCTAATAGAAAACAGCTAACCTGACACTTCACCAGACGCGAAGAAGCGTGGCACTGAATCGGAGATACCGTAGTCGCTCGTTTTTCCTACCGCGCGCTGGTGAGCTTTTCGTTAGGCGTTTGTAAAGAAATAGAGATTAGAATTCAGACTGCTTGAAGGAAATAGAAAAACACAATGAGCAATCACATAAATAGCGTTACATTGCATCCTGAAAAGTATCCATCGGATTGTCATTACCCCTTCTCTTTACCGATTTTTAATCAAACTAAGCAAATGCTGTTCGAATCCCCAGTAACCTTTTTCGTAGGGGAGAATGGTACGGGAAAATCTACTTTATTGGAGGCATTAGCACTTGCGAGCAATATCCATATTTGGCGTAAACAAGAAGGTGCACGCTTCCAGGTTAACCAATATGAAAAACAATTATACAGATATATCTCCATAGAGTGGGCAAATGGAAGCGTACCAGGATCGTATTTCGGTTCAGAAATATTTAATGATTTTAGAAGAATACTCGATAGTTGGGCAGCCTCAGATCCTGGGCAATTAAATTATTTTGGTGGAGAATCGTTGGTTACACAATCGCATGGTCAATCTATGATGTCTTATTTTCGTTCCCGCTATAAGATAAGAGGAATCTACTTTCTAGATGAACCAGAAACAGCGCTATCTCCCAAAAGTCAACTTAAATTGCTAGATATACTTCGTGAAAATAGCAAAGTAGGACATGCACAGTTTATAATAGCGACACATTCCCCAATTTTGTTGGCTTTCGAAGATGCTAAGATATACAGTTTTGATCATAGTCCAACAAGTGTAATAGAGTACCAAGAAACTGAGCATTATCAAATATACAGGAGCTTTCTTCTTGAGAGATAAGAAATTTTAAAATGCAAGTTTTATTATTGCTAAATTTAAAAATCTTGTAACAAAGGTAAACCAAGCGGCCAACCAAGCGTTTAACACCGCTTCACTGCGGTACGCTCGGACGCCGTGATCGGCGCCGGTTAACTTAACGTTTGATTCTCAAAAACATAATTTAAATTATGGATCTTAAAAAAGCAATTTCAGAAAGGAGAAGCCATAGGCAATATACAAATAAGAAGATCTCTCAGGAACAAATAGAAGAGATCTTGGAAGCAGGACTCTTAGCTCCTTCTTCCAAAAACCGCCAACCATGGTATTTCGTATCTTGCGGACCTAATAAAAAAAATGTGATCCTTTCTGTTTTAAAAAGAAAAATTGAAGAATTAACTTTAGAATCAAAAACTGTTGGTAGTTTGCCGATTAGTACAAACTCGATTAAAGTATCTTCTGAATTTCTGCTGGTTTACAATCATTATTCGAATAAAGAGGCTGATTATAATAAAAACCGATGGAAAGCTGACATTCTATCCATTGGTGCTTGTATTCAAAATATACTTCTTGCTGCACATAGCAAAAATATACAAACTTTATGGATTTGCGACATATTATATGCTGAAGCAGAGATTAATAGCCTTACGGGAATAAATGATGAATTGGTTGCTGGAGTAATACTTGGGATCGGAGCCCGAAAAGATATTCCAAGAAGGCCAAGGATAGAATTGGAAAACAAACTAGTCCGAACTAACTAAACCGAACAAATGTTTTAACACGACGTTTTTCGTCGCTGCGCTTTGAAAAACGCGGGTTAAACAAGCGTTATCTTCTAATAAATTATCAGGAAATTGTATGAATAAATTAAATGAAGTCATTATTCGAAATGCACGTCCCTCTGATCATGAAAAAGTTATCTCGGTGATGCCTGAATGGTGGGGCGGCCGTGATCTATCCTCCTCTGTGCTAAAAGTTTTCTTCATACATTTTAGCAATACAATCTATATTGCAGAAATAAATAATGAGTTAGTTGGCTTTCTAGTAGGTTTCATGTCGCAATCGGAAAAGAATGTGGGATATGTGCACTTTGCCGGGGTTCATCCCAAATTCAGGAAGTCAGGTATCGGACGTCTGCTTGTTGAAAAATTTTATGAGGAGTGCAAAAAAAATAAGAGAGCGATTGTTAAGTCCTGCACTTCACCAATTAATAAGTTGTCAATTAGATTTCATCAAAAAATGGGTTATATGATTGAACCGGGTGACGGAATTATTGATGGTGTGCCTGTTACATTGAATTATTTGGGGAAAGACAATCCCAAGGTTCTTTTTAAAAAGGAATTAAGATAACCAGTCAATTCAGCCGATCACTTACGCTCCGGCTGATTTCTTCGTTATATGATCTTAATTAAAAAGTGAGAAATAAACTACAAATGGAAGAAAACCAGGAAAATAAAATCGGGCTGGAATTAAAGTATCATCTAATAGGTTGGATACTTTTTATTATATGTGCCATTTTTTTCATCGCATCAAGCTTGAAAAATCATGATACTTTGGCATTCATAGGTGGTGTTATCTTCTTAATTGCCTGTATAGTTTTTCTTATACCACTGGTTAGGCCAAATAAAAAAGCAGGGAAAGACACAACAATACATGATGATAAAAAAACATATAACCAAGCTAATTCAGCCGACGTAAAAATACGCGCGGCTGATTAGCGGCGTTATAAGGAGAAACTATGGAAGATAAAAAGGCATTGACGGCACCATGTGGATTAGATTGCTTCAATTGCGATATCCACGAAAGCAACCTGACAGATGATCTTGCCGAATTGATTCATGCAAAAATGGGTGTGCCGAAGGAGGAAATAGCGTGCAAGGGGTGCCGCCAACAGGACGGCAATCATTATCATCTGCCGCAGGGATGTGCAACTCTTGATTGTGTTAAAGCGAAAGGCGTGGCATTCTGCTCCGAATGCAATGAATTCCCTTGCGTTTTGCTGGCACCTATTGCTGATCAAGCCTCCCGTTTCCCTCACAACATGAAGTTGTACAATCTCTCTCGTATCAGAAAGATCGGGCTTGATCGCTGGATTGAAAAAGAGGCCGCCCCGATACGAAAGAAATACTTTACGGCAAACTTCGTTGTAGGCAAGGGTCAAGCGGATTAGGATATAGCAATACGGGATAAGCCTTATAACAAAGCGCTTACAACCGACGCGAAAAAGCAGCGCGGCTGATTAGCAGCGTTATAGGAGGTAGAATACATGCCATTTCTTGAAGATGTTGTTCTTACTGAATCAATAGAAATTAAAACAACGCCGGAACGAATTTTCAGCTACCTGACTGGTATTGTTGATGATGAGAGTTTTAAGACATTGCATTCGGACAATGTTTGTTTCCGGTGGCTGAGAGGTCAACCGTGGATGGTAGGATCGGTAGCATATGCTGAGAAATGTCTTCATGGTAAACTACACAAATTCAGATTCGTAGTTACTGAAATGTTACCGAATAGGCACATAGAATACGCGCCAGCATCACGACTTATGAAGAAGTTCTTCCCGAGAAAAGAATTCACCATTGAAAGAAAAGGTGATCTTTGTATCTTCATTACATCTGCGACTTTTCGTGTTGGTTGGATTGGTAAGACATTTTTCAAGAGAGCTATTGATAATGGCTTGGCGAGTTTCAGAAAATACCTGAGAGAAGAAGGCGAAAACCTGAAAACTATTCTAGAATCGCGGTACACATAACAAATCACTACACTGGACGTCGCTACGCGCCGCCAGTGAGTTCAATCGTTGGGCATAAGGCATACATAAAAAATCGCAATGTTAAAGGAGCGTCATAATGTCTGAACAGCAAGAGAAAGTGACTGTGCGTTTAATAAACCAGAAGGTTCAATTTATCGGGGTATCAGATGCAAATCCTGAACAACCCATCACGTTCGATTATAAACCTCCACTCGGAGACGGGCTGGGTTATAACGGACTTGAATTACTACTTATGAGCCTGAGCGGTTGCAGTGCTACAGCCATTGTTTTTCTACTGAGAAAAATGGGGAAAACGGTATCTGGATTGGAAGTGCATGCAGAAGGCATAAGGAAAGAAAAGCCGCCCATAAAATTTGAAAAGATCTTTATAAAATTTATACTGGATTCAAAAGACACCAAGGATGCAGACATCCAAAAAGCAATCCAACTCTCTGAGCAATCAGTCTGTCCTGTTTGGCAGATGATAAAGAACAATGTCGAGGTGGTACCGGAGTACAAAATCATTACTTAGTGGAATAATGGAAGACTAGCCCAAAGAGCTAATCCAGCGGACGACTTTCAGCCGTTGCTGATCTGGTCGTTGGCCCGCAAGAAAGAGGAATATGAGACCATGAATTCAAAGATTTCTATCAGGAACGAGGCGCATGACGATGTTTGCACGATAACTGAGGTGACTATCATAGCGTTCAAGACCTTGGAGATCAGCAACCATACGGAGCAGTTCATCATCGAGGCGCTACGTGCCGCCAAAGCTCTCACGGTATCGCTGGTTGCAGAAATGGATGGCCGAGTGATAGGGCATATTGCTTTCTCTCCCGTGACCATTTCAGACGGCAGACCGAACTGGTATGGACTTGGGCCTGTTTCCGTATTACCAGAGCACCAGCGGAAGGGTATCGGCAAAGCACTGATAAAAGAAGGGTTGTCACGTCTGAAAAATATGAATGCTCAAGGATGTTGTCTCGTGGGACATCCGGATTACTACAGGAAATTCGGGTTCAAGAACATGTCTGGACTGGTGCATGAGGGAGTACCACAGGAGGTCTTCTTCGCTCTGTCTTTCGATGGGCATACTCCGCAGGGTACTGTCGCTTTCCACGAAGGATTCAAAGCGGATGGCCAACAAAAGGTTACAGGCGACGCTTTACAGCGCGCCTGACCCTTGGCTTTATAGGAAAAAAATGAAAATATTAGAAGATATAATACTAGAAGATTCAATAGAGATAAAATCGAAACCAGAGGTTGTTTTTAATTTTATAACCTCTTTGGTAGATAACGAAAGTTATTGTAAATGGCACCCAAAAGACCACATATCTCTTCAATGGATAAAAGGTAACCCTTGGGAAGAAGACTCTGTCGTTGTAGCAAAAGAATATGTTCATGGTGTTAAGCATACATTCAAATTCATTGTAACAAGTGTTAAAGAAAATCAATTAATAGAATATAAGCCAAAGTCTAAGTTCCTAAGAATTTTTATTCCCTTAAATTCGTTTAATTTTGATTCAACACCAGATGGATGTGTTTTCACTGCCAGGGGAAGTTATAGAATTGGACGTTTAGGTAAACTCTTCGCAAAAAAATTTATTGATAAAGGTATTGAATCAATGAAGTTACATTTAAAGGAAGAAGGCCAAAACCTTAAGAAGATCATTGAAACAGGTAACCTATAACAACATTCAGACCGAATTCACCCGCCGGTCGTTCCTCCCTCTGGGTGAATCGGCTGATGCAGGCGTTATGTGAAAAATGGAAATAAAACATTAATTTCTAAAAAGATAAGGAGAGGATTATGAATAAAAAATATATTGGTATTGTACTTATAGTAATCGGGGTTGCTTTAGCCGCGTGGGGCTACAATTCCTATGATTCAGTTGGTTCTCAAATTAGCAGAACATTCAGCGGAGACGCACCGATTGAGGCATGGGCAGGTATGGTGGGCGGCGCTATATGTATAGTGATTGGAATCCTCAAGGTAAAGTAAAATAACTAGTAAATTCACTGAGGGAATAATGGTCGCTAGTAATCACATAACAAATGCATGTAGTCGGATCATCAAACCGCTACGCGCTTTG
>Ga0265595_1000836_pt1 | contig 25860 bp, 19 predicted proteins | sample saktaG_15_FD_190148 | JGI IMG/M metagenome (GOLD analysis project Ga0265595, IMG submission 190148) | Saline water microbial communities from Sakinaw Lake, British Columbia, Canada - sak_2013_06_06_50m | ecosystem: Environmental > Aquatic > Non-marine Saline and Alkaline > Saline ...
TTAACAAACATTTTTATCTTTTCCACTTCCTCTGGCCCGTATTTTATTTCCTGAAATTGTTCCTGGTTTTTTGTTTGTGCTGGGCCAAGGAGTTTTGGTCTGTATTTGTTTTTCCTTGAATAATCAATCCACCATATTTCTCTATCCCACCAACGGAGCATGTTTCTTAATTCCTCGCACCCCTTGGAATCAGAATTTTTTAACAATTGCGATAAAAACCAGTTAACAATCCTAATATGCTTTAATCTCTGTTGTTTGAACTTTTCTATAAGTATCATTCTTGTCCTGTGTAAAAAATGCACTCTCCTAATAGTCGCATCTTGTTCTTCATCCATATTTTTGTTTTTATCCTAACTGTAATTCCGGAGCCGACCAACCAAAAAGGCAGTTAAGAGTTTTAATCCAGTTCGACAACTGAATGAAATCTCCCAACCGCCTTGACGATTAGTCGTTTATTTCATGTGGCTCCCCGCAGATTTCCCAGGTCGCCTACCCTCTAAAAAGAGGGAGATATAAACGGTTTGTTAAAACAAACAAATTTATATTTTCAATCTACATCTTTATTATAGCATAAAAAATCGCTTATGTCTATTTTAGGACTTTTCCCGACCTCAACCATATCAGGTTAGACTGGCAACATTTACCGGGACACCAATTTTTCTTTCCATCTTTTATCTCCCTTGGTGTCAAAGATTTATACCATATTAAGAAGTCCTCAAGTTTTTCAAACCCTATTTTGTGGAGGAAATCGTTTAATCCAACTCCCGACCCACCACTGGGATGAAACTCTTTGTTCTGGTAATAGCCCTGCAATATATCAAATCTATCTTTATTTTTTATTTTTTGTAAACCCATATTCTTAATATAATATAAACGAGTTATCTCCAATAAGGGTCGTATTTACATCCTATGCCAGAACAGTCACCTTCCGAATTATACTTGCTTTTAGCATTAACATATTCATCGAAATTAAATTCTATATCATCTCTAAATTCTATTAACTCCTCATAAGAAGGATCGTAACGAACAGATTTTAATGAATTAGAAATGCCATTAAGTAGCAATTCCTCTTCGGAAACACTTGGCTTAAGAAGTATATATCCAGCAACGATCAAGACTATGATTAGAATAATTAAAAAAACCGCGCCACCTCTGGTCTTTACCATTCCGTCGATCCAAATAGAAATGTCTGTTTTTTCTTTCATAAATTTAGATGGCGGTAACAAAAAGCCCACCACCAGTTAAAGCCTTGCGACTTACACACAGGTTTCCCTGTATGACGCTATGAACGTCCCTGATGATGGGATCTTTATGTTCATAGCGCTTTTATGCCATACCCTACGCTTTCACATAGGGGTTAGGCAAGAATTATTAAGTTGTAATTTTACTTTATCACAATTTATTTATTTTTTCTATTCTATTGCTTCGTCTTCTTCCAGATTGTATTCCTCATAATCCACTGAATATGCTCGGCATCGTCCTCATCCAAGCCGTGCTCAACTATTTTTCTTAATGTTTCATCGTCTGGCGTATAGCAATAAACTCTATATTACACTTCTCTTATTAGCTCGAGCAATCTTGTTAATTTTGATATTTGAGCCGGTTCATTTAGTTGCATTATTGGGTGATCGTCATGCATATCTTCGTGCCAATTATCATCCAAAATTTCCTGTTTCACAGGGCAGGTTGCGCCTATTTCCTTCAGATATGTATTAACGCTTTTACTCTTTAATGTATCTGGCGTTAATAAAAAATAGTATTTTCTTTTTAAAATATGCTCCAAACACGTTCTAGCTTTCTTTAGGGCATTTTTAACATTCGTGGAGTTTTGTATAGAACTTTGTATATATTCAAGATCTTTGAAAAAATCTTCTTTCATAAAATCGTCTTCCACATCACATGGCTGCAAACTGGATCCATCCGTTTGAGAATAATGTATTTTTAGAGTTTTCATGCCAGCTGGGAAATCCCTACATAATCGGCACAAAAATCCTTTGTCATGGGTAAGGATTATTTTCTGCGCAGGTGCATCTTCGTTTCCATTTTTTATGTTCATTAAAAGGCGTATCGTTTCTGGCTTTCTATTCTCATCAAGGCTTGAAAAAGGATCATCAAAAACAATGATTTTTTGTCCAAGGTTTGCATCCTTTTTTAATTTAGATAAAAAGAACGCGAAGGCAAGTGCGCGCCTATCAGAATCGCTTAAGGTATTACCAAAATAATATTTATCCTCTGGCTCCTGCTCACCTTCAGATCTTTTATTACTAGCCGGTATAATGACGTCATCACCAAAATCGAATTCGTATTCACAAAAATGCGACTGCTTTGCGCCTTTATGTTCTTTAGGAGTAATTTTTTTAATTTGAAAATCCATATGCATTTCCCCAAGAAAGATATTTATATTGACGTTATGTTCGTCAAAGATCAATTCTACTTTCTTGCTAACATCTACACTTTTTTGGTTTATGGTTTCTGAAAGTAACTTCACTTTTGCAGAAATATTTTTATATAAAAGAACGTTCTTGATCCAATCTTCGGAAAATCTTGCTTTCTTTATCCTTAACATTTTTCTTTCCTTTTCCATTTCATGAGAATCTTTAACCTGATCCAGTTCTTGTTTCTTATTCTCTATGTACTTAGCGATTTCATTAAAGTCGTTTTTTATTAACAAAAAATCTCCGTTTCCCGCAAGATTAACAGAAAGATTTAGATTATTATTTTTTTCTCCAACTATTTTATCTATATTATTTTTACTGTTTAAAAGCGCCTCTTTATTTTTTATACAGGGATCTAAACTAATACCCAATTTTTCGAACTTTAATAGCTCCCTTTCTATATCGACATTTAAAAAAGTACTTTCAATGTTACTAATTTCGCCCTTAAATCTCTCATAGCTGCCGCTGAAAAAACTAATATATTTAAATATCAATTCCTTTGCGGAGCCATCTTTAATAGATTGACCGCAAAAACGCAATATTCCTTTTCATCTTTAAGCAATGAAACACCTTCACGTAAAAAATTTTGAGAATGGTCGGGATCATTAGATGTCTTGTCTATATGTCCCTTTATAGTTTCTTCTGCTCTAGAATCTAGGGATTCTTCCATCTTTTTTTCAATATTTTCAAAGTCAATCTTAAAAACATTCCTGGAAAGTAGAAACTTAAGTTGCGAAAGGTTTTCTTGTTGTTTGGCCTCTTTATCCTTTTCAAAAATTTGCATGTTTATATCCGCAAGGCCTTCCTCTGGCAAATTTATGAATTTTTCAAAAGGAATCAAGGGTTCAAAATCCCACGGGTATTGCTTTGGAATATCGTTCTTACTTTGGTCTAATTTCTTTTTCTCTTCAATGTCTTTTTCAAGAGAATCAATATCTTGCTTAACTCCATCACTTAAAAATATTCTGTACAGATTAGCTTTTTGCTCCTTACCTATTTCTTCGCCATAAAAAACATTATCCGAAATAAATTTATTGTCAAAAATTTCAATATTTCTGTTTTCCCATTTAATTGGGAAAACAAACTTATTATTATCATCCTCTATGATTTCAATTTCTTGAGTGCCAGTAAATCCAAAAGATTTTCTCCCCTGGATGTAATGCAAATTATTGTCTTTTAAAGATCTGAATATAGATGTCAGCGTACTTTTCCCGTGTGTGTTATATCCAAATATAATGGTTGTCTTGGCGAAAGCATAATCATTATTACCAGTTTCGAAGTCCTTGAATCTACCAATTCCATATATTTTAAGTATTTTTTTAATCATTTAATTTTGGACACTTCTTCATCTATTTATTATTTTCTACGGCTTTAATTTCTTCCGGAGTTAAATCGTATAGTTTATAGACCATTTTGTCGATTTGGCATTCGTGTTCCTTAACTTCGGCTTGTTTTTTAGAATTAACCAAATAATCATCTGATTTAGTAATATCCAAAATTTTATCAACGATTTCTATGAACGGTTTTTGTTCTACCTCTGATATTTTTTTAATGGGAATTTCTGAAAGTGGTTTTGCAATCAGTTCTAATGCCTCGCCTTTTCTTTTACCACGATTATATAGCCAAACATAATAAAGCTTTGAATTTATGAGTGCAAGAATATACTTCAGAGAAATATTTTTATCTCTTTCAGTTATAAAGAAAACATCTGAAGCAGCATACCACGGGACTTCATTATAGCCAAAGGTATTTCTTAGGCTGCGTTGGGGTACAACAATTTTAGGCTTGCTAAAATCAATCTGCCTAATCGTAAACGACCACCAATAGCCAGCGGCTACTACTGCACGTAGTCCATTATCATTAGACTTCCTACCACGCAAAATTTTCTCGTATTTCGAAAGATGCCTAAATATATTAGGAATTATAGCAAGATCTATGTTTTTGTTTTCTGGGCAGGGTATATTGATTAGAAACAAATCAGGGTTTTCTTTCGTATGCCACCTAAAAATATCAGAATTTTTGTAAAAAGGACTTATTTTAGATTGCTCAAAACTATTTAAATTCAGCTTCTCCATCGCTTCTTTGTTTATAATAAAAATACCTTCATTTTTACTCATTTTTAATGAATATTTTTGAATATAATTATTACTAACTTTATCAGCACCAGTAAATAAGCCAACATTTACATTACATAATGTTTCTAACAATACCCCCTGCCATTTAATTTTGTTGATAGCAGATTGAGTTGGATCACTACTGTCCATAGAATTGCCTGCCAATCTGATGTAATTTTCTTCTCCATCATATAAATCCTTTTGAACAACCTTGAAATACTCCGTATTATCGTCTTTTTCGCTTACTATGCTTTCTAAAATTGCTGATGTCGCATCGCCCGTGTGTTTTGTTATACAAGTTTTAGCTAAAAACATATTATCTTGACCCTTGATCAAAATCGAAACCATATTATGTTGACCCGCAGCTGATTTAAAAATCTTAAGCTCGTTGAAATTAACAAGTCTTTTAATAATAGAGCGATTCTTGAAATCTTCTCGCAATTTTCGCGCACCACGAGCAGTCGGATAATAATTCGTTGTTATATATGCGAGTACCCCACCATCTTGCAGGTAATCCAAAGCAACATGAAAGAAATAATAAAATAAATCCATCTGTCCCTGATAAAATCTTTTTCCTAAGGGGGAATTTAAAATTTCCCTAAACATGTCCATATGTCCCTTCTCGCCGATATATGGTGGATTTCCAATCACAATATCAAAACCACCATTTCGAAATACTATAGGAAAAAAATATCTAGTATCAAAAAAACCAACCGGTTTATTTTGAAATATATTTTCATAACTTCCCCAAAGGTCATTTATCCGCATCCTTTCTGCGTCTGACTTTTCATTTTTTTGAGCCAAAGCTTTTTTATATTTTTCATCTTTTACATAACTATATGACTTAAGAATGCTTTCGAGCTCTTTCTTCGTTTTATCGCCAATCAACTGTTGCAATTTTCGTGCAGTTTCCAATTTATGTAATTGATCAACTGGCGCAAAATATTCGTCAATAAGTTCACCCAATGCATCTGCAAAATGATCGCCAAATAGCGGACCTTCGTGGACTGGCGGTTTTATAAGAGTGTTGGCACAAACAAATTTGAAATCAAGGTTAGGCAATGGTTCAATACCCCTATTCGGGGCATTATCATCAACCCTTTGATCGACGACGAGCGTTAAAAAGCATCGTAAGCGGGAAATATCTATAGCAATAGGCTGAATATCCACTCCGTGTATACACTCCCTAATTATTCCTAGTTTTCTCACATAAGGGAGGCTTTGTTTTTGAAGTTGCCTACGCACTTCGGGCGGGAGTTTATTTAGATAAATTGAACATTCCGGATCAAGAACTCCGAGCATGTGCGCTAATCTTTGTAGAACACCAATCGGGAAAGCTCCTGAACCACAGGCCGGGTCTAGAACCGTAGTATTGTGGATTGCCTCAACAAGTAGTTTCCGCTCCTGCTGATCAATTGGGTTAGGAGCATCATCATCCAAATCATAGGACGAAAGGGCTCGTAATTTTTCTTCCGATATACTAGTTTTTGTTTTTAGATGAGCAATTAGTGACTCTTCTACCATGAAGTCCACAATTTCTCGAGGAGTATAGAAACTGCCTGTTGATTTACGTGCGCTCGCGCCAGTTTCTGGGTTTACTTCCGCCAAAAGGTTTTCAAATATTCTGCCTAACATTTCCGGATCAATGGAAAGTTCGGTATCAATTGAGGTATTTTCGTCTATAGTAAAATTATATTCCTCAAAAATTTGGAACAACTCAGAAAACCATATATCGGGCACATCCACAACGCCACGTCGTTCACTCATTCCGGTGGTGCGGTTGAATTTGTGATTATCTTCCACATGATCTTGGAATAAACCACCATTCAAAAAAGGGACCTTATCAAAAAAATCTGAATAAGAAAAAAATACTGGTCGAGAAGGTTGCGGTTTGTTAAGAACCTCAAAAAAAAGCGGAACACATATTGAATGATAATAATCTCCTATATTCTTCACAGCTATCACGGATAAAATCTCAGATGGTATAAGAGGATTATTTAGACTTCCTTTTTTCTGTTTCAGGAACCAACAGAATACTAATCGACCGATTAAACGAATTGCAAAATTTGCATTGACGGCATCATCTGTGTTTCCCAGCTTGAGAGTCTTTTCAAAAATAGTTGCCCTCCTACCCTCACCCCGCCTCCCCCCAACAAGTTTAGAATATTGCGTCGCTATTTGAGTATAAAATTCCTTGCTGACTACTGCCAAAGAAAATCTATTTTCTAAGTCATTAATTGAATCAATCGTTCCTTGTAACATTTTAGATGGTGTTGCCACCTTTGCGTTTGGCCCTAAAACATAGGAAAATCTTCGAGGGTTTGACACTGACTCTTTTATCCCACCTTTTGTTCTCGTGACTTTAGTTGTTACTAGAGAAAGCCGCCATTCAAAAGAATCCGCTGAAAAATATGCAACGATAGCATTAGATCGGGCATGACTTTTAAGCACGGCATAGGTATTTTTTGTAATTTCTACACGAGCATTGAGTGATGACTCAAGTTCAGCCACAAAAACAACCAAATCTAGATTATTTTTACTGGCTTCGGCGATTTGTTGAATTGATTTAAAGCCGGTACGTATCTCGGATCGTTTTTTATTTATTGAAAGATTAGGGATAATGCTCTGTATAAATTCCGCAAAAGTCTCCTCATTATATTTATTTGTAAAAATAGGATTTATCATGTGCGGTGTTCTTGAGTGAATAGAAGAATATTCGACGATTTTGCTTCGTTATTTTGTCTATCTAGACTGACCTTCACTTGTTGTTCTGGCTCTATTTCAATAATGGCCTCAGCCAGTTGGTCTTCGGACAAATCTGTGTTTTTTGCTAGCCTAACTATTGCTTTGAGCTGGCCTTCAGAAAGATCATCAAGATCGCTGACAACTTTTATTAAATCATCACAATAATTTTGATACTGTGATTCTCGAACACTTCTTAGTATTTTTACAACCTCTGTTCGATTTTTTGACATTCGTCCCATTGGTGGCTTCTCAAAAAGTTTTTCTTTTATAGTGTTAAAAACAATTCCAAATTGATCGTCCGTCTTCTCACTAACCTCCTCCTGTTTTGCTGCAAAATGAGTTAATACTTTTTCTGCATCAACTAACTCTGCTTGTCCGCTGGTTTCAATAGCATATATTTTATTTTCTCCGCGAATACCAACCCCAACCCCAAGTTGGACCTGCCGATTTTTTCTAACAATTCGAGCGCGCATTGGTATTTTTTTTGCAAGATCAATAGTTTCTTTATTTCTTTTCGCTTGTTCGTATGCTTCTCGATGAATAGTATCCCAACTCTCCTCCTCGGTTGTCGCTTTTCTGAATTCATCAATAAAAAAAGATTCTGGGGTTTCATCTTCGGTTAGGGTGCGCGAATCATTTCCCACCACAGAATTAAAAATCTGCATTTTTAACGTTGACACCCCTCTGATATTCGTTTCCTTTTCCCCGGGTCCCGTGGGAAAATAGTTATCTATAAAAAGCGCATCAAACATTTTTTTATCTATTCGGTTTATTCGCCCCACTCGTTGTATTACGCGTGTTGGATTATATGGAATATCATAATTAATAACTCGCCCAGCCCGATTTAGATTTACGCCCTCACTCAATGCATCGGTCGCAACGAGCACATTAAAATCATTAGACTGTTTGGTCACTAAAATTCCAGCATCAAAATTATCCCTAACTATTTTTCGATCATTCTTGCTATTTTTCGCTGTATAAATAAGCGTTGGAACTCCTGATTTTTTAAGTTCTTCCCCAACATAAACAACGGTATCTGCATACATGCTAAAAACAACTATTTTTCGTTCTGGGTCTTTGATTAAATGTTCTTGAATATCTAAAATAAGCTGTTTCAGTTTAGGGTCTGGCATCGATAAAAATGGCGATTGCGGGCCAAACCACTTAGTATAAATATCCTTAAGCACACCAATATCATGTTTAAGTTCTGGTACAAATGTTTTTTTGAGATCTCCAAGTTTAACAAAAACAATCTTTTTGTTATTTACATTGTTATCGACTATAGGTTCAGCATGTTCTTCCAAATTAACTTCCTCTGCATCTTCTTCCGGCATCTCATCTGGTGATGGGATATACGCTTTCTTAGAAATTGGCACTAATTGCTTCTTCTCTACCCAGTCAATAATCTTTTGATGTGAATCTATAAATTTTTGAAGAGTACTCTTAAATGCGGCTCTTGAGCTTTCAAAACGCATTACTAAAAGTTTGCGCATAAAAGAAGCTACATTCATCTGAGCAGTCCTAATGTCCTCTAATTCAGGATACTTTTTAGCGAAATCTACAATATCTAAAGCATAGGTTGTTGGCATATATCGCGCGCCGGTTAGGCCACCTACAATCTTCTTATCTGGCACAATTCTTTTTATGGTTTCCAGGTATATATCAGTAAAATCGCCCAATTCGTACTCCCGTATTTTAGGATCTCTCATTTTTGAAAATTCAATTTTTTGGGCTGTTAAATCCTCTCTATATCGAGTAATTTTTTCAAGATCTATCCTAGAACGTCTAATTATAATAGGCTCAAGTAAACGTCGAAGTTCAGAAGCGATAGAGTCGCGTTTAATATCTAATTCTTTACGCTGTTCTATGGTCATTGCGCCATCTGCTTGGGATCTTCGAAGTTCTTTATAACGCTTCGCGAGTTCAGTAAATTTAGCTGATAAATTTTCTACGGTTCGGAGTGTGGCAGCGCCAGGTGTTTGGAAAAGCTTAATTAGAGCAAAAATATCACTTGGGTCATTATTAAAAGGCGTCGCCGACAGTATCAAAACTTTATTCCCATTATTGCTGCGAGTTAATTGATGGAGCAACTGATAGTCTTGCGTGTCCTCATTTCTATATCTATGCGCTTCATCGAGAATAAATAATATGGGTTCTGTAGAATCTTTATATTTATTGTAAACCTCATCAATTTTCCCAGAGCTAAAAACCTTTGACCCGCGAAGCTTAAATTCTTCAGCATAATCTTCCCACATTGGAACTAAGTGTGGAGGAGCAATAATTATCGTTTTTAAATCCGGACAATTTACAGCAACAGTGCTAGCTATAATGCTTTTCCCAAGACCAACAACGTCCGCAATAATAGCACCGTCATAATTTTTCAATCTTTCAATCGCCATTTTCACTGCGTCCATCTGATACGAAAGATTCAAATATTGACCGTGTGTTGCTTGAGATGCGCTAGTTATGTCAATTCTATATTCGGCACCAAATATCTCATCTAAAAGCCTAACATACATAAGGTACGGAGTCGGCACTACATTCATCCAAAGCTCGTCCTTAAATTTTCTCAAAAACATGTCTGATTTCCCTTTTTCTTGGATAACAATATTGCGTGCATCAGACCACCTCTCGAAAAAATTATTTGAATATTCCTTATATTTTTCTTCTGAATCAAACGTTTCATTAATTTCCTGTTGTCCAACCAACCCATTGTAAGTAAAATTGCTAGAACCCATAAAGACCTTTCCACCGTGCTTATTATGAATCACATAACACTTACCATGGGCTTGTGTTTCTGTCATTTTAATCTCAAGCGAACCGTCTTCAAGCTTTCTTTCGAGGATTGAATATGATTCTTGAGATTCCGGTGCATCAAATATTGCCGTTTGATTTGCAAGTTTTTTGATGCCCTCTCCAAAAGCCCTGACTCTTTCCTGTTTTGAGGAAGGAACGCTTCTTGGCTGAAACGGATCGAGGTTTACAGATGATTTCTTCGTTGATTCCATGATTAAAGTCGGTATAGCATCTGGATCAATATAAGAACCAACTAAGATCCGCACTTTAAGCTTATCTAGTTTTTTTGACAAAAGTTCAAATCCGCAAAGATAAAAATATCCGACTTCAATATCTAAAGCGGTCGTATCGGCTCCTATCGCATCAGATATAGCTCGATAGAGATTATTATGATTCTGATTGTCTATTATTTTTTGAGAATTTAGCATATTTAAAAAATTATGTATTGAATTAAATTTACTCCTTTTCGACATAAATTTCAACTCTCCTCTAATCAATTGAAATACAACAGAAAAAGTGCCAAAATAAGGATAAATTACAATGAAGATTACGAAACATCAACTTAAAAATTTAATTGAAAACGGTTATTTATTTAAGTCGCGTCTTTTTAGTAAAAAAACCGATTTTGTAGTTGGATTTACAGATTTGCTTAAAAAGTGGCCATCGCCATACAGGAAAAAAGAATTGGGTTGGTTTTGGCAATACAAAGATTACAAAGATGTAAATACAAAAAGATCTATCGCCACATCTCAAAGAATTAAATTCTTAAAATCTTTAAAAGAAAAAAATAAATTTGAAAAATTTTGTGATGACATCTATGATTTTTTGAAAAAATACGATTTAAGCTTTGAATGGTCAGACTCTATCATAGACTTAATTGTAAGTGCTTGGTTTTTTCCACCATTTCGCAACTTTGATATTCTGTGTCGCGGAGCTAAAAATAAAAAAAGGGTTGGCTTAATATTAAACCCCGATACATCGTTAGAGGATATAAAAGATGCTTGGCCGGAGATAAAAAATAAACAAAAGGAATCGTGGCCGAATTTCAAAAAGACGAATGTCACCAAAAAATCTTTCAAAAATTTAGATAAGGGAATAAAGGATATAGAAAGTAAATTATTTGGAACCAAAGAAGTCGAAGACGAATCTGATCATCGCAAATATAAATTAAAGGATCTGGACCTCGCTGGATTGTTTTGGAGTGACGAAGAAAACATAAGTAAAGAGGCAGACAAAAAAAGAATGGCTAACTTGAGACAAATAAGAAAAAGGTTCAAAGAAAAATAACGTGACAACTTTTATACTATAAGGTTGTCATTTTTCTATAGAGACCATTTGCTAAACTGCTATTATAAGCAGTTTTTTTATGGTTAAAGATATTCGAGTGCAACAATTTATCAAGGCGGTTAAACTTGATTGCGATGAAGAGCTGAATTTTGAAGATGCGGCTAAAATCTTAAATGATATTGCCGACTATCTTTTAACGCTCGAAAAAATCTGGATTCGAATGCAAAAGAAAAAAACCCAGAAAAAATAGTAGAAACATTTGAAGTTAAAAAATAATTAATGCCTCGTCTATCTCGTCTTCCTGCTTCACTTTAGGCTTCGCGTCGGGAGTAAAGCAGGAAGACAAGGGGGAGGCCGACGCGATTATGAACGAAGAAAATAAAAAAAATGGAAAAAGATTAGTCGTTTGCTTCTCTGATAAAGACAAGAAAAAAAGTCCTATAACCCTGGAAGAACCGACTGATAGCTATTTAAAAGAATTGAATGAAAAAGGATATGGCAATTTTGAAACCGCCAACTGCTTCTCTGCCACGGAAAAGGAATTAAATGAACTACGATCTAAACTTAAAAAACCTTATTTAACAAAGCGACGAAAAGAATTTCTTTCAAAGCTCAATGAAGTTTTTGCTGATGTCGATGTCTGCAAAGATTCGGATGGCATGCCAGTTGAAGAGCGGGAAAAAAAGAAAAGAGAATTAATAACTGCCATTGATAACCACTGCCCCGCTTCGACATATATTATTACCAAGAATGGACTACAGCCAAAATGGTTTATAAACGAAGATAGGATTGATGAAGAAACCCAGACAAAATATATTAATATCATTAATGGCGTTATCGAATTTTCTAAAAAACATGGTGCCATGGGAGATCCCGTAAAGGACGTTACTCGAATCTTGAGAATACCGGGATACTATCATCTTAAATCAGACCCATACTTAATTACCGAAGAAAAAGGTAATGAGAAAATTTATACTTTGGATGAATTAAAATCATTCTTTTGGGTTGAAGGAAAAAGTAAATCAGCGAATAGTAACAACTCACAAAGCTTTGGCGAGATACCTGCCAATGTATCTCCAGAACTCGAGGCTAGATTAAATACTGCGCTAGAAAATAATAAAACGCTGAAAGAAACATGGTTTGGCGAAAGAAGAATGCCGAAGGACAACAGCCGTTCTGGCTATGATATGAGTGTTACGCAACTATTATTCGCGCATGGATTTACTAAAGCGGAAATTGTAGCACTTTTGCGTATTAACCCTTCCGGAAAAAATATTGATGCAAGCGATGATTACTTGAAGAAAACGGTTGGAAAAGGCGAAGAAAATCATTCATACCAATTGCCGCCCAATCTCCAAGAATATGAAATAGACAAAAGCGAGTTTGGAGTTGTGCGGATAAAAAAAGACAATTTTGAATACCAAATTTCATCTATTATATCTGAAGGAAAAGAAGGACTAAAGGCTGTCGTGGCCGCATTTCAAGAGGGGAAAAAATTAAATAAGGGCAGAGTCTCTTTTTCCTCAATCCAAAGCAGAAAAATATTCGCCAATGAATGCACCGATAAAAAGCAGAATGAAACTAATGGAAAAATTAAAAATCAACTGATGGACATTGAAGAAATCCTATCAACGATTTACGGCGTAAACAGGAAAGAAGAAAGCAAGGAAACAACGACATACACTCCAACAGAGGAAGAAATAAAAGAAGCTGAAGACATCCTAAAATCCTCTACCTTGCTTTACGATATAAGACAATTATTCCCAAAACTTATGATTGCCGGGGAAGAAAGAAATTGCCTTTTGATCTATTTAAGTTGTACGTCTAGAATATTAGATTCTCCTATTTCACTTACTGGTAAGGGAGAAAGCTCTGTTGGAAAATCATATAGTGTCCAAAAGGTCTTACTATTGATTCCCAAAGAAGCGTATGAGGACATCAGTGAAGCAACAAAGATGAGTTTTTATCATGCCAAGCAGGATGCCTTCAAACATAAAATAATGGTACTTTTTGAAAAACCCGGTACAGACCAAACCGATTATTCAATAAGAACCATGCAATCAGAAAAAAAATTAAAACTCCAGATTACAGTTAAGGATCCAGAAACAGGAGAGTTCAGAACCGAAATAAAAGAGGTTGATGGGCCGGTTGCTTTCATTACCACCACTACAAGTCCAAACATTCACTCGGAAAATGAAACAAGGTGTTTTTCCTGGTATGGCGATGATAGCGAAGATCAGACGCTAAACACATTCGAAATGACTGATGCTAAATATAGGGGCGTTCGGGAGACCTCAGAAGCCGAACTTAAGAAATACCAAAACATCCAGAGAATAATAAAGCCATACCCTGTTTTAATACCGTATGTGGCGGAGATCAGAAATAAATTCCCGCGCAAAATAATCAGGGCTAGGAGGGATTACGGCAGATTGTTAGCTTTGATTGAGACAATAACCATCCTGCACCAATTCCAAAGAGGTAAAAAAGAAACAAATGGTAAAGAATATTTAATATCAACCTTAGCTGATTATCACATCGCAAAGATTATTGCAGAAGATGCACTAAAACAGATACTTTTTGAACTTCCACCTAAAAGTAAACAGTTAGTAACAGAAGCTCGGGAAATAATATTGGAAAAAGAGGCGAAAGGAGAAGAACCGGTATTTACTATCAGGGAGCTTGCCCAAAAATCAGGAGACGACAGAGACACTACTGGCAAATGGTTTGAGCCTGCCCTTGACCGGGGGTATTTTGAAACCAAAGAAGAGCACAGGGGCTCACGGGCGGCAAGGTATATTGTGACTGAACGCAAAGCAGAAAAAACAGTTATCATCCCCAGCGTTGAAGAATTAGCCAGATTATACCCCGATTGTTTGGGCGAAATATACGATCCTATTACGGGAGAAAAGATTCAAATAGAAAATCTTAATTCTACCGATGTACCGACGGCAAGTGTGAGCATATAGTATACACACCCCTTATATACTATATGCTCTCGTAATGTATCGGGACATCGGAACAAATAAATAGGGGGGGGTATACCCGGTAAGTTAACTTATATGAAAATTTCTAAATCACAAATTAAAAAAATAGAAAGTTTTTTAAAGGAGCTGGAGCCAAGATACGAGTGGTTAGGTGTTCAATTTGAAGAAGAACCTTGGATTATTGTCGAAATGAAAAATGGAGACTATGGAAGAAGGATTGATTCCGAAAGCATCGAGGGCAAAAAGCTTATTGAAGAAAACCGTGTAAAATACCCAAAAGGCCATCCGGTTCTAATTCTTGATGGCAAATGGGATTAAAAATTATGGAAATAAAAAATAACAGAACAAAACATTGCATCTTTATTAAGCCCAATAAAAGGGGTTGTGATGCTTGGGCAATGGCAGACAGTGATTTTTGTTTTACCCATAACCCGAAGACTAAAAAACAAAAGAAAATAGCAGTTAGAAAAGGTGGCAAAGCAAATAAAAATAAATATAACCTATTAGAAACTATTGAAATCAAAGACAACAAAGATGTGGTAAAACTTATTGCCACGACAATTAACGAGGTAAGGCAAGGATTAGCCGATGTTAGGGTTGCTAATTGTATCTTCTACGGAAGCGGTCAGTTGGTAAAGGCATTAGAGATAGCCGAGTTAGAAGGAAGGATCGCAAAAATTGAAGAAATTCTTTTAGAAAAAGCATCGATAAAAAATTGAAAATTTGTTTGTTGCCCCAAATTATTGTATAATAAAATTGTTGAGGTTAATGGATTAAGCAAAAGTTCCGCTTATTAAAAAAATAGGATATTAAAAAGGGTCGGAACTCTGTTAACCTCAACAATTAACTTTTGCTTCCGGCCCTTTTTAGTTGTCCACTTTATTATTAAATTAAAAACTATGAACACCACAACAAAAATTATGAAAGCGGTAATTCTATGCAGAGTAAGCTCAAAAGAACAAGAGGAAACAGGATATTCCTTGGATTCACAAAAAAAACTATTAACAGAATACGCTGACAAAAATGCGTTTAAGATTCTAAAGGTTTATAGTATTTCTGAATCTGCTAGTGGTAAAAAACTACGCAAAACTTTTAATGAGGTTCTACAATTCGCCAGCAAAAATAATATTAATTCCATATTTTGCGAAAAAATTGACAGGCTAACGCGCAATTTGAAAGATGCAGCCATTGTGGATGACTGGGTAAAAGAAAGCCCAGCCAGATCGGTTCATTTTGTAAAAGAAAATTTTATATTAAACACACAAACAAAAGCACACGATAATCTTGTTTGGGACATGAAAGTTGCTATTGCGAGATTCTATGCTAATAATCTTTCGGAAGAAGTTAAGAAAGGTCAGAAAGAAAAAATCGCGCAAGGCTGGTTGCCAATCAGACCACCCTTGGGATATAAATCTACTGGTGAAAAGGGACACATAACTCAGATCATAGACGAAGCAAAAGCTCCACGGATAATTAAAATGTATGAATTGTATTCAACCGGCAATTATTCATTGGAGGCACTCACTAAAATAATGAAAGAAGATGGATTACGAGGCGACAAGAACCAACCGGTCTCAAAAACCACACTGCATAGATTATTATCTAATCATTTCTATTACGGAAAAAATGAATGGATGGGAAAGTTATATGATGGCAAACAAGAACCACTTGTCACAAAAGAATTATTTGATATGGTGCAACAAAAATTAAGTGCTAAGTTTGGCGGCCACCCAAGATACAGAAAACACTTCCCAGTTTTCAAAGCAAAAATAAAATGCAAAGGGTGCGGAGGAATAATATCTTGGGAGTCACAAAAAGGACATTGGTATGGACACTGTAATCATTATAGAGATTGTACACAGAAAAAATGGGTGAAACAATATGAAGTTGAAGAGCAACTGTTCCCTATTCTTGCCGCAATCTCCCCGGCAGGAAAAAACATACTGAAGGTTTTGCATGGCGTGCTGGAAGACGGTCATTCAGATGAAGTTAACTACAACACTAATAAAAGAGAGGAGTTTAATAAAATAATAAGAACCGCCGACCAAAGGATAGAGGGTGCATACAAGGATAAACTCGACGGAGGGATGCCTCCCATGCTTTGTGAAAAAATAATTAAAGAATCAACCGGAGAAAAAGAAGAAGCTATAGCATCTCTAGCAAAACTTACCGAGAGCAGATACACCTATTATCAAGCCGCAATTTTTATGCACGAATTGGCTTTAAACACTATAAAGATTTACGAGAACGAGAATGCCACCACAGAAGAGAGAAGATTGCTCTTAAGTAAGATATTTTCGAACCTATACTTAGACGAGGGAAAGTTAGAGGTAAAATTCACTCCGGGAGCTGAATTTCTGGCAAAATGGGCGCCAACGCCAAAAAACATTTTCGAACCAGTCATTCTCCAAGACAAAACAGACCTTTTAGGGTCTGTTTGTACTACTAAGCGCGGGCGGCGGGATTTGAACCCGCGAGCTCCTCCGTGACAGGGAGGCGTGTTAGACCAGGCTACACCACGCCCGCATGTTGCTTAATTTAAACTATAAACTTTAATTATTCAATAGTTTCCTGTGCCGACGGCAAGAATCGGACTTGCGACCATACGCTTATGAAACGTACGCTCTACCACTGAGCTACGCCGGCGCGCTAGCGCACAAACGGGCGCGCTTAGGCGTCCCGCCGTTCTAACTTTGTTGGGCCGCCCCGAATTGCACGGGGGCCTGGAGCTTATGAGACTCCCGAGGTACTACTCCTCCACGGCCCGATGTATGTTTATTACTGTAACACAAAAATAAGCTAAAAACAAGGTTCACTTGCTCTCTCCCGTTTCCCCTGTTATTACATTTAGGCTCGGAAAACCTCTAGAAAGGCTTTTGTGGGAACATTTACTCTTCCCTTCTGCTTCATTAATTTCTTTCCCTTTTTTTGTTTATCTAAAAGTTTATTTTTTCTTGTTACGTCACCTCCGTATAAATATCCTGTAACATCTTTTCTTCTCGCACTTATTGTCTCTCTGGCAATAATTTTTCCCCCAATCACAGCCTGCAACGCAACAGAAAATTGTTCGGGCGTCAAAACTTCTTTTAGCTTTCCAACCATTTTTCTACCTTCGGCGGAAGCCTCATCTTCTGCTACAATTCTTGAGAATGCCTCCTCTCTTGCCCCCGCCACCCAAATTTCCATTTTTGCCAACTTGCCCGGTCTAAATCCTAGAAGCTTATAATTCATTGAGGCATATCCTTGGCTTGCTGTTTTTATCTTGTCGTAAAGGTTGGCAATAATTCCACGTAAAGGCGTTTCAAAAACAATAATTGCCCGTTCTGGGGTCAAATAATTTGTTTCAATATAATTCCCCTTCAAACTTTTTAAAATTTCCATCAATTTGCCCATTTGGTTTGATGGGGCAATAACCTCCAAAGAAACCCAGGGCTCCTCTGTGCTTTTTATGCTTGTTGGATTTTCCGGCCAATCAGACGCTGAATGGACAAAAGTTTCTTTGCCTTTTTGGTCAAAAATTTTATAAACTACAGATGGTGTTGAAATTACAAGCGTTAATCCAAACTCCCTTAGTAGTCTTTCTGAAATAATCTCTATGTGCAAAGTCCCTAAAAATCCACAGTTGAATCCCCTGCCTAATGCTTCTTTCATTTCCTGTTCAAAAACAAGAGCAGGGTCACTTAACTTTAACTTAGACAATGCAACCTTTAAATTATCGAAGTCGTCAGGATCTTCAGGATATAAGCTGGCAAAAACCATTGGTTTTGGTTCTTGGTAACCAGGTAGTGCCTGAACCGTTCCTTTTGTGGCCACCGATTGCAGTTTTATAATTGTATCTCCTGCCGTAACTTTTCCGGGTTCTTTAATTCCTGTTGCAATATATCCAATGTCACCCGCTTTAATTTTTTCTTTTGCTGAAAACAAAGGGTTTAAATAGCCAAGCTCTTTTACTTCTGCCGGACACTTCGTTGCCATTAACTCAATTTTTTCTCCGTTGGAAATTTCTCCATCAATAACCCTAACAAAAGCTATCACTCCCTTAAAAGAATCGTATTCTGAATCAAAAATTAGAGCACGAAAATCTTGAGAGACGCTTTCTTTTGACGGGGGCACCTGTTTTATAACAGCGTGCAAAACTTGCTCAACATTCAATCCATTTTTCGCCGAAATTTTTAAAATCTCATCTGGTGAAATTTTTAAAAGAGTAGCCAGTTCCTCAACCGACTCTTCAACCTTTGCAATTGGCGAATCAATTTTGTTTATAACAGGAATAATTTTTAGGCCTTGCTGTTTTGCTAATTCTAAATTTGCCAATGTTTGTGCCTGAATTCCTTGAGTTGCATCAACCAATAAAACTGCACCCTCAACAGCTTCCATAGACCTTGAAACTTCGTAAGAAAAATCCACGTGCCCAGGAGTATCCACCAAGTTTAGAATGTATTCTGCGCCTTCGTAAATATAGTTCATCCTAATTGCCTTCAATTTTATCGTAATCCCCTTTTCTCTTTCTAAATCCATTGAATCCAAAAACTGGGGCATCATTTTTTTCTTGTCTATTGTTCCTGTTAACTCCAAAAGCCTGTCCGCCAACGTGGACTTGCCATGATCTATGTGCGCAATAATACTAAAATTACGTATGTTTTCCTGCATTGTTTTTCAAATTAAACTAATCTGATGGTTGCTTAACTAGATAAGTGATTTTCCCAAAAAACGAGCGCATAACCGTTTTGTTTTCCGGCGATCCAAGTAGGTGTGTGAAGATCGCATAAACCACAATGCCCGTAACGCCAGAAACAACTAGTTGAAAAAATACGCCCCAAAATGTTTGCAAACCCACAAAAGAACCCAGAATCTGTCTTACAAGAAAGGTTACAAAAACCATTACTATGCTAGCAATTACTATCTTATAAAGTGAGCCTGATATCTGCTTTAACCTTAACCCCGGAAATTTTCTACAAAACATATACAAAAGCAAAATGCTTTCTAGAACAGCTGTTATTGTGTAGGCCAAAGCTAGCGCTATAACACCAATATTTTCAACGCCGCTCAACCTCAAAAGACTCTGCAAAAAAATATTGAAAGACGGATAGAAGTTTACCGCCCACACAAATAAAAGGCTAAGAGCTATATTAAAAACGACTGTTAGCGCGCTTATTACCGCCGGAATCTTTGTATTACGGGCGGCATAAAACGTTTTCGACAAAAATAAAATTATTGCTTGAGCGACAAGATTAAAAGCCAATATGCCAAGACAAGCTGTAGTCAATTTTGTATCAATCCAACCAAATTTTCCTACGCCTAAAATAACTCTCACAATCTGCGCCCTCAAAATTATCATCAGCAGTGCCATTGGAATAATTAAAAAAATTACCTGCCGAAAAATAGCCGAAAATTTATCCAAAAACTCATCTGGTTGCCCTTCTGACCTGTCTTTTAAAAATGCTAAAGACATTGCCGGGAAGGAAGCAGTTGAAACAGAGGCGGCAATGGCGGCAACTAAAATTGATGATAAGTTATTTGCTAAGCTAAAAACCGCTATAGACCCCGACATTAACGTTGAGGCGATGGCCGTGGTTGCTATTTTATTTAATTGGCCGGCCCCCAAGCCAAGAGACCTTGGCACCATAAGCTTTATTGTCTTAACAACTCCCGGATCTTTATATTTAAAACTTGGCTTATACTTAAAACCAGAGAAAAAAAGAGCCGGCAACTGGATTGATAAATGCAAAACCCCTCCCAACACAACTCCCCAAGCGAGACCTTGCAACCCAAACTTTGGCACAAGAAAGAAAATGCCAAATATAATACCAATATTATAAAGCACAGGAGCTAGGGCCGTTGCCAAAAACCTATGAAAAACCTGCAGAACTCCGCTTATCATATTTGAGGCACCTAAAATTATTGGACTCAAAAACATAATACGCATCAACTGAACTGCCAATTCTTTTTTCTCTCCAGAGAATCCGGGGGCTATTATAGAAATAAGAAAAGGCGTAAAGATCATTAATATAACGCAGACAACAATCAGAATACCTAGAAAAACATTAAGAAGAGCTGAGATATATTCCCATGCGTCCTCTTTTGATTTCACCATATACGAACTAAATATTGGTATTACCGCAGCAGAAATGGCTCCAAAAATTAAAATTAACGCGACAAAATCTGGTACAGTGAATGCTGTGTAATACACGTCTAGTTCATTGCCTGCGCCGAAAGTCCCTGCCAAGAGGCGATCTCTTAGTAGACCTAGACCAGCTGACATAAAATAAAAAATCGCCAAAATTAAAGAGGCTGAGCTAATACTTTTAGTCTGAGTATTAAGAAATTTACTAATCATTTTTTGTGTTGAATTTTTACTTATTCTAATCCTTTTTTCATCTAATTAAAAGAGCTTGACAGGTGATAAGAAAGCAGGTAATATTAGGGTGTCTCAGCAAGATGAGTAATCGCTCCCCGACAAAAGCTAAAGCATTTTGACGGGGGGAGGAAAGTCCGAACACCCTCCGCGAAAGCGGATAAAATAATAGCGGCTAACGGCCGTCCACAGTAATGTGCGAGGTGCGAACAGAAACGCCGAGCTCGAAAGAGCAAGGCGCCCGGTCGTATGACTGGGCGATCCCAATTGCAAAATTGGGCTGAAACGGCTAAATCCTTATTGGGCGCAAGAACAAAGCAGAAGATTGGGTTAAATACATCTCAAAATTCTGTTAAAGGTAGTTCGCTTGATTCCGATGGTAACATTGAGAACAGACAGATGATTACAGTTCTCCCGTTTTACGGGATAATACAGAATTCGGCTTATAGTCTTGCTGGGACAACAAAAAACAGAACTTATAGTTCTGCTTTTTGTTTAAATTTTATTTTCTTAATGGAACCGTAATATTTAATGGAATTGTGAAATAGAATGTAGCGCCCTTGTTTTCTTCAGACTCTACCCCCACAACTCCATCGTGAGACTCTACAATACTTTTTACTATTGCCAACCCAAGACCAGTACCCCTTGTTTGAGTAAAGACGTTTCTAATTTGAGAAAATTTAATAAATAATTGACTAATACCTTCGGGAGAAATACCCACACCAGTATTGGTGACTGCTATAAATAGTGAGTCTGGAAGCTTTGTAAAATCAAAATTGCTTTTCCCTAAAAACCATTCTATTTCATTATCACCCGCTTCCTTTCTCACGTCCTGCCCCTGTTTGTGCAACAAAACCCTAACAACAATTTTTCCCCCTTGTGCACTAAACTTAATAGCATTTGATAAAAGGTTGTTTAACACCTGAGAAATTGTGCGAGAATCAAAACTAACTTCGTCGGGAACATCTTTGCTAATATCACTTACCAATTTTATTTTTGCATCCTCTGCTGCAACCTTATACATTAAAAGACGGTCGCTAACAACTTGTTTTATATTGGATGCTTCCTTAAATATCTGAAATTTCCCAGATTCAATTTTTGCAACGTCTAAAAGGTTATTAATCAATTCAAGCATATCAGAAGAACTATGGTGCATCATTTGAAAATAATTTGTCTGCTGTTCTTTTTTAATTTTAGTTGTACGCATCAACTCAATTATTTTCTTAACTCCATCTAAAGGAGATCTAAGTTCGTGTACAATCATAGAAGTAAAGTCCTGTTTCATTTTCTCTACTTCTTTTTCATGCGTTATGTTACGAAAAATTGTAACACTTCCCAAAATCTCATCTTTTTGATTAGAATCTTTATTCTTAACAGGTGAAACAATCACTTGAAAAAAATCATCTCCCAAGGATACTTCATTCGAAATAAAAACCTTATCCAGTTTTACGCTCTCCTCAATTTTGCCCTTAAAATCAAACTTGCCACTTAATTTATCAACGAAATCAAATACCGTTACCTCTTTTGCAACATCAAAACCAATTGCTTTTTTGGCTGCAGGGTTTACTACAAGAATTCTGTAATCGGGGTCGGTCATAACTACCCCCTCAGACATGCTTTCCATCATTGCATTCAACTTCATTTGCTCCGTTCGCACCACCTCTTGAAGTTTGGTTACGGCCTGCGAGGCTTGTTTGGTAATTTTATAAAGAATAGTCATTTCTTCTTCCTTATAAAGACCTGTTTTTGTATCAGCAATAGTTAGAACACCCACAACCTTCCCCGCTATAACTAAAGGAATGTTAAAGAAGGAGTTGACGGGATGGTCTATTTCTTCGGCTAGAACGGCTCCAGACAATATTTCTTCAATTCTTGTTTTTTTAAAGTCTACATTTAAAAGCGCAGACAAAGAACCTATCATTCTTGATTTTATGTCATCTATGAAACGACGAGAGATAGATTTCTCAAGGTGAACCTTAAAAATTATCTTTTCTGGACTCAAAAACATATATGAGACTACGCTGTACTCAATAAATTGATGTAAAGAGCCCGTAATAACATCTATTATATTTTGAACATTTAAGGAATATCCTATTCTGTCTCCTAATTCCTTCAAAATTGAAAGCTCATACATTTTTCTTTTAGTTTCTCCTTCTCTCTTTTCAAGGTCTTTCTTAAATTTTCTGGTTCGTACATACGAAAAAACACCGATTGAAACGGATAAAACAAAAAGTAAAATTGTAAACAAATTTGCTATAGCCACCTGTTATTGAAATGGCTTAATTTTATTTTCCTCCGGTCATGTTGTTAACCTCTTTTCTAGCATCTCCAAGAACCTTTAACGTCATAATAAATACAACAAACCAAACTGCGAAAACCGGTATGCCTAAATAGACACCTCTTTCGTCGCAAAACATAAGAGCCGTTGTTACTATACCCAGACTATACATTTCTACTAAAATGGTTAAAACGAGAATCTTTGTTAGTTTGCCAATTAATGACCCCTTAACCATTTTGTAAACGCTCTTTCCTTTTATGAAAAGATATATGCTTCCGGCGATAAGAACCGGCCAGCCAACTCCCAAAATTATGTTTCTAATCATAGATAGATAGTTCATATTGTAATCTCTCTAAAGATTATCTTAATTTTACTATAGAATATAACGACTATTGGACGTTTTTGATGTCCGGGTATTTCGTAAAAATGGAGCCCAGCGCACCCTTCACTATTTGCCCCGACAGTTGCACGTACTCATCTATTAGTTGCTGAACAATATCTGAAGGATTACCTTTCAAATCGGTAACCTTGCCTGTTCCATCTATTTCAAGGCCAAGCACGTTGCGTGCCTTTAAAATAGCTATATCGGGACCTAAAATAACCGCCTGCTTTTCGATTATTTCTGATATCAAAGATATATATTGATTTTTGTTTTCCATATATTTTTTATAGTTATATTATTGCGACCTTTTACTTTTTTTCTTCTAATTTTTCCTTAACGCGTTTTACCACCTCCTCTAACGACCAGTTTGCCTTAACAAGATAGTCGTACGCTCCTTTTTCTAGAAAATCAGCTACGTTCTTTTCATTATTCAAATTTGTCAAAACAATCACCGATACGTCCTTTCCCCACTTGTCTTCTCTTAGCTTTGTTGTCATTTCCATACCATCCATAATTGGCATTAGGACGTCAACCATAACAAGATTGGGGTGAAATTTTAGCGCCAGGTCTAATCCGTCTTTGCCGTTACCGGCACTTAAAACCTCGAATCCTTCACCAGAAAGCTTATCGCGTAATACATTTAACAACACCACGTCATCCTCTACTAAAAGAATTTTTTTATTTTCCATATTATTTTTGAAAATCAACCCCTTGGGTCAAAATTAATAATTATCTATTAATATATTCTACCACAAAATAAAAAAGCAAGCACACTGCTTGCATTTTTCACATCATATAAGTTGTTGATTTGCACCCCTAGAATCCAGTGCCTCATTGACAAGGCGGTCCGCTTCGCTATTCTTTTCGCGCGGTATATGTTTAAACTTCACAGACTTAAAATCAAATTTTAAATTCCAAATTTCGATAAAAAATTGTTGTATTTTTGGGTCTGATAACCTGTATTCTCCATTTAGCTGCTTCACAACAAGTTCTGAGTCGGCCCTTACCTCAACATCTGAGGTTTGAGCAATAGCTTTCCCAAATACGGCCTTAAATTTTTTAAGTGCGAAAATAATCGCATTATATTCAGCATCATTGTTTGTCAGGTTATCACCCAGATATTCTCCAAATTTTTTGATAATTTGCTCCTTTTCGTTGCAAAAAACGACACCTATGGCCGATTTTCCGGGATTGCCCCTAGACCCCCCGTCAGTATAGATAATAATTTTTTTCATTATTTTTTGAAATAACCATTTAGGCAACTTTTGAACCTCTCCAAATGCTCGTTCTTAACGCGGAAACCGGAGGCTTGCGCATGACCCCCATAAGTCATCAAAAAGCTATCACATGGTTTCATCGCTTCTACAGAATTTGTCCCCTCTGGGTTTCTAACTGAACCACACGATTCTTTATCACCCTTCTTAAAAATAAAAACTGGCTTTGCGTATTTAGAAGAAATAATTGATGCTACCGGACCCGCTAAGACCAGCTTCCAAGATGGGTCGCCCTCAAAAACAATCGGCTCGTCACTTTTTTGCGAAATGCGTCTTTCTACTTCTTGAACAATGTTTTTTACCTGCTCCTGCTTATGTTTGGTGCGGTTTAAAAGACTTTGAGCGATCTCCTCGCACCTTTTTTTGTCAGAACAGGTAAGAAGCGCATAAGATTCATTTTCAAACTTCACAGACTCCGCCGAATTTAAAGAAGATATTATCTTGGGTACCTGATATTCAACCGCGTCATTACTCCCTAAAATATCTATAAATGCCCTCAATCCGGGGCGAAACGTTTTTCTTAGCGCGTACAAGCCCTGTTCAATAATTTCTTGATTCTGTTCAACTTGAGGAACCATATCGGCAATAGTTCCCAAAGCAGTTAATTCTAAGAAGCTGTCTTTTAAATTATTAGAAATGCTTTTTCCCAAAAGTTCCATACAAAGATTAAAAGTAACCCCTATGTTTGCTAGCCCCTTAAAAGGATAATCGTCGCTTTCTTGCTTTGGATCAACAACCACAGACGCTTTTGGCACACCCGCTACTTGCTCGTGATGGTCAATTATTATAACCTCAAACCCCATTTCGTTTGCTGCATCAACCTCCTTTACGTTTCCTATGCCAAGGTCTAGGGTTATTAAAAGCGCGGGCGCCTTACTTTTTAATAGGCTTAGAGCATTTAAATTTACACCGTACCCATCATTCTCGCGATCAGGAAAAAAAACAGAGTCTACATGACCCCCAAGACTCTTAATTGCCTCCTCTAAAATAACAACTGAAGATATGCCATCCATATCAGAGTCTCCATACAAAATTATGCGCTCATTATTAGTGATCGCTTTTTTAATCCTTTCTGCCGCTTTCTCAATGTTTTTAATCTTTGCCATTGTGTTTTATTTTTCTAACGCGCTCAGCCCTGGTAACTCCTCGTTGGACAGATAAGCCAACATTGCCCCTCCTCCCGTTGATACATGACTGAACTTATCTATCA
>Ga0265595_1000839_pt1 | contig 25765 bp, 19 predicted proteins | sample saktaG_15_FD_190148 | JGI IMG/M metagenome (GOLD analysis project Ga0265595, IMG submission 190148) | Saline water microbial communities from Sakinaw Lake, British Columbia, Canada - sak_2013_06_06_50m | ecosystem: Environmental > Aquatic > Non-marine Saline and Alkaline > Saline ...
AGGCGAAATGTCCAAGGGCGTGACCTACAACCAGCCGCTCAAGGCTGCCGGCAGGCAATTCCTGCTCATGCAGACTGTCGAACCCGGTTTCCTCAACGAGTACGAACTCGCGCTGGACGGGGAAGAGTACCTGTTGATGCACAACCAGGTCATCGAACCCACGCCCGGCCTGCACGTCTGGAGCTTCGCGTACGACGACGACGCGCGCCGGGTCGGCCTGATGTTCGGCAACGAGCAACAGTGGCTCGGCATCGGTGACAGCGCGACGGTTCAGGGCCGAACCGCGAAGCTCACGTCCGCGACCTTTGCCGCCGACTCGGGCGTCATCTTCGTCGTAAATGACGTCCGGTTCCGGTTCATCATCTTCGCCGGGTTCGGCTTGATGCTGCTCGGCCTGGTTCCATCGCTGTTCCGGAAGGAAGAACAATGACCGGCCCGCTCCCGCTTTACCTCGCGCTAGCCGCGTATGCGGTTGCCGCGTTTGGTGCCGGGCTCAGCCGTGGCCGCCGCACCAGCCGCGAGCTATCGGCCGCGAGCCTTGTCGCTTCGGCCCTGGGCCTTGCGCTGCAGCTCGGCTTCATCGTCTTTCGTACCGTTGCGACCGGTTTCCTGCCCTTTGCCTCCCGGTTCGAATCAATGGCCCTCTTCGCCGTTTCGGTGCAGGCCGTCGGTCTCATCATCTATCTCGTAACCCGTCAGAACTCGGTCAAACTCGGCACCGACGCGGTCAGCATCGTCCTGCTGGTCGGTGCCCTGATGCCGGTCGGTCTTCATCCCGGCGGGAACTTGAGCCCAATTCTCAACAGCCCGTGGTTCGCGTTCCACATCCTCGTCTCATTTGGCGGCTACGCCTGCTTCACCGTCGGGCTGGTCTGGAGCGTCGCATTCCTGCGCGACCGGCTGCTCGACTTCAACCCTTCGGTCCGGCGCCGACTCGCCATTGCCGGCCTCCTGCTGCTCGGTTCCGGCATAGTGACCGGCGCGATGTGGGCCGATTCATCATGGGGTACCTACTGGGGCTGGGACCCAAAAGAATCCTGGGCCCTGCTCACCTGGACCCTGGCAATGGCCGGGCTGCACCTGGACGGCGCCAAATCCCGGCGCTGGCCGGCGGTACTTGGCTTCGGCCTGGTGTTTGCCGCGATGATGTTCACCTTTGTCGGCATCAACCTGCTCAAGTGGGGCTTGCACCGCTACTGATGCCCGCCCGGGCGCGCCGCATTCTTCGCACGAGGCGTCAGTTCGATTGACGCCGGCTGAGGTCGCTGCTATCCTAACAAGCCTGTGAACGACATTCACTCCCTGCTGCTGGGCCTTGGCCGCGCGTACGAGCGACTGCTCGAGGTCAAGGCCGACCGCCGCCTGTTCCTGGTCGGCGGCACCATCCGCGACATCCTGCTTGGCCGCGAACCGACCGACTTCGACTTCGCGGTCTCCGGTTCCGGCCTTGAGTTCGCGGCCGCTTTTGCCCGCAAAGTCCGCGGCAGCCTGGTCGTACTCTCCGAACCAGACGACGAGGCGCGCGTCGTCTACCGAAAGCCGAACCTTGGGGACAGTCCCCGTACGGGGACAGTCCCCGTCACCTTCGACTTCAACGGCTTCGGCGACCGCACCATCAACACCGACATCATGCGCCGGGACTTTACGGCCAACGCCCTGGCCGTGGAAGTCCTGCACGGTGGCGTCGGCGAACTGGTGGACCTGGTCGGCGGCAGAAGAGACGTCGCCGACCGCCTGCTCCGGCCAGTGAGCGCGGACTCGCTCAAGCTCGACCCACTCCGGCTGCTCCGCGCCATCCGCATCGCCCTTGAGCTCGACTTTCGCATCGACGAGGCGGTCTTCGCCCTTGCCCGCACGGTTACACTTACCGAGACCGCGCCGGAACGCATCGGCGCGGAACTGCTCCGGATAATAGAGTCGCCCGGTTCCTACACCTACATCCGTAAACTCTTCGAACTGGGCCGGCTTTCGGACATCCTGCCCGAACTCGTACCCCTGCTCGAAGACGAAGACCTGCGCGAGCACTCATTCCGCACGTATTTCAAGGTCGAGGAGATAGTGAGCAGCGAGTCCTTCTTCTCCCGGTTCGAGCCCGAATGGACCGCCTACTTCGACCAATGGGGCGTCGGTGAAGTCCAAAGTACCAAGGACAAAGGACAAAGTGAGGAACCGAGTCTCCCGGCCGACGGTTCCGGCCAATCTGCAATCTGCAATCTGCAATCTGAAATTCCCCGCAGTCCGGACTCCGCCCCCGACCCCCGATCCCTGACCCCTGACCCCGCTGCCGACTCCTCCCTCCTCTCTCCTCCCTCCTCCCTTCCTTTCCGCCGCGGCCTCCTGAAGCTCGCCGGCCTGATTCACGACCAGGCCAAGCCCGAGACCCGGTTCATCAACACCGAAGGTGAAGTCCACTTCTACGGCCACGACAACCTTGGCGCGCGCGCTGCGAGTCGCATCGGCCGCGACCGCCTGCGCCTCTCCCGTGCCCAGACCGCGATGCTCTCCACGCTCGTTGCGGAACACATGCGCCTGCACCTGCTCGCCACCGCACCGGACCTGACCGACCGCGCGGTACGCCGCTTCTTCCGCGACCTTGACGAAGAAGCATTCGGCCTGATGATACTCTGCTTTTCCGACGGCTGGGCCACTGCCGGCCGCACCGGGCACCTCGAAGACACGATTACCCGGATGATTGAGCAGCGCCGGACCGAAGCCGCGAAGCTCAAGGTCAAGCGCTTCGTCACCGGCTATGACCTGATTGCCCTCGGCATGAAGCCCGGCCCGTCCTTCAAAGTAATCCTGCAGGAACTCGAAGACCTCCAACTCGAAGGCGTGATAACCAGCACGGAACAGGGCCTCGACTACCTCAAAGCGCATCTTACCGGCCTCACGGCCGGCAATGCCCAATGACCAATTGCCAATTCCTAACTAATGCCCAAAGCCGGAGATGCCCGTCCGGCCATCGTCATTCGGACATTGGCAATTCGTTAGTAATTAGGAATTCCGACAAGAACTAGACATGAAGACTGAAGGTGTAAGACCGAACAACCGTACAGGGCTCCCCTCGCCTCCCGCAACTCGTAACTCGCAACTCGCAACTCACAACTCTTCCTACGTGTATGGCCCTGTTCCGTCCCGCCGCCTCGGCCTCTCGCTCGGCATCAACATCATCCCGGCCAAGACCTGCACGCTCGACTGCGTATATTGCCAGTGCGGACTCACCACCCGCAAGACGGTCACGCGCGAATCCTTCTTCCCGGTCAAAGACATCCTCGCCGCTGTCAGTTCCGCTGTCCGCAACTCGCAACCCGCAACTCGTAACTCGCAACTCTCCTTCCTGACCTTCTCCGGCGAAGGCGAACCAACCCTTAACAAGGACATCGGCCGCATCATTCGCCGCCTGAAGAGGGAGTTCCGCATCCCGGTCGCGGTCATCACCAACTCGACGCTGCTGACCGACCCGCAGGTCCGGCGCGACCTGTACGCGGCCGACCTGATTGTGCCTTCACTCGACGCCGCGGACCAGCGCAACTTCGCCCGGATCGACCGCTGCCACCCGGGCATCAAGGTCCGGGACGTCATCGAAGGCCTGAAGCTTTTCCGGCGCTACTATCGCGGAAAGATGTGGCTCGAAATCATGCTCGTCAAGGGTATCAACGACTCGGTCGAGCACGTCATCGCCCTGCGCAAGGCGGCGCACGAGATTCAACCTGACCGGGTCCAGCTCAATACCGTAGTCCGTCCCCCGGCCGAGAAGTTCGCGAAACCGATGTCCCACGACGACCTTGAGCAAATCCAATGCCTGTTCGGCCCAAACACAGACATCGTCGCTGAGACCAAGGACAAAGGACCAAGGACCAGGGACAAAGTCGGCGTCCTGCCCGATGAAGCAATCCTCGCGACCGTTCGCGGCCGGCCGGTCACGCGGAAAGACCTTGCCGACTCGCTCGGCATCGCGCCCCGTGCCCTGACCGCTGCCCTGCGCCGGCTGAAGCGCTCAAAGCGCATCAAGCCCGTTGACTACTCGGGCAAGACCTTCTACGAACCGGCCTGAACCCGCGGTAACGCGGACATCCACAGATTTCGCAGATTACACAGATGTGAGAACCGCCAAGGCCGCCAAGAACGCCAAGGGTTCAGCTCCGGACTTCTGTATTCTGCACTCTGCCTTCTGACATCTGACTTCGTCTGTTCATCCCTCATCCTTCACCCCTTCCTCCCTCATCCTTTGTCCCACGCCTCTCGTCACCCGCGACATCATCGCCCACGACCGCCCGGCCCGCCAGCACCGCAAACCGCAACTCGCAACCCGTAGCTCGTCACCTGCTGACTGGACACTGGGAACTCGCGCGCTTGGCGCGCGGCTTGACCCCGGGCCGTTTTCCGGCTAACCTCCGGCGTGCTAGACCGAGCCTCCGTCCCTGTCCGTCCTGCCACCGGGCCTAACTCATGAGAAGCCAAGTCGTCATCGAGAACCCCGTCCTGAACTCCGCATATTCCGCGCCGACGCGGCACTTCCGTTTCGACGAAGAGGGCATCACCGACAAGATAGACGAGTTCCGCAGGCCCAGCGCGTACTTCGTGCCGGTTCCGCAGCCGCGCAAGCGCGGCAAGCAGATGGTTCTGGATACTCAATGGACCAAAGACCGCGTCGAAGAGAACAAGCTGGTCAACCAGATCCGCGAGAAGGTCGGGGTCTGGCGCAAGGGAAAGCACCTCGATGTAACCAAGACAACTGCACGGCTGCTCGAGTACTGGCAGCGTGACGACCGCGACAAGCGACTCTTCTTCTGTCAGATCGAGGCGCTGGAGACAGCAATCTACCTGACCGAGGTTGCCTCGAAGTACGGCGATCAGTGGATAGAGAATGGCATCCGTGACGGCAACGCTGCCTCCAATCCTCTTCTGTACCGAATGGCTTTCAAGATGGCGACCGGCAGCGGCAAGACCGTGGTGATGGCGATGCTCATTGCCTGGCACACGCTCAACAAGCTCGCCAACCCTCAGGACGCCCGTTTCTCCGACACCTTTCTGTTAGTCACGCCGGGCATCACCATCCGCGACCGGCTTCGTGTGCTCCTGCCCAACGACCCCGACAACTACTACGCCAAGTTCGATATCGTGCCGTCCGACATCCTGTCCGAACTGGGCAAGGCACGTATCATCATCACCAACTTTCACGGGTTCCTGCTGCACGAGCGCACCGCAGCCGGCAAGCTCACAAAGGCCATCCTGAAGCAGGGCGAGACCAGCCCGTTCACCGAGACACCGGACCAGATGGTGCGCCGTGTCTGCCGCGACCTGGGCAACAAGAACAACATCATCGTCATCAACGATGAGGCCCACCACTGCTACCGGCGTAAGGCAGAAGGCGTCGCCGAAGAGAAGTTGGTCGGAGACGAACGCAAAGAAGCAGAGCGACGCGAGAAGGAAGCCCGCGTCTGGATTACCGGGCTCGAATCCGTGAAGCAGAAGCTCGGCGTCAAGGTCATCTACGACCTTTCCGCCACACCCTTCTTCCTGCGTGGTTCAGGTTACTCCGAAGGCACGCTATTCCCTTGGGTCGTGTCCGACTTCTCGTTGGTGGACGCCATCGAAGCCGGAGTAGTGAAGGTCCCGCGCGTGCCGGTAGAGGACAACGCTATGACCGGTGAGATGCCGACCTATCGCGACCTCTGGTTGCGCATCCGCGAAGACCTGCCGCGCAAGGGGCGCGCAACCGAACAGCTCGGCCGCGAACCGGTCCTGCCCAAGGAACTGGAAGGCGCATTGCAGAGCCTGTACGACAACTACCAGAAGTACTTCAATAAGTGGGAAGCCAACACAGAGGCCCGCGCCCGTGGTTCAACGCCACCGGTATTCATCGTCGTCTGTAACAACACCAACGTCTCCAAGCTGGTGTACGACTACGTCGCCGGCTGGGAGAAGACCTTGCCCGATGAGTCCAAGGTGTTAGTACCGGGCACGCTGCCGTTGTTCAGCAACGTGCAGGACGGGCGCTGGCTGGGAAAGCCGAATACGATTCTGATAGACTCAAGCCAGCTAGAGTCCGGCGAGGCGATGAGCGATGACTTCAAGAAGCTGGCGGCCAATGAAATCGAGGAGTTCAAGGACGAGTACCGCCGCCGTTTCCCGGGTCGTGGCGTTGAGAACCTGACCGACGAAGACCTCCTGCGCGAAGTGATGAACACCATCGGCAAACCGGGCAAGCTCGGTGAGCAGGTGCGTTGCGTCGTATCGGTCTCGATGCTCACCGAAGGATGGGACGCCAATACGGTCACGCACATCCTCGGCGTGCGCGCCTTCGGCACCCAACTGCTCTGTGAGCAGGTAGTCGGGCGCGGCCTGAGGCGTACCGACTATGCGGTAGACGACAACGGGATGTTCCGTACTCAGTACGCCGAAGTCTATGGAGTGCCGTTCTCGTTCATCCCGTGTTCCGGTGGCCCGGTAGACCCGCCACCACCGGTCAAGGCGACGCGGGTGAAGGCACTCGACGAACGCATCGCCCTGGAAATCACCTTTCCGCGTGTGGTCGGCTATCGCTACGAATTGCCTTCCGAGAAGCTGACAGTGAGCTTCAGCGCTGACTCGCACATGGCGTTGTCCGCGCAGGATGTTCCGACCAAGACAGTGGTGGACTCGATTGTCGGAGTGCACGATGAGCATGGACTGGAGTCGCTTAAGGCTCGGCGGGAACAGGAAGTGGTTTTCAGCCTGGCCAAGCTGCTGCTTGAGCGGTACTTCAAAGACAACGAGGACAACCTGAAGCCTTGGCTGTTCCCTCAACTCGTCGCCATTTGCCGACGGTGGCTGGCCGAGTGTGTGACCTGCAAAGACGATACTTTCCCGCAGATGCTCCTCATCGAAGAGTACAAGCACGCCGCCGCCGAAATCATCTACCAGTCAATCGTGACCTCGACCGAAGGACGCAAGACCCTGCGGCCAATCCTGCGGCCTTACGAGTGGGTCGGTTCCACCCAGTACGTCGGCTTCGACACGACTCGCGATACGTATCCGACGCGCGCCGACCGTTCCCACATCAACTACGTGGTCTGCGACACCGAATCGTGGGAACAGAAGATGGCGCAGGCGCTTGAGGACATGGACGAGGTTGTGTCTTACGTCAAGAACCAGAACCTTGGATTCGAGATACCCTACACGATTGACGGCGACGAACGCTGGTATCGGCCGGATTTCCTTGTCCGGCTCGATGATGGTCACGGCAAAGAGGACCTGTTGACGCTGATTGTCGAAGTCTCGGGTGAACCTCGTCGGGACAAGGCGGCCAAGGTCGCGACGACCCGCAACCTTTGGATTCCGGCTGTCAACAACGACGGCCGCTTCGGCCGCTGGGCGTTCATTGAAGTGACAGACCCTTGGGATGCGAAGAATACGATAAGAGCGGCGCTGCGGAAGCAGACCGCTATTACAGAGGAGGCATAGATGCTGACTCGATTGCGCATAAAGAACTTCAAGAAGTTCAAGGACGTTGATATCGAACTCGGCCCAGCCGTTGTCCTGATTGGCCCGAACAACTCCGGCAAGACCGCCGCGCTGCAGGCCTTGGCATTGTGGGATATTGGCCGCCGTCGCTGGACCGAGAAGCGCGGCAAGACCGCGTCGAAAGAGAGGCCCGGCGTCGCCGTCAACCGCTTCGACTTGGTGTCCATCCCCGTTCCCGTCGCCAGCCTGCTCTGGCGGGATTTGCACGTGCGCGACGTGAGACGGGCAGAAGGAAAGCAACGGACGAGCAACGTCCTGGTTGAGGTCGTGGTAGATGGTGTGACGAACGACCGCAAGTGGACCTGCGGTTTGGAGTTCAACTATGCCAACGAGGAGTCGTTCTACTGCCGTCCGCTCAGACAGGGAGAGGGAGATTCTCCGACGCGGATGGTTGTCCCACCTGAAGCGAACGCGGTATCCGTTGCATTTCTCCCTCCAATGTCAGGACTGGCGGCAGTCGAGCCCAAGCTCGAACCCGGCCGCATCAACGTTCTTATCGCCGAGGGGCAAACCGCACAGGTGTTGCGCAACCTGTGTTCTCAGATATACCTGCGGGCCAAAGGATTGCCGGAGCCGGCCAATGGCTTCGCAGCGCGTGATACCGGTCGGTCCCAGGGGAAGCTGGCCGAAACACCCGAGGATTATTGGGACGCGCTTGTAAGCCACATCCGGGCGCTGTTTGGGGTCACCATACTACCGCCAACGTACGTATCGGAACGAGGCGAAATCGGCATGGCGTACAAGGAGCAATCAGGCATCGAACTCGACATCTCAAGTTCAGGGCGAGGTCTGCAACAGACCCTGCTCTTGCTGGCTCACCTTTATGAGAATCCCGGCACGGTGCTGCTGCTGGATGAGCCGGATGCGCACCTTGAGATATTGCGTCAGCGGCAGATATACAAGCTGTTGACCGACGTGGCGGGCAGGCTTGGGTCCCAGGTTGTGGCCGCGAGTCATTCCGAGGTAGTGCTGAATGAAGCCGCCGGCCGCGACGTGGTAGTCGCATTCGTCGGCAAGCCCCACCGGATTGATGACCGCGGCTTTCAAGTCCTGAAGTCGCTACGTGACATTGGCTTTGAGCAGTACTACATGGCACAACAGAAGGGCTGGGTGCTGTATCTGGAAGGCTCGACGGACCTGGCCATTCTGCAGGCCTTCGCTCGGGTTCTTGGACACGAAGCAACGGCTGCGCTCGAAGACCCGTTTCCGTGCTACGTCTGCAATCAGGCATCTTTCGGCCGCAAGCACTTCCGAGGCCTGCAGGAAGCCCACCGAGAGTTGGTCGGTGCCGCGCTCTACGACCGCAGTGACTTCGAGGTCGAGTCAGCACCGGGTCTGACCGAACTCATGTGGCGCAGGCGGGAAATGGAGAACTACCTGTGTAGCAGGCCAGTTCTTCTAGCCTACGCCCGCGGTGACGATGTTGGCGACTTGTTCTCACGGGCAGAGGCTGACCATCGCGTCCAAGTGATGGAATCCTGCATCGCCGAGATAGAAGAGGCCCTCAAGAAGACGCGGAAGCCATCCCCGTGGTCGCCGGACATCAAGGCGAGCGACGACTTCTTGGACCCGCTGTTTGAGAACTTCTACGAGAAGCTCGCGCTACGTAATCAGATGCGCAAGACGAACTATCACGTGCTCGCCCGTTTCGTGCGCAAAGAGGACATAGACCCCGAGGTCGTCGAGAAACTCGACGCCATCGTCGAGGTGGCCGAACGGGCAAAGCCAGCCGCGGAGTAGTCTGGCTGCACTGAAAACGATGGAGGACTACAGACATGCTGACGCTGCTGAGTAACGACGAGCTGTCGAATATCTTCTATGGAGCGCGGCCGGCGATGGACGAGATACTCGGTTTCTTGCATATGAGCCGAACCGGTCAACCGGATACCGCGGTGCCGCACTCGTCCCAGATACTTGCCTTGGATGTATTCGGCACGCTCAAGTTCGCCCGCTCGCGTGACCGAATCTGCGACCACCTGGCGATTCTGCTGGAGACGCCGGACGGCGGGCCATGGGAAGTCCATCTGGAGTACGTGGACCCGGACAACACGCTCAACGAGGCCGCACACAAGTCGCAGTTAGACGTCCTGCTCCAGGGCGCACGAAGCCTGATTGCCATCGAGTGCAAGTTCGCTGAGACGAAACTGGAGCCGTGCGGTCAGACCGGCAAGACGGGAAAGGGACTGGTTCAGTGCACCGGCAACCACGATACGCAGGTCAATCCAGCCAACGGACGCACCGCTCTGTGCGCCCTCACCGGCAAGCACATCCGCTACTGGGACTACGTTCCTCATGTCTTCCGACTCTCGCCCGACGGACCTCATCGTCCCTGTCCTTTTGCCGGTCCCTGGTATCAGTGGATGCGGACGCTGGTCATGGCCTATGCTCTCGCCGAGAAACGCAGGCTCAAGCCGGCGGTCGGACTGGTTCACGTTGACCGTCCGGCGATGCCGCTGCGCGCACGAATCCAAGACGAAGCTCCGAAGATGAAGCGGCTGCTGACCGATGCGATCAAGTTCGAGTTGCTGCGCTACGAGAAGCTGCCCGGCGTGTTCGAGGTCGCTGCCGACCCAGGCGAACGCGGCTTGTTTCGCGACCTGCATCACTGGGTCGACGCCAAAGTCAACTGGGTCGAGGCCAGGCTGATGAACGAACGCGCAGGCAGAAAGAGCCGCGCGAAGTAGGAGGTAGCCTATGCCACCAAAGAAACCCAATGGCAAGCGTCTCTCGGGGAGCGTCTCCATCCCGTCGGACGCGAAGAATACGATCAGGGCGGCGGTGAGGGACAACCGCTAGATGCCAGTAGACAGGCGGCTCTACGTTTTCCTGGACGAAGGTGGGAACTTGGACTTCTCGCCAAACGGAACGAAGTACTTCACCCTCTCATCGGTTTGCCAGGAGCGTCCGTTTACCTGCCAGCAACGATTGGACCAACTCAGGTACGACCTGATTGAGCAAGGCGTCGACATTGAATACTTCCACGCAGCCGTGGACAACCAAGCTGTGCGAAACCGGGTCTTCGCCATCATTCGCGAGCACTTGGCGACCTTCAAGATTGACAGCGTGCTCGTCGAGAAACGCAAGACAGGACCGGCCCTGCGTCCGGTCGAGCGATTCTACCCGAAGATGCTCGGCTATCTGCTGCGCCACATTCTGGAGTCGCACCGTTTGCAGGACTTCGCCGAGGTCATTGTGATTACCGATGCGATACCAGTGAAGAACATGCGGCGGGCAGTGGAGAAAGCCGTCAAAGTCACGCTGGCTGATATGCTGCCGGGCGACGTCAGATACCGGTTGCTGCACCACGACTCCAAGGCACACGGCTCCTTGCAGGTAGCCGACTACTGCAACTGGGCGATCTACCGCAAGTGGACGAATGGGGACGCGCGGTCCTATGATGTCATACGTGAAGCTGTACGCAGCGAGTTCGACATCTTCCGTACCGGGCAGAGGTTGTACTACTGATGAATGTTGACCGCCCCGGCTACCCTTACGGGAGAGCCCCTTGGGCTCTTGTCACCGGGGCGGGACCTTTGAATTCTGAGAGTTGGGGAGCTTCGTTGGAAGCCGTTTCGGACCGGGCAGGCCCGACGCCAACTCCAAGACAAGTATATGCCGGTGCGGATAATGAGTCAATGTGATTCCGGAGACGTTTGTGGGTCGTAACCTCTGCAATGGCGGCACGTTGCGGTACACGACCGAAGTCCACCTTGAGAATACTGTTAGGGGGTGGCTTGGCGAGGCCCACCCCGAGAGGCGGTGAAGATGGCCAAGAGCAAATCTAACGGCAAGCGAGTTCCGGTTTCGTCCCTGAAGCACAAGGACAAGCGGACGAACATTCCGACCCGCGAGTTGCAGAACTTCGTGAAGGATGAGGAGAAGAGCCCGAAGACCGTGAGCTATCCGGGCCTGCTCTATGCCCGTGACCCGTCGCTCGACCCGCAACTGGTCTGGAAAGGCAAAGACGAGCAGGACCAGAAGCCGCTCGAAGTGCCGGCCGTGCCGGTCTACATCCAGGAGAAGATACACCCGCAGGCCATCGTCGAACAGGTGAAGGCCGAGGCGAAGAAGACCGCGCCAGGAATGGCCTCGCTCTTCGCCGACTTCAATGGCATCAAGTTCGAGGAGATGGTTGACTTCTACCACCATGGCATTAACTGGGCCAACCGGATGATTCTCGGCGACTCGCTGCTGGTGATGACCTCTCTGGCCGAGAAGGAAGGCCTCAAGGGCAAGGTGCAGATGATTTACATCGACCCGCCCTATGGCATCAAGTTCGGCTCCAACTGGCAGGTCTCGACCCGCAAGCGCGACGTGAAAGACGGCAAGGCCGAGGATGCCGTGCGCCAGCCCGAGCAAATCAAGGCCTTCCGCGACACGTGGGAATACGGCATCCATTCCTACCTGACCTATCTCCGCGACCGCCTCACCGTGGCGCGCGAACTTCTCTCCGACACCGGCTCGGTATTCGTCCAGATAGGCGACGAGAACGTGCATCTCGTCCGGGTGCTGATGGATGAGGTTTTCGGGAGCGATAACGCATGCGGGCAGCTCGCGTTCAAGAAGACCAGCGTTTCGACAAGCGGTCTCATTGCCGGCGTTGTTGACTACCTGCTCTGGTATGCAAAGAAACGCGAGGACGTGAAGGTACGCCCGATATGGCTCAACAAGTCGCTGGGCGGAGAGGGAGCTGAGCAGTACACGTTCCTGGAACTACCAGACGGAGTGCGTCGTCGTATGACACCGGACGAATCCGATGGTCGTGTGAACATACTCGAAGGAACACAGGTGTTCCGTGCGGACAACCTGACATCGAGTCACGAGTACAGTCTGGGCAAGACCGCCTGCGAGTTTGAGGGGACTGCCTACTCGCCCGGCACTCGCTACTGGTCCACAGGACCGGACGGCTTTCGGCGGCTTGGGCGAGCGCGGCGGCTCATCCCTATTGGCAACACGCTATCGTATGTGCGCCGCCTCGATGACTTCCCGGTCTTTCCGCTCACGAACACGTGGATAGATACAGCAATCTCGGGGTTCGCCGAGCAGCGTACGTTCGTTGTACAGACAAGCCCGCTGGTCGTCCAACGTTGCATGCTGATGACGACGGATGCTGGTGACTTGGTGCTGGACCCAACGTGCGGGAGTGGGACAGCGGCGTACGTGGCGGAGCAGTGGGGGCGCAGGTGGATTACCATTGATACGAGCCGAGTAGCGCTGGCGTTGGCGCGGACGCGGTTGATGGCCGCGAAGTTCCCCTACTACCTTCTGGCGGACACGCGCGAGGGGTACGATAGGGAGCAGGAGTCGAGCGCAAGCCCGGTGCCTGCGCCCGACCGCAGGTTCGCCACGGACATCCGCAAGGGCTTCGTGTATCGCCGTGTGCCGCACGTGACCTTGAAGTCCATCGCCAACAACGAGGAGATAGACGCCATCCACGCGAAGTGGCAGCCGCAACTGGAAAAGGTGCTGGCGGACCTGAATCGTCTTGTCACCTCGAGCGCAGTGAGGGGTCTCGCCCAGGGCAGACGAGATTCTTCGGCTTCGCCTCAGAATGACAAGGGGTGGCGCGAGTGGGAAGTGCCGCGCGAGGCGGATGCGAAGTGGTCGGACAAGGCGAAGCAGGCGCACAAGGAGTGGTGGCGGCTGCGGCGCGAGCGGCAGCAGGAGATTGACGCCTCGATTGCGAAGCGTGCCGATACCGAGTTGCTGTATGACCAGCCTTACGAGGACAACAAGCGTATCCGCGTGACCGGGCCGTTCACGGTCGAGAGCCTGTCGCCGCACCGCGTGCTGGCGACCGACGAAGAGCGGCCCAAGGCTGAGTCAGAACAGGTGAAAGCCGCGTCCGGTCAGTTCGAGACGATGATTGTCGAGAACCTGAAGAAGGCCGGGGTCAAGAACACGGACAAGAAGTTCCGAATCGCCTTCGACCGGCTGGAGCCTTTTGCGGGCACGTGGTTGCACGCATCGGGCGAGTTCACCGAGTCCGAGACCGGCAAGCGGAAGCGGATTGCCGTGTCCATCGGGCCGGAGCACGGCACGGTCGGGCCGGAGCAGGTGAAGGAAGCGGCGAAGGAAGCGGTGCTGGGCGTCGGGTTTGACGTGCTGGTCGTGTGCGGGTTCGCGTTTGACCCGCACGTGCGCGAGGAGACGCGGCGCTACGGCAAGCTCGTCGTGCTGCCGGCGTTGATGAACCCGGACCTTTCGATGGGCGAGGAACTGCTCAAGAAGACCGGCGCGGCCAACCTGTTCATGGTGTTCGGCGAGCCGGACGTTGCGCCGGTGGACGCGAAGACCGGGAAGCTGCTGCCGCAGAAGGACGGGAAGTACGTCATTGAGATTCGGGGCGTGGACGTGTACGACCCGACCACCGGCGAGATACGCTCGAACAAGACCGACGATATCGCCTGCTGGTTCATAGACACCGACTACAACGGCGAGAGCTTCTTTGTCCGCCACGCCTACTTCTGCGGCGACCAGGAGCCGTATGACCGGCTGAAGCGGGCCTTGCGGGCCGAGATTGACGAAGCCGCCTGGAGCGCGCTCTACTCGACCAAGAGTGTACCGTTCGACAAACCCAAGTCCGGCAAGGTCGCTATCAAGGTCATCAACCATTACGGCGACGAAGTGCTCAAGGTGCTGGCGGTCGCATGAACTGGTGGGGGCTAGCTGCTGCGGTGCTGAGCGGCACTGCGCTGGCGGCCGTTCTCGGGAAACTGCTTGACCTGTTGTGGCTGGAACCAATGAGGGCCAGATCGGAACAGCGTCGGTGGCTCAGGGAGGCCAGACTGGGGGCTTTCTGCAAGCTATCTGAGGAAGTCCTGTCCTTTGGACTCAAGAGCGCTACCTTCGTGGACATCTGGAAGTTCCGGGAGATATCCGCGCGCGCCGAATTGCTGGTAGACGACGCAAAGTTGCTTGGCGACATTCGCGGGTTCATCTCAGACCTGTACGAGATGAACGCACATGGCCTAACCAGTATGAAAGCCGCGCCGGGTTCGAATGACCTTGAACTTGTGTTCCCTGACGGGTCGCGGCACGCGGTTCCTGATGACTTCGCCCTTACGCTATCCAATGGGACGACGCTCACTAAGGCGGATATCGCGAATACCACATACTTCATCTCACTTGAGAAGCGTGCCGACGATCTCGTTGCCCGCCTTGGCGCACTAGTTCGGTCCACCTGACGCGGTAATTCCGGGGAGGTAATTCCGGGGACGCAATAAATGATTCTTGACGGACGCAGCGGGCGCGGTCCCAGTTTACCTCTCCACCACATTTCAGATTGCAGCTTCACGTCGCTCTCTAGTCAGTCTCCAGGTTGAACACTGCCCGGCAGATTTCGTTGAGCACTTCTGGTTTGCAGCCGTAGCGCGACAGCCCGCAGCCGACAGCTCACGGCTCACAGCTTGCGGCCCCTGACCAAGCGGATAGCATCCCTCCATTACGGCTCCGGCGCGGGGACGCTGAAGACCTCGGTGCGAATGGCGGCGAGGACCGCGGGGTTGAGTCCGCGAGCCTGCCACTTTTCCAGCAGCACCTGGGCTTCTTTCGCCAGCGTCGGGCCGGAGATTGACCGGCCGTGCGAGAGACGAAAGAGCTGCCGGGCAAAGTCGAGGTAGAAGACGATGTACATCGTGTCGATGCCCGAGGCGCTCAGCACCTGCTTCGTCTCCGTTTCCATCGCGCACAAGGCAACCATCGAAGCCTGGTAACGTTCGGTCATGTCGGCATAGATGCGGGCAGTGGTCTGTGCCGCTATCTCGGGCGAGTACTTCGCCTTCCAGCGCGATAGTCTACGAGTTACGTCGGACATGGTGAGTCTCCTTTCCGGCCATCAGGTCGGGTTTCTGACCTTTCGGACCTCGGGGGTCGTGGAGCCGACAGCCGGTCCCCACAGCCTCCTAATGGATTAGTGCGCTCTCATGGGCAGAACGTAACATGGAATCTCACCGACCCGAACGAGGACGGCCCCAACCGGCGGCCTGCGGCCCGGGGTCCAAGCCGGCATTTGCACCGGCAACAGGGGGGTCAATCCGGGAGTGACTCCGGCATTCAATGCCGAATACAACACGGCCATCAATGTGGCCGTCAATCAAGGACTTAGCTCGGACTTCAGCACCGGATAGAAGGCCGGAGCCAACGCGGGGAAGAACGCCGAAGTCAGCGCGGCACACAAGGGTGCAGTCAATCGTGCCATCAGCGCCGCAGTCAGTTCGGGGTCGAGTTCGGCAGCCAACTGCGCCGTGACTCGCACTTTCACTTACGCTTTCAGTCGCGAGATGAGTAGCGCAGCCAGTCGCGGGTCGAATTCGCGGTTTGGTGCTGAAGTCAGGGCCGAAGTGAACGCCGCAATCCCGATGCGAGTGCCAGGCGGAGCGCCGCGGGGCAGGATCACTCTGGCCCATGCTATCGGCGAGTGTCCAGACGCAATGCCCGTGCACCATATGTAGTAGCTCGTCACTGCGCAACCACAATCCTGTCGGGGAGTGGGCGGCCCACAGACTGCCTGGGGGGTAGCAATCGAGTAAGGAAAAGGCTAAGGTTCAGGTTAAGGTTCAGACGGAGGTTCGAAGTGAGCTTTGACGCGAGCGACGACGCGTTGGGCTTCCTGAACGGCTCTGCGAACAGCACGCGGTTCAGCACCGGATACGGCCCAAGGTTCAGGTTGAGGTTGAGGTCGAGATTCAGGTGGAGACGCGCTTGCCGACGCCGGTCACGACGCAGGTCGGCATACGTTCAGACGAACACCGGGATACACTTCGAGAGACACAAGGCGTTTTCCGACGAGCGCTCACGCGCCCTGCGGGGGCGAGTTTCCGGTGACCAGTTCCCTGTTGGCACATGGGTCAACAGCGGCATACAACATGTAGCTCGGGGCCGGCACGGAACCACAATTCTCCCGTAGGGGGTACGGACTGGAGACCGCCCCCCGGGTTGCTTTCAAGCGAGGTTTTGAACGAGCTTTGAACCGAGCTTTTGACTGAGCTTTTCCGCGAGCTTTGAACCAAGTTTTGAAACAAGCTGTTTCGCGAGCTTTTCCGCGAGCTTTGAAATGAGCTTTGCGATGAGCTTTTGAATGAGCTTTTGTCCGAGCTTTGAACGGTGCTTTGAAATGAGCTTTCAGATGAGCTCTTAAACGAGCTCTTAAACGAGCTTTCTAGAGAGCTTTCGGACGAACTTTCCGATGAGCTTTCCATGGAGCTTTGCAGAAAGCTGTTGCGGGTTGCGAGTCACGAGCTGCGAGAGGCGGACGGCGGAGAGCGGGTTGCGAGTTACGGCATATGGTTGACAGCGAGGCTGGTTGAACTAGCATTGCTCTATGAGAATCGGTTCGGCCGGCGCGGCGTGCGGAAGAGTGAGGCAGGTATGGTCTGGGTAGTATACTGGCCGTTGCTTCTCGTGGCCGCGGCCGCGATTGCGGCCGGGGTCGCGATTGTCGTGCGCAAGCTGCGCGGCAAGGGCGATAATCCGTTCATCGTCAAGCGCTGAGCAACCGGCCGACTTGACACTCGGCCGGATGAGGCATTAGAATTGCCGCATACACCCCGCAGGCGGGGCAAAGGAGCGAATATGCAGAAGCTGTCCGTGTTGGCTGCGGTGACCATCTTCGCAGCGCTGGCGCTGGGAGTGACGCCGCGTTTCACCGGCCCGGAGTTGATTAATGATAACGGCACGCCGATTGACGTCGGCTACTACGGCGCGCCGACGGTGTACGACTGGAACCAGGACAGCACCAAGGACCTGGTCCTCGGCCAGTTCGACTATGGCAAAATCCGGCTGTATCTGAACCAGGGGCCGGACACCGCCCCGGAGTTCAACGGGTACACTTTCTTCCAGTCGGGCGGGGTGGACGTAACCCTGCCTTACGGCTGATGCCAGGGAGCGAGTCCACAGGTTGTGGACTGGAACTCGGATGGCCACCCTGATCTCGTCTCCGGTGACCGCAACGGCTATTTCAACGTCTGGATCTGGCGCGATACCGGCTTCGCTGCCTACCTGCAGTACCAGAAGATGGACATGACGCCCCTGAACGTAGGTGCGAATTCGTACCCGTTCATGATTGACTGGAATGGCGACAGCAAGAAGGACCTGATTATCGGGAGCGAGAACGGCCAGGTGCTGTTCTACCGGAACATGGGTTCCGACACGTGGCCGACTTTCCAGGTGGTAGAGACCGTGGCCGCGGGCGGCGCGCCGATAAATCTCTACCGCGTGAATCCCGGCGTGACGGACATGGACCGGGATGGGGTAAACGACCTGGTCTGCGGGGCGAACGATGGGTACGTCTACTTCTTCCGCAACTCGGGGTCGAACGACGACCCGGTGCTCGAGGCGGCCGAGACGTTGAAGACGGTCGCGGGCCTGCCGGTACAGGGGTCGGGGATTTTCGGCTCGCGCTGCTGGTTCGGGCAATGGGACTCGGACACGGTGCCGGATCTGCTGGTGAGCACGTATGACGGCTATGTGGAGTTGTTCCGTGGGCAATTCCTGACCGGGGTCGAGGAAGGGAAACAGGCGCCCGCGCGTCTCGCGCTCCGCGCTGGCCCGAACCCGACCGCCGGGCGCACCACGTTATGGTGCGAAGCGCCGGCGAACGCCGAGCTGGTCGTCTGCGACGGCTTGGGCCGCGTAGTGCGGCACCTTGGAGTCTCAAGCGGCCGCAGCGCGCGGACGTGGGACGGCCGGAACGACTCGGGCGCCGAGGTGCAGAGCGGCGTCTATTTCTGCCGGCTGACCGGGTCCGGACAGACCGTGTCCGGCCGCATCGTGCTCAGCCGCTAGTCCTTCGCGTTTACGTACGGAGCCGGGCGCAGGCCCGGCTCTGTCTTTCTGACGCGGTTCGGCTTAGGCTTGCGCTTGAGCTTGGGCTCCCGCCAGACCCGCGCGAAACAAGACGGGCGGGTTGCCCCGCCCGTTCAGTGAAGTCAGGCTGGTATTACCAGCGCTTCCCGGATCAGTAACCGCCGGAGCGGTTGCCTGAGGAACGCCCGCCGTAACCACCACGCGAACCACCTTCGGTGCGCTCGCGCGCAATGTTGATGGTGAGCGTGCGGTTATCCATCGAGTGGTTGGCAAGGGCCGAAATCGCGGTGGTGGCCGCGTCGGCGTTGCTCATCTCCACAAAGGCGAATCCCCGGGAACGGTCCGTGAACTTATCTTTCACTATACTGACTGACGCAACTTCGCCATGCGGTGCAAACAGCTGGCTGAGCTGGTCTTCGGTTGCGCTGAAGGGAAGATTCCCAACGAAAATGCGCGTACCCATTATAGAACCTCCGGACGTGTTGTGCTTGGGTCGTTGCGGGATCTAAGGGAGCGGTGAAACGAAGCTCACGAACTCACAGGACCTGAACGGGACACAAGCGGTTATGGGGCCATGTCTTGCATTACGTCGGCAGCGAGGCCCCCGTTGCGACCGACGGAATATACTAACCGGGAAATTACCCATGTCAAGTTAAGTTTTGTCACGCGCAAAGAGCCGGCCTTCGGGTAGTTAATCCATATCCGGAACCAGCGCCTGCAGCCGGTGCACCGGAGTGTTGACCGGGTACGTCTAGACGATACAATGTTCTCGGCGCGCACCGGAATGCGTGGACGGGAACTGAATCGTGAATCAGACGAAGCCAGACAGGAGGAGAAGCGATGAAGAAGTACGTGGTAGTCTCTATGCTTCTCGGACTGCTGACCGCAGTGGCCGTTGCCGGCGCACTGACGACCAGCGACCGGGAAGAGCCGATGCGGCCGGCGAGGGCGAATCCGCCCTATCCCGGCGCAAGAACGAACGGCATTTCCAACCCGGTAGACGCCCTGCCCGAGGTCCAGGCCCTGCGGGCCGAGCAGCGAGCAGCGCAGGCCCGGGGCGATGAACCGGAAGCGCGCTCAATCGAGAACCGAATCCAGCAATACTACCTGGACGTCACCCCGCCGCAAAGTCCAATCGGACACCCGGTGGTCGTGCCTCCGCCGCAAGGCGGTTTGCTCGACCCGGCGCTCGACGTCGTCATCTACCCAAATCAGGTCATGGGCTCCGGGACCGATTACGAGACCGACGGCACGATGTGGACCGTCTGCTCGCCGCTCGATTCGTCAGTGCGAATCTACAAGTCCACGGACCATGGCCAGACATGGAACTACTTCCAGGGTTTCGGCTGGAGCACTCCCTGCCAGTTCGGCCGCGTGCAGGTCGTGGTCGGCATCGGCGACTCCAACTTCGTGCACGTCTTCGCTCTGCTGCCCTTCCAGGATGGTGACCTGGTCGACGTCATCTATCACCACGACGGTACGTCCGCCGGTTGGTCAACATTGAAGTCAGGCGCGGACACCGTCGGCGACTTCGCGGTCTGTCGCGACAACACTTACCCGTACTACCTGCATGCCAGCGCAGTCAACACGTATCGCGGCGGCAATTCCAACAACACAATACTGCGGTCCGTGGACTTCGGCCGGACCTGGGCGGAAACGCAGCAGTGGAGCGATGCCTCGAATCCCTCAATCTCCACGGGGGCCGGCACGTGCGTCTACTTCACCGCCGCATACGCTACGTGGTATCCCGGCCAACTGATGATGATCTACAACCGTTCGTACCGCGGGGGCAGTTGGGCAGAGACGGATATCCAACCGGATACGTTATCTGTCGGCGGGCCGGTAGCCGCGGCGGCGTTTACCGTGCCCGACTCCGAAGCGGTCCTCTGGTGGGTGTGGCACCATGCGACCGGGTCGGGGGCTGAAGTGCTGGCCTGCTACTCGACCGACGGCGGCGTCTCATTCAGCACGCCGGCGCCGACCGCGAACCTTCCGACCGCGAGTCAGTCATGGCCCGACCTGAAGAACTACCGCTCGGTCGGTAACGCGTATGTGGACATCAGCTACTTCAGCATGGATGCGGGAGGATACCGCCAGGTCTTTCGGCAGCACACGTCCGCCGGCAACCCGGGCGTCTGGTCGGATACGCTCCGCATCAGCAACGAGGACGTGTGGCGGACTCGAGACCTGACGCCGTGGCTGGTCTACTCGCCCGGCGGGTCTGGCAGCGAGGCCGGCTGCGTGTTCAGGCACTACAATGCGCCAGATAACCTCTGCTGGAACTCGCCATGGACGACCACCGTTGCCGAACCGGTCGCGTCCAAACCGGCCCGGTTCGGCCTTGCGCCGACCATCGTGCGCGGCGTTCTGAGGATGGAAGACCGGGGACAGATGACCGGAGACCGGACGGAGCTGCTCGATGCAGCTGGGCGAAACGTGCTCGCCCTGCACGCCGGCGCGAATGACGTGAGTCGCGTGGCACCGGGAGTCTACTTCGTGCGCGAAGCCCAAGCGCAAGCACAGGCAACGCGCAAGGTCGTGATTCAGCGGTAGGAAAGAGCCGGCTTCAGCTATTCCTGGGCAGGCGCGAGCCTGCCCCGGAGTGTCTTCGGCGGGCCGCGGGAACCGCGTTAGCCCGCGACCTGGAGGTTGCCGACGCGGATGGCGGACGGACCGTAGTAACCGTCCAGCGCCATCGTTTCCGAAGAGAACCGAACGTCGGCCAGCGCGTCGAACCAGTTGCCGATGAGCAGTCCGCCACGGAACGGCACGGCCGTACCGTTCTCAATGACCTCGCCCAGGCGAATCTCGGACGAGAAGTCACCGCTGGCCGAGTCCGCCCGGAAGTCCGAGAACGCCTTCACAACGACGACCCTGCCCGAACCGAGCAGGTCGTGCGTGCTGGTCTTGCCTGCGGGCACGACGGTGTTGCCCGGCAAACCGGTCGGCTTCACGCCCTGTTCGAGCAACCCGAGGTAGTGGTAGTAGCGAGACGTGCCGTAGAGCTCGGCGTACCGTCCTTCCTCCACCAGCGCGATTCGCCGGCACGGCGTGGCGTCTGTCTCAATCCGCGAGCTGACGCCGAACGGCACGAGCGGGTCGGAGAAGAGCGTAAGCGCATCGCCCTGCAGCGGGCCGTCGCCCCACACCGGCCGGCCCTTTTCGTACCGTGATATCTTCTCGTGGACCGTACGCGCCGAGCAGTGGAACGAGAGTGGCTCCTGGTCCAGCCCTATGAAGTTGGCCGCAGCTTCGCCGGAAAGGACGATCGGGCCCTGATATTGGGACGGCGGCCCGGCCTGGGCTATGGCGCGGGCGTACCCCGCGTTCGTCCGGGCAAGTTCTTCGGGGTTCAGGTCCTCGAACCGGCGCGCGTGCAGCCGCGCCGTGTGCTCCGCCACCTTATCTTCGAACCGGGCGATGAAGCAGATTTCAACGTCGGCGCGCGTCGCCGGGTATTCAACCCTGATACCGGCGCCGGTTTCAACGCGGGAATGGGACCGGCGGATGAACACTTCGAGATTCGAGACGTCGACGCCGGACTCGGCCGCGGTCGCCTTTAGTATCGCGTCGGAGAACTGCTGGACGCGGGCCAGCAGCTCGGGTCGTGACGCATCGAGGAGCTTCGGGTCGGCAAGCTCGACCTTCGGGTAGACTGCCGTCTTGTCAACGAGCGGGTAGGGTTTGTTCGGCTGGCTGAGCGCCGCTGCGATGAGCCCGGCGAGCGTCGCCTTCACCGCGGACTCGTCGTCGGACACGAACTGGCCCTGGGCCTCGCCCATCTGCTCGACGCCATCGTGCGTGTGGCGGCAATAGACCGTTACCCATGCCTCCTCGCCGGGTGCGTTGATGACCTCGCGGGGATGCGGATTCTCATGGCGGATGAACCGGCCGTTCTCAGTCGTGTAGATGCCGGGCAGACGGATGACCGTGGTCGCGTCGGTCTCAACCCGACGCAGGAGCCAGCCGGCCATGCCCTCGGTCTTTGCGACAACCGACTTAATCTTGTCGATGTTCATGTCTCACCCCAGTTTCATGCGGCAGCGGACATAGGGTCCGCCGGTCGCGGTTCGCACGATTTCCTTATGGCCTTTGCCGCAGTAGCCGCCGGAGCTGACGACGAGCTCGGTGGTCAGGCCGTCGATGCTAGCCAGCACGTCCGGCACGTAACCGGTCAGGCCGACCTGGTAGTAGAGCTTGCCGGTCAGCTTCCCGGCCTTGATTTCCCGGCCGCGGAGCGCCTGGAGCTGCACGCCCCAGCCAAGCGGATCTTCCATCCCGCTGGTCAACTGCTCAATCAGGATGGCATCGCCCGAGTCGGCAATCAGTTCGTCCTTCGTCATCCCGCCCTTGTCGCGGGGCAGGGGCAGGAAGTAGGTATTAGTCATTCGCGCGTAGATTGGATGGTCGTAGGCCTCAAGCCGACCGTTGGCTGAGAGCTTCAGCCCCGGCAGCCGGTCGCGCATGTGGAGGTAGGAGTAGAGGTCGGTCATCAGGGTAGGCTGGAGGATGCCGTCTTTCACCAGCACGGCTGGCTCTTCGGCGAGCACGCCGTCGTCCGAAAAGAAGATGGAACCGTGCCGGCCGGGCAGGCCGCCAAAGTCGACGATGTTCACCAGGTCGGACCCGACCCGCTTGCCGACATAGAGCGCGGCCCTGGCCGCGCCCCGCATCAGGGCGTCCATCTCGCAACCGTGGCCGAACGATTCGTGGGCGAGCGTACCCGTGATGTCGGGGTCGAGAATGACGCGGTATTCACCGGGCGGTATCTTGTCCGCCGACAGATACTGCACCGACAAGTCTGCCGCCTCGCGGATGGCCTCATCCGTGACATGCGTCGCCTCGTGGCCGGCGCCGTTGAAGCCGGCGTAGTTCATCACCTGTTTCTTGCCGTCCGAGGCGATGGGCACGAGGTAGAGGCCGACATTGGAGACGTCCGAAGAGAGCTGGCGGGACCGGTTGCAGAAGAGCCGGTACTCGCGTTCGTAGGCGTATACCGCCCGCGGGGCGACAATTCGCTTGTCGAACCCGGCCATCACCTCGAACGCGTGGCGGCACACTTCCTGGCGTTGCTGCGCCGTCACTTTCTCCGGGTCTTCCTTGAACTCGCTCTGGAAGTGACGGTCGAGTTTCTCGCCCGGGTCGGGCATCGGGCCCTGCTTGACCATGATTGACTCAGCCAGTTCGCGCGTCAGCCGGAGCAGGTAGTCGGGGTCGCTGACGCGGCTTGTGGCTACGGAGTGGAACGTTGCGCCGTCCCAGGCCGAGATGCGGATGCCGGGACGCGGCGGCACCGGGTTGCTACGCTCGTCGGCCGGGCTCTTCGCGACCGTTTCGCCAGCGGACTGGGTGACGAGCGCGGACGCGTAGGGCACCTTCTTTTCCGCCTCGGCGACTAGTTCGGGCAGGAACCCGCGCAGGCTCTCAAGTGCGGGCGGGAGGTTGTGACTCATGATTGGTTACTCCTTCCGGGAAAGAATGTCGTTCGGGTCGGCAAAACCCATGGTCATTAGCGGCTCGAACCCGAGATTCTGCCAGCAGGTGCCGCTGGGCGGGTTGTTGTTCGCCCAGTCGAGCATCACCATCGGCACGTTGCGGCCGGCGAGGAACTCGGCCGCGGCACGGGTCAGGCCGCGCATGACGCCCTGCTCGCGCCGGTCCGGGTCCACCCACGCGTCGTCGATGCGGCCGAACGGGCGCGGGTCCATGTCCGGATTGTCGAAGATGCGCACGACCAGCATCCCGACCGGCTTGTCCTCAGGCGTAACCGCAACAAAGACGCGGTTCTCGTCCTTCTCCATCATCTTGGCGTAGAACTGGTCGAGCGTGCCGGTCAGGTCCTTGCTCAGGCGCCAGACCTTCGGATCCCTGACGGCGAGCAGGTCCTGCAGCGCGACGCGCATCCGCTTCAGGTCAGCCAGGTCTCGCGGCTCGGCCCGGCGGATGGTGAATGCTGAATCCGGCCTCGGGGTTCTATTGGTCATTGGGACTTGGTCATTGGTCACTTCCCATTCCCATGCAGCCTTTCCGCTCGTACTCCTGGAACAGCCTGCCCCACTCGGTGTCGCGGCGCCACTCTTCAAAGATGCGCTTGTACCGCAGCGGCCATTGGAGCACGTCATGATTGACCGCGGAGACGAGAATCGGGAAATAGACGATGGGCGGGCGCAGGACGAGCTTTTGCAGGAACTTGGTCGGGCCGTACCACGACAGCCAGCCCAGGAAACGATGGAAGTTATACCCGACTTCGAAATGCCAGTTCTCGCCGGACACGTCGTCGCCGACCAGCTCGATTTCGCGCGGGTCGCCGACCCCGAGCCCGGCCTCGTGCGCCAGGCGGATGTAGCCGATGGTCATCGGGTCGAACCCCATCAGTTTGGCGGAGACCGCGTCAATCGCGGTCTGGTCGCCGGAGGCGAGAATCACGCTCTTCACGACCGGCGTCATCGTGCGCGGGCCCGGGCCGTTGCCGGCCGTGGTTCCGTCCATCACCGCGAACACGCCGGAGTGGATTTCCTTCTGGATGGCGAGCAGGTCAACGAGCGTCTCGTGAATCCAGGAGTGAGTGTAGTGGCGGTTGGTAGTGAGCAGGCCGCCGAACGCGTTCTTCATCGCACCGGTCGTGGTCGTGTAAATGTGACACTTCACGGTCGGCAGGTGCACGATGTTCTTGCCGAAGAAGTAGTCGGGTAGCTTCAGGCCCTTCGGGTAGACCTTGTCGAGCGCGAGCATCTTCGCCTTCGGCGTGTACGGAACCCAGTTCATGTCCTCGGGCTTGAAGTTGTAGAGCACCGGCAGGCCGCACTTGCGGAAAATGGGCAGGTAACGGTTCAGGTCCTCGCCCTTGGCGGTATCGATGACCACGGTCTTGTTCTGGACAACCGACAGGTCGGTGTAGCCAAGGTCCTTCAGCGCGATGACCGTGCCTTCCAGTTGCCACGGCGTGGTATTGGCCGCAGGCATCGGGAAGTGCCACGAGATGTTATCCTTCAGGATTGTGGTCTTGCCCGGTGCGAGGAACTTGTCGGCCTCGCCCAGCTTCAGCAACCGGCGGTAGTCATCGAGGACCGACTCCGGCTTGGTTCGCAGAACCGCGACCTTGGCTCTGTAAGGCATGGGCGGTCATTATACCGGCATCCCGCTCCAGCCGCAACCCGGCGCGTGCGATCTATAACAAATTACGGGTCACGTGGGTCCGAATTCCCTTTCGCCCTTTCCCCTTCCTCCTTTCTACTTTGCCATTTCCCCTTTCTACTTTCCCCTTTGCCCTTTCCCCTTTCCCCTGTCCTTCCCCCCTTTTGCATTTTGACCTTTGACTTGGTCCGCGTCCGCTCTCTCCCTTTCCTCTGCAACGCGTAACTCGCAACTCGCAACCCGCAACTCGTAACTCCCTTTCTACTTTGCCATTTCCCCTTTCTACTTTCCCCTTTGCTCCTGCGCCCTACTCCTGCTT
>Ga0265595_1000844_pt1 | contig 25613 bp, 19 predicted proteins | sample saktaG_15_FD_190148 | JGI IMG/M metagenome (GOLD analysis project Ga0265595, IMG submission 190148) | Saline water microbial communities from Sakinaw Lake, British Columbia, Canada - sak_2013_06_06_50m | ecosystem: Environmental > Aquatic > Non-marine Saline and Alkaline > Saline ...
CCTGGCCATCCCTTGTTCGAGGCCGTCCGCCGCCGCATCTGGGAGCAAACCCAAGGCCAGCTCCGTCAAGGCGCGGTCTTCTACACGCTCCAGCAAGATCAGCCGTCCGTCATGGAGCTGTTCGGCGCCTCTGTCGTGGACGGGACCGGGAACATTCTTCACCGCCGTCTGTTCGTGGTGGAGACTGGCGTTGACGGCACCCGACGCCTCCGTGATCCATCCAGCATCCTCGATCTCATCGTTCCCGAAACGCCTCCGCAAATCATGCCAACCGTCGCAACGGATGACCAGAAGACCCGCGACTACCTGTTCAAGCACGGCCTTGTGCCTTTTCAGAACGAGGTCGGCGGCGAGCGGGCGCACGAACTGGACCTCATCGAACGCAGTGTTCGGGCATGCCTCGATGTGCTCATCAAGAAGCGTGACGAGGTTTTGAACAAGCATTTAGTGGCTCAGGATAAGGGCGATCCCTCCGCCGTCGGCCTGGCCGAGAGCGAAGGCCAGAAGGTGCAGGAATTGCAGCGTCGCCGTGACCTGCGGCTGCGTGAACTCTCCCGTCAGCGATCGCTCTCCCTGCAAGGCGTTGAACGCCTCGGTAGCGTCTTGGTCATGCCGCATCCCGAACGCAACGCCCCCAACTTGGTTGGCATGAGGTGTGATCGTGAGACTGAGCGCAAGGCCGTGGAGACCGTCATCGCTTACGAAATGGCGCGGGGATGCGCCATCGAAGATGTCCAAGCCGATAACGTCGGCTTCGACCTGCGCAGCCTGCACCCCCAGACCGGCGAGAACCGCCTCATCGAGGTCAAGGGCATCGGCGCGGCCAGGGGGATGATTTGCCTCTCGCCTAACGAGAAGCGCGTGGCGGAAGACCGCCCCGACCTTTATTGGCTCTATGTGGTGACGAACTGTGACACCGTGCCCGAGCTGCAAGACCCGATCCCGAACCCGGCCCGGTATCCTTGGCACGAGGTGAAGAAGGTGGAGCACTACCGGCTCGACGTGAACGCCTTGAAAAAGCCGATGATGCTGAGAGAGGAAGCGGCCGACTACGGCCAGACTGACGTGGGAAAGGAGGATGGCGATCAGGGTTGACACCGAAGGTAACAATTGTTACTCTATATGCCCTGATGAAGACCAAACGGACATGCCGATACCGATTCCAGAAGCCTGGCGCAAGGCCGTCTGTGCCATTCTCCACTCCGGCGACAGAGACCGGATTGATCTTAAAAGACGTGCCTGGGACGAGTGGAACTCCGTAACTAACCATGCATTCCAGTACGAGTTGTTCAACGCTCTCGAAGACGCGCTGAGCAACGCAGAGGTTGAAGGGAAGAGGCACGAAATGGATGAGCCCGGTGAGACGTACGCCTTTTTCTTCTTTCATAATGGTCGTCGCCTATACAGCAAAATCTGTCTGTGTCCCGATGGTACCGTAATCATCATTTATTCCGCACACCCGCCCAACAAGGAGACTCTATGAAACCGCTGAGGGAACGAGGTATACCAACGAAAACGAATGTGCCGGTCTGCATCCCCACCGCGGATGGCAAGGGGGTTGCCGAGACCATCATGGTGGAGGTCGATGCGCTCAAAGACCCAAAGGATGGGGAAATCTACCTGAACGGAACCGTTCTGGAGGAGCTTGACCGGATCAAGGCCCGCCACATGGGGATCCTGTTGCCTGCCGAAATTCGAGCCCTGCGCGAGCGCTTGGGGATGACCCAGAAGGAAATGGGGGACTTGCTCGGTGTCGCCGAGAAAAGCTATTCGCGATGGGAGAACGGCCGCGAACGGCTCTCGCACTCGTTGAACAAAATGATTGCCGCTCTGTGGGAGGGCCGCTTGACGGTGGCCGACCTTCAAGCCAGCCGCCAACCCAACTTTTCGTGGCTTGAGCACTATCCGACACCCTGCAGCCGGGCGGCCGGGGCGTCTTGCAGAAACCAGGCCGTCACGGCCGGCCCGAAAGGGGAGGTGGGTGATGAAGACGGCCACATTGCAGCTTAAATACTACTTCGTCACGGAGTTGCATGTGACGTCCAACCGGGAACACGCGCCGGACAAACCGGTCTCCTTGACCAGCGATGATATCCTTGTGAAGCCCGACTTCCGGCCGAATCCGAAGAACGGCCGCAACTGGGAGGTGACGCTTCGTATCCAACAGCAAAGCGGCCCTGCGGCCAACCCGCCTTACTACTTCACCGTTGAATTGGTAGGGGCCTTTGATGTGGATGACGACTACCCGGAGAATAAAGCTGAATGGATGGTTCGGACGAACGCCACGTCCGTGCTTTATTCCACGGCCCGCGAAGTCCTGCGCAACGCTATGGCGCAAGGGCCATTCTGTCCCTTACTGCTTTCCACTGTCTCCTTCTATACGCCGGAAACCACGCAGAGGCTCGACAAGGCAAAAGCGACGCGCAGGAAAAAGAAGGCAACGCTCAGCGGCAAGACTGGTGCAGCGGAATGAAGGTCACCCCTTATGACACCGCAGGAACTCAAGCGACTGATTGACAAGGGCGAGTCCGAAACCCTGGAATTCAAGGAAAGCCTGCAAGAGGAGGCTCTCCAAACGGTCGGCGCGTTCGCGAACGCGCGCGGAGGCTCCTTGTTGATCGGAGTGAGCGACTCGGGCGTACCCATCGGCATCACGGTAGGCAAGGCGACGCTCCGGGAAACGGCGGACCGAATCGCCTCCTGTACCGAGCCGCGCGTGGTTTCCGATGTGCAAGTCGCTACGTTCCGAAGCCGTGCGATCATGGTGATTCAGGTGCCCGAGTACCCGGTCAAACCGGTTGCCGTGCGCGGCCGATGCTACCGCCGCGTGGGCGACAGTAACCGGCAGATGTCACCCGCCGCCATTGCCGAAATGCATCTGGCCTCGACCGGCACGAGTTGGGATGCCCGCCCGTTGCCGGACAAGGCGATCAAGGACTTGGACCTTGCGCGGGTCCGCCGCTACATGTCGTTGGCAACGAATATCGGTCGGCGCAGTTTCGCCAAGGGCACCCATCCGCGCGAAGTGCTTGAAAAACTGGAACTGGTCCGGGAAGGCCATCCGACCTGGGCTGCCATCCTTCTGTTCGGCAAGCGTCCACAATCCCCGCTGGTTCAGGCTACGGTGCATTGCGGCCGTTTCCGCTCCGAGACGGACATCGCGGACGACCGCCTGATTGCCGGTGCGGTCGTGGACCAGATCGACGAGACCATGGATTTCCTCAAGAAGCACATCAACGTGCAGTTCGTCATCACCGGCAAACCCCGGCGTGACGAGATTTGGGACTACCCGCTCGAAGCCTTGCGCGAAGCCGTGGTCAACGCCATCTGCCACAGAGACTACGGCGACACCGCCGACATTCAGATCAAGGTCTTCGACGACCACATCCGCATCTGGAATCCCGGCTTCCTGCCTTACGGCATGACCGTTGAGGATTTGTATCGGCGCACACACGCCTCCAAGCCGCGCAACAAGCTCATCGCCCAGGTGTTCTACGACTTGGAAATCATCGAACGCTATGGCAGCGGCATCCAACGTATCCTGGACGCCTGCAAGGCCGCCGGAATTATCGAGCCAACAGTGATAGAATCCACGGGCGGCTTCCTCTTCACGTTCCGCAAGGCGACCGCTCAAGGCACTGGGGAAGTCGCCGCGCAGGTTACAGGTGAAGTCACAGGTGAAGTCGCGGGGCAAGTGGTGCGGCAGCTAGAGTCGGGGGTAGAGTCTGGGGTAGAGTCGGGGGTAGAGTCGGGGGTAGAGTCATTGACCGGAAATGCCGTTCGCCTTCTACTCCTTGGGCCGAAACTCAAGTCCGAGATCGCTAATGGATTGGGGAAATCGAAAGTGTCCGGTCAGATTCATCGCCTTGTCAACCGCTTGCTTGAGATCGGCCTGATCGAGCGTACGATTCCCGAGAAGCCCCAAAGCCGTCTGCAACGTTATCGCCTCACTGCGAAAGGCCTCCAAATGGCTGCACAACTGAATAAGGCGGGGCACCCATGATCCCCGCCTCCTGCAAACGTCTGATCGAGGTGGACTTCCCCATCGGGGTGGTCAGCGAACACTCTGCCCGTGAGAAGTCCATCCGGCACGGGCACCCGTCCACATTGCATCTGTGGTGGGCAAGACGGCCTCTGGCAGCCTGCCGATCTGTTCTTATGGGACTGCTACTCCCTGACCCGTGCGACAAGGATTGTCCTGCCGAGTTCAAGCCCCAAGCGCGGGATTTGCTCGCCAAGCGTTACACGTTTGCCAAAACCTGCGACGATCCCGAACTCCGGGAACTGCTGCTTCAATTCATCGGCGAGTTGGCGAACTGGGACAATTCATCCAACTCCCTGTATCTCGAAATTGCCCGTGGACTGGTCAAGGCGGCCCACCCGGAAGAGACGCCGGTAGTCGTAGACCCATTCTCCGGCGGCGGCTCTATCCCGCTTGAAGCCCTGCGGCTCGGTTGCGAAGCATTCGCCAGCGACCTCAACCCCGTGGCGTGCTTGATCCTGAAGACATTGCTGGAAGACATCCCGAAGTATGGAAACGCGGACTTCAAACTTCTCCGCGATCTTTCCTTGAACGTTGAGAGTTCAGCGTTGAGCGTTGAACGTTCTCCTGAGAAGGGGTCAGGGAAACGTTCAACGTCCAACGCTCAACTTTCAACGCCCAACGAAGAGGAATTCGTTACTGTTCACGGACTGGCTAACGCCCTGCGCCATGTCGGAGCACAGGTCAAGAAGGCGGCTGAGAAGGAACTGGCAGAGTTTTATCCAGCCGACGCGGACGGGAGTCGCCCGATTGCGTACATCTGGGCACGGACGGTCCGATGCGAAGCAGTCGGATGCGGTGCGGAGATTCCGCTGGTACGCAGTTTCTGGCTCTGTAAGAAAACGGGGCGCAACCGCGCATTGCAGTACACGGTGGAGCGTCATAAGAAAGGCAATCCATTTCTGAAGTTTGAGATCTTCTCCCCAAAATCTGAATCTGACATCCATAGTGGGACGGTTCACCGTTCGGAGGCAACGTGCCCCTGTTGTCAGACCGTCCTGGCTGCTCCCCGTGTTCGTTCTCAACTCACAGCGCAACATGGTGGTGCTGACGTGCAATTCAACTCCTCAGGTCAGCGAGTTGGGGGGGCGTTATTGCTGGCCGTTGTGACATCTCATCCCGAAGCTGCGCACAGGAACTACCGCTTGCCAAACGTTCGTGACTACGCCGCCGTTTTCTCGGCGCACTCGAAAGCCGGAAAGATACCTAAAGGTGGGGTGCCAGACGAACCACTACCGTGGAGACACGGACATCGAGCACTGGGTGCTCCTCGTATCTACGGGATGACCTCTTGGGGGGAGTTGTTCTCTTCTCGCCAGAAACTGTCGCTTTGGACTTTAGGAAAAAACATTAACCAAGTAAGTCAACAGTCCCTAGACACACCCGCCTTGCAGTCAGCCGTGCGAGCTGCTCTTGCCATGACGCTTAGCAAGCAGGCAGACTATCTGACCAGCATGTGCACATGGCACTATCACAATCGAGAGAAGGTGAGCCACACCTTTGCGCGGCAAGCACTCCCTTTTGTCACCGATTTCGTTGAGACCGTGTTCTCCGGTAACGGTTCGGGCAGTTGGGATGGTTTGAGCGAGTGGACGATAATGGCAATCGAGGGCGCAAGTAATCTGAATAACGCAGGGGCAGTACGTTCAGCCGACGCATGTAAGTCGCCTTTGCCTTCCGAGACTTGCCAAGTCTGGTTCACAGACCCACCATATTGGGACAATGTGGCATACGCCGATCTGTCTGATTTCTTCTTCGTGTGGCTGAAGCGTATTCTGCCTGTACACCAGATTCTACCAGACACTACGAATTGCCAGAATCGTCTAACCCCCAAGGAGCAAGAGCTGACTGTAACAACTGTTGTTGACGAACGGTCGGCACCGAAAAGCGGGGAGTTTTTCTATCAGGGAATGGGGCGTGCATTCGGAGAGGGGAGGAGAGTGCTGCGCCATGACGGCGTGGGCTGCGTGGTCTTCGCACACAAGACAACAGAGGGATGGGAGTCCCTTCTAACGGGGATGCTAGGTGCTGGATGGGTTATCACAGCGTCTTGGCCGATCACTACGGAGATGGCAACACGTATGGTGGCAAGGGACACTGCGGCTCTAGCCGGAAGCGTCCATCTTGTGTGTCGCCCACGTTCCGCTGATGCAGGTGTCGGTGACTGGGGTGAGGTTAAGGCCGCGATGGAGAAGCGCATACGGGAATGGCTGCCCACGCTGGCCAAGCATGGCGTTCGTGGTGCGGACGCCGTCTTCTCCTGTCTCGGTCCGGCTCTCGAATCCTACAGCCGCTACGATAAGGTTCTGACTGCCGCAGACCATGAAGTTCCTCTTGGCGGCGATCCCGAAGCGACCGAACCGCACAAGCGCGGGTTTCTCGCCTACGTGTTCGAGGCCGTGTCTAAGGAAGCCCTGCGTCAAGTGCTCGGCGACGCCGAGACGGATGGTTTTGAGGAAGATTCGCGGATGACCGCCCTGTTCCTTTGGACCTTGCAAGGCTCCTCGTTGAAAGTTAAGCGTTCCGCGTTGAGCGTTGAACGTTCAACATCTAACGCCCAACGCTCAACATCCAACGAAGAAGAGGAGACGGACGACGACGAGAAGCCGAAGAAGGCCAAGGCCGGGTTTTCGATGCCGTTCGACACGTTCATTCGCATCACCCGCCCCATGGGCATCCACTATCCCGGTCTCGAAGGCCGCGTGATTGAGATCGAGAAGGGCATTGTCCGCCTGCTGCCTGTCCGGGAACGCTCGGAACAACTCCTGGGCGAAGCAGCGACAAAGCCCGAAATCGAAATCTCGCTCAAGGACATCCGACAGATGGAACTCGGCCTGTTCATCGAACAGCAGATTCCCACGACTGCGTTGCCAACCGGGCGCAAGAAGGGCGGTAAGAAGGCGGCGACGACCGTCGGGGGCGCTGAAATCCCGTTTACGACGCTGGATCGCATCCATCGCGCCATGCTGCTCTTCACGCTGGGGCGTAGTGTTTTGCTGCGTCAGGTGCTTGAGGAAGACATGCGGCAAGGCAAGGATTTCGAGCGGCTTGCGCTGGCGCTCAATTCCCTATATCCTGAAAGTTGTGATGAACGCCGGATGCTCGAAGGCGTGCAGGCGGCCATGCGGGGCATACGGTAGGAGAAAGACACATGACACTGAACGCTCAACTCTTAACGCTGAACCGGGGACGGGAGACGGAAATGACAGAACAAAAATACGACCTTGAAGATCGGCTTCTTGAGTACGCTGCGTTGATCGTGCGACTGGTCGAGAAGTTGCCGAACACGCGGGCAGGGAATCACGTCGCGGGTCAACTTCTTCGTTCTGGCACCTCTCCTCTTCCCAACCACGGTGAGGCGGAAGCGGCAGAGTCCCGAAGTGATTTCATCCACAAAATGGGCATCTGTCACAAGGAACTCCGCGAGTCGCGGCGCTGGTTGCGGCTCATCCAACGTGTTCCGCTGTTGACCGATTCCGCAGAAGTGGAGAAGGCGCTCAAGGAGACTGACGAACTGGTGCGGATTTTCGCGGCAAGCATCCGCACGGCCCGAACGAATGCGAAGGACGGCGGCATGTGCCGCGAGAAATCGGAAACGTATTTGACTGAAGAGAAGGTTTGAACGTTCAACGCCGAACGCTCAACGTTTAACGCTCAAAAAGGGAAGTTGCGAGCGTTTGCCCTTGAACGTTGAGAGTTGAACGTTTCGCGTTGAACGTTTTGAGGAGGTTGTTATGGAACCATGGTACAAAGTAGTGCTGCCGAGAGAGGAACTTCGCAAGGGCCGGTCTCTTGACCCCAGCGAGTTCGCCGTTCATCTGGAACAGGTGGTTGACGGTAGTGCCCCGAGGGACTACGTGGAGCCTGAAAAGTTCTTTTCACGAAACTTCTTCTCCAAAGCTCTTGTTGAGCACTGCGGCATGGTGCTCCGCCGCCTGAACGGCGAGACCCAGAACACCGCACCCGTGCTCTCGCTCATCACACAGTTCGGCGGTGGCAAGACGCATACCCTGACCACGCTCTTCCATCTCTGCAACTCAGGCAACGTCGCCAAGGATTACGAGGGCGTGGCCACGATGATGAAGCAGACAGGCATGGAAGAGCTTCCTAAAGCCAAGGTCGCAGTTTTTGTGGGGAACTCTTGGGACCCTCAGCCCGGTCGCGAGAACCCGTGGTTGGACATTGCCTACCAGCTTGCAGGTGAGAAAGGCCGGGAGTTATTCGCCCGGTCGAAGAACGCTCCGGGCACGAAGACCCTTGGGGAGTTGTTGCGTATGGTAGGCGAACCCGTCTTAGTCTTGTTCGACGAGACGCTGAACTACATCGGTCGTCACCCCGAGCAGGCGAACCAGTTCCATGCCTTCATGCAGAACCTGACCGTCGCCTTGACCTCGGCGGACAAGGCCGTGGGGCTGTTCAGTTTGCCAGCCTCGCCCACGGAGATGACCGAAGAACTCCGTGAATGGCAGGACAAGTTGACCAAGGTCGTGGGGCGGGTCGGCAAGGACCTCGTGGCATCGGACGCCTCCGAGGTCAGCGAAATCGTCCGCAGGCGGCTGTTCGAGGATGGCGGCCGGGACAGTATGCGTCGTGCCGTCTCCCGTCAATACGCACAGTGGGTCTTCGAGCGCAAGGACAGGCTTCCTGCCGAATGGGGCCAGATGTCCGAAGACCAGATTCGGCAGCAGTTCGAGTCCTGCTACCCGTTTCACCCGGCGACCCTGACCGTGTTCCAGCGCAAGTGGGCAACGCTGCCGCAATTCCAGCAGACCCGCACTACGCTGGCCATGCTGGGCATGTGGATTTCGTGCGCGTACCGGGAGGGCTACGGCCAAGCCCGGCGCGAATCCCTGATTACGCTTGGCTCAGCACCCTTGGACGACCGGGAATTCCTCTCCGCAGTCCTACGCCAGATGGGCGAGACCCGGCTCCAGGCTGCGATCCTGGCCGATATTGCCGCGCCGGTCGGCTTGGCGATGTCTCATGCTGAAGCCCTCGACCAGGAGATGGTCAACGGGGTGGGCATGCACGGTGTCGTGCAGCGAACGGCCAAGGCGCTCTTCTTCGAGTCCTGCGGCGGGCAGACCGACAAGGCCGCGCATTTGCCCGAACTCTTCCTCGCGGTGGGCGACCCCGAGACGGAAACATCCCTGATCGACACGGCGGTGCGCGGCTTAGAGCGGACTTGCTACTACCTACGCACCGTGGGTGGCGACGGATGGCGGTTCGGTTATGCCCCCACCTTGCGCAAGGTGCATGCCGACAGGAAGGCGGGCTTGGATCTCGATACCGTGCGGCGACAGGTGGGCGAAGTGATCCGGGCTGTGTTTCGAGACGGTGCGCAGATGCACCTCTCGCCGTTCCCGAAAGAATCCAACGAAGTCGCCGACCAGCCCATGCTCACGCTGGCTGTCACGAGTGCGGACGCCCTTTGGGAAGTCAGCGAAGAGTCGCCGTTTCGGCAGCGCCTGGCCGAGTGGACCCGCAAGTGCGGGCAGAGCAACCGGCAGAATCCGGGCGGCGTGCTCTGGGTCGCCAGCGAGAGTTCGCTGCCGATCAAGACCGCTGTTGAGGAACTGCTCGCTTGGCAGGCCATTTCCGACGAGGCCAACCGGGGCGTCTTGGGGCAACTCGATCCAGAGGACCTGCGCAAGATACAGTTCGAATTGAATCAGGCGAAGGCTCAAATCGAGGAGCGCGTGTGGAGCAGTTACAACCACCTTCTGCTTTGGGACGGCAACGAGAACCGACTCCGGGATGTTTCACTGGCGCAACTGCACCCCAGCGAAGCCCGAAGCATCACGGCGGCGATCTTGGCCCGCCTCCGCCACGAGAGCCTGCTCAGCAGCGAGATCGGCGCGTCGTATATCGAGCGCAACTGGCCGCCAGCCTTGAAAGACTCGGGTATGTGGCACTTGGCCGGTCTGAAAGCCGCATTCTTCCAGGGATCGTTCACCCGGTTGGAAAAGCCTGACGAAGCCCTGCGTGCGACAATCACCCGTGCGATCGCCCAGGGAACGCTGGGTCTCGCTTCCGGAAAGAACACGGCGGCGTTCGACCGAGTATGGTTCAAGGAGCAGGTTGACCAGTCCGACATCACGTTTGACTTCGACACCTACCTCCTGCGGGCCGGAAAGGCGAAGGAACTCAAAGACACGGGGGGCAAGGTCATTCCTCCCGACCAACCGCCGGGTGACGGTAAGCCCCCTGTTGAGCCGCCGAAGCCGCCTGAGAAGCCGGACAAGCGCCAAAAGCCGAAGGAACTGAACGTGTGCTGGGAAGGTTCACTACGCCGGGAGCAGTGGAATCTGTTCAGTCTCAAGGTGCTCACCCGCCTCTCGCAGGCCGAAGGCGTGGAGATTTCCGTCAAGGTGCATGCGAAGATCAAAGAAGCCCACACCCTTGATGAACTGAACTCGGCGGTGAAGGAACTGGGGCTACAAGGCGAGTTTGAGAAGGAGTGCTGATGTGAGCGTCGGGACACGGTTTGATGCGTTTCTAGGCAATCTGACTCTCACCCAGAGCCAGCGAGACGACGGCATCGTCAAGCATACCGGCGTCCGGTCCTGCCTCAATCAATACTACTACGGCGTTTCTTCCGGCTACTCCAACAGCATACTGGCCGGATCATGGGGCAAATCGACGGAAATCCGACCGCCACGGGACATAGACGTCATCTTCGAATTGCCGAAGTCCGTGTACGACCGCTTTGAGCAACGCCCTTGGGGGACAAACAAGCAGTCAGCCCTGTTGCAGGAGCCAAAGTGTTCTGTCCTCAATGCGGAGGACTCTTGGATTTCTATCCAGCAGAGCATTCAGCAATGGCACGCTATACATGCAAGACATGTGGATTTCGTGCGAGATGAAGGAAATATGGGGCAGAACCAGATTTTGCACCGTACCGTTGCCCCGTGCCGGGTCAACGTCCGGTGAAAATCGACGTTCGATGGAGAAGAAGACCAATGGAATACGTACGTGCCAGACTGACGCGGGTTCTGCTCGAATACTTCGGCGGTGATGACCGCCGGATCGAGCACGCCCTGTGCGTCTTGCGACATGCCGACCGTCTGTTGGACAACTATTCGGGATGTGACAGCGACATCGTGATCGCCTCTGCGCTGCTGCATGACATCGGAATCAAGGTGGCAGAGGAGCGTCACGGGTACAACAACGGCAGGACCCAAGAGGAATATGGCCCCCCGGTTGCTGCTGACCTGCTTCATTCCGTCGGTTTCCCGCCCGAAAAGATCGAGATTGTGAAGAACATCATCGGAAACCACCATTCGCGAACCCGGTATGCTTACCCTGAACTTGCCCTGCTGAAGGAAGCCGACCGGATCGTGAACGGAGATGAGGGAGGCCAACCACGTTTCTAAGAGGTTGGGGGGCGCCGCCGATCTCGATTCGCGGACCGAGAAACTTCGGGCGCGTCCCGAGCATGCACACGTCCAACACCGCCTTCACACGCGCGAATTGCTCTCTCAGGCGGGTGCGGAACCCCCGGGCTGACCCAACCTCGCGCGCGTTGAAGCCAACCGCATCAATGCCCTCATGGCGGGCCAGGTAAATGGCCCGCTGATTGTGAAACTCCTGCGAAATGACCGTGATGGAGGTCTGGCCAAAGACCTCTTTGGCGCGTGCGATCGAATCGAGCGTTCGGAACCCGGCAAAATCGCAGGTGATGATTCCGGCAGGAACGCCGGCCGCCACGAGCGCCTGCTTCATGTCCGTCGGCTCATCATATCCGGCCACGCGGTTATCGCCGCTGACAATGATGTACTCAATCTTGTTTGCTTTGAAAAGGGTGGCGACGGCAGTCACGCGACGGGAAAAGAAGAGATTCGTCCGGCCATTCGAAAGCCGCCGCGAACAGCCCAGGAGGACGCCCACGCGCCGGTGGGGGATGAGCGAGACATCGGAATAGGTTCGCCCCCGGGCCGCCGCCCGGATGAGCGCTCCGGCGCCGACGACGGCGACAACGGCCAGACAGGCGGTCACGCCAACGATCACCGTGAGTTTCCGTTTCATCGGGTTCCGTTCGCCCGGAGTCAACCGGGGGCGTCGTATGGAACGGATCAGGTCTTGTGCCGGTAGATGATGCGCCCCTTGCTCAGATCGTAGGGGGAAATTTCGAGCGTCACCTTGTCGCCGGCGGCGATCTTGATGAACGCTGGCAGGGGACAAGTTCAAGGCCTATCGCCGGGGTGCGGCACGACAGATGATGGAGTTCCCTGACCGTCCAGTCAGCGGCGAAGCAGCGGAAGAGTTGGACGAAGTTCAGGAGAAGACGATCATCAAGGAAGGGCTCTCCGAGTACTTCATCTTCCGCATCCCCGGCGCGGAGACGATTCCGAACGGCTGGTCCAAGCGGCTGCGGGCCATCGACGCGAAGCAGGTTCCGTTCAAGGTCCAGTGCCGCTACCGGCCCGCGCAGTACGGCGATCAGTTGGTGCGGATGTACCTCTTCACGAATGACGTGCCGTCCAGGCTCGGCTCGGCGCCGCTGCCGGATGGCGTGATCCGCGTCTTCCGCCTCAACGGCCGCGACGGCCTCTCCTATCTGGCGCAGCAGCCGACGAAGTACATCCCCATCGGCGACAAGGTGGAAGTCAACCTCGGCCCCGACCCGGAGGTGATTTTCGAGCTGATCAAGCTGCGGGCCTCCCGCGACAACATCTGGATGCAGGTACACGGCGCCAACGTGTTCCGCCGGGTGGGGGATGGCGCCGTGGACATCGAGGTCAACAGCTCGGTCACCGGCTGGGACGACCACGAGGTCTTCACGCAGCGGATCCGCAACTACACGGCCAAGCCGATCGAGGTCGAGGTGCGCCGTTCCTTCTCCGGCCATGTGGATTTCCGCAGCAGCCTGCCCGGGGTGAAGCTCTTCGATTTCCAGACGACGGAGTTCATGGCCCCGGTGGCGGCGGGGAAGAAGGCCGACTGCATGTTCGAGATCCTGCGCCACCAGGGCCGCAATTCCAAGCAGGCCAACGTGGCGCTGGATAACGCGGTAATCAACGCCGCTCACGATGACGCGTTGTGATCGGCAATGCCGCCGCGCCGCAGAATTTTGGAGAACAGCCTGACACCCGAAACCCGAAACCTGAAACCAAGTCTCACGCTCTGATCCATCTGGCGGCACCGCGCCAGAGACCCAACTGACACCTGATCACCGGCCACGTTTCTGCGTCCCCGCCGCCTTCCCTCTGGCGTATTCCTCGGCGGAAATAGCTTCGAGTTGGACGTTGTCGAACCAGTACCGGCCCGCAGGATAGGTGGCGAACAGCATAACTTTCATGATCGTGCTGTCAGGGCGATACAGCGTCGGATGCAGAACCGTTGTAAACGTCATCCACGTGCCGTCCGTCCTCTCGCAGAATACCACCTTCTCATACCGCTGCCTTCGTTCCCCGTCCAAAATCCCGTAGCAACGCACCCACACCTTGCCGCCCGCCTCGCCCTTGTAGTCGAACGTGATCCGATACGCCTGCCCGGATTTCACAAGCATCATGTCCGAATCATACGATAGCCCGTACGTATCGGAGATCGCGTTCTTATCCGGTTTGGGAATGTTCCATACATTGGTCATGCCCATTTTCGCCCACTGTGCCTGCATCGTCCGCTCGGTCTGCGTCGTGTCGAGGCGGATGCACGTGCCATGCTCCGGCGATGCGGCATCCTTCGTCCATTGAACACCCAGCCCGTCCGGCAGCGACCAGCAAGCCGGCTTTCGCGCGTCTGTCCGATCCGATGTCTCAAAACCGCCGTTCGGCAGAACCACGTTCGTCTGCGCCCGGGCCGCGCCGACCACCCACAGAAACACGACCATCAACCTCCACTTCATTTCCGACCTCCGGCCATCTGCCTGAAATAATCCGCCACCATGTCTTCGTACCCCTTCGGCGTGCTATCCTGCATGCCGTTCATCAATTCGCGTTGCACGCGCTCCGGCAGGTGCGCCCGCTCGCGATGCAGCCCCGCCTCCGTCCGCATCGATCGGCGCGCATCCTCAAGTCCGTCCACCGCGCGGCTGAACGCCTGGCGCACCGCCAGTCCATCCTGCTTCTTCGCGGCCTCTTCCAGCCGGCTCATCGCCTGGATGGACGCCTCCAGATCGCCCGACGACAACTTGTATTTGCGCAACTTCAACGCCACCGACTCGGCCTCCTGGCGTATTTTCGCCTGCTCGCCGGACAGCCTCGCCATCTTCTCCGGGGCCGGCGGAGGTGTCGGACCGTGCAACCCCTGCTCCGTTCCGCCGGAGAGCTTCCCGCCTCCGGTTGCTCCGCCATTGTCATTCTTCGCCGCATCCTTGACGCTGCCGGACTCGAACGGGCCGGGCGAGACCCGCGTCGGCGTATGCCGTCCTTCCTTGCCGACCGCCGTGTCCTGCACCAGTTGCCCGTTGCTCTTGCCGGAACGTCCCTCGCCCGACCGTCCGCCTATCTCACTGTCGTTAGGCAGCATATTGCCGGTGACCCCCTTTGCGCTCATGTCGGAGATCGGACCGTCCGTCGCATCCCACCCCGCACCCTTGTCGATCGAATCCATCCAGGAACTCGACACGTCCTCCACATCCTTCGTCATGTCCTCTTCCTTGTCGATCAGATCACCGATCAGGTCTTCCAGTTCCGCCGGCAATTCCGCCATGGGTATATCGGCCGACTGATCCGGCTCCTCCATGCTCCATTTGATGAAGTCGGGCTTGTTCGAGAGCCATTTCTCGATGTTGTTCTCCAGTTCCTTCGCCTTCTCCAATCCCGACTGCTCCTGCGGAACGGCGATCTCCACTTTCTTGTCGTATAGCGCCGCCGCCGCCTTGTCCACGTCCTGGTAGACTTCATTCAACTGCTTCGCCAGCGTGCCATCGGCAAAATCCTGTTGCGGCAGTTTCGAGAAGTCAGTCAGTTTCTCGTCCAGGAACTTGGCCCATTGCGCTTCCGCCCGCGCCAGTTCACCCAGCACCTCGTCCCGGTCCGTCGTTAGGTCCTGCGGCCCCTTGTCCATGATGCTTTCGGTCTTCTGCAAGATCTGCTGCTGTGCCCGGATGAACGCCGCCAGGTCAGCCGCCAGGCCCTTGGCCTGGTCCGTCGCCACGGGCCCCGGCAGTTGATCCTGCGTCTGCTTCGCGGCTTGCGCAGTCTTCGCCGCATCTTTGCGGTCCTGGAACACCGACCCCAGCAGATCGATGAGCTCTTTCAGTATGTAGTCCTGCCGCTCGGCTATCTTCCCGAGCGGAGCCTGCAGCTCCCGGGACGTGCAGTCGAGCTTCCCGACCGCTGCGAGCACCAGCTCCATCTCACGCGCCACGAGTACATTCAACCGGTCTTTCATCAACCTGCCTTCCGGCGGGTGCTTGTCCAGTTCTGCCAGAACCTCCTGGCCAAATCCCTGCGCCACACCCTGCTGCCGGCGGATGCCATCCTGATGCGTCGCCACCGATTTCTTCGCCAGCGCCTCATCCAGATGTGTCTTCACGTTCTCCGTGCATTCGTTCGCCCGGCGCTGTTCCGTGATCGTCCGCTTCAGCAGTTCAAACGCCATCGCCAGCGGATCATCGACCGCCAGCTTCATTTCGTCGATCGACTTCACCCGCAGAATGATCGGCCTTGCCCTCGAGGGTGTCGCACCCGGCCGGAAATCCCAGCACAACGCCTCCAGCATGTATACGTGCCCTGGCAGGAACGCATGCGCATCAACCTCCGCCTGACATGTCTCAACAACGGGCCCCTGCTTGCCCGGCGGTCCCAGGTAATCCCACTGCTTTATACCGCGCAGCGTTCCGCCACCCTGATCCACCTCGCCGGTGTCCCGGCTCACAATGCTCATGCGCCGCACCCCGTAGTCGTCCGACGCCTTCACCTCCAGCGGCAACTTCGTGCCCGGCGCAACAAAGCAGTTCCGGTTATCCGTCACGAAGTCAATCTCCGGTGCGCGATCACTGTCAATCGTGACCACGCCGGAAGCAATGACCACCGAAGGCGCATGCGCCCGTTCGCGGGCGACAATCTCGTAAGTCCCGGCATTCGTCACCACCATCTGCATCATCCACCCGCGCGCCTCACGCTGGAACCGTCGCTTCACGCCGCCGTCACGCCACACCAGGGACACCACCGTCTGATCAAGCGCCAGCCTTACGTCGACGGTCGAATCCGCAAGACAGGCCAACGCTTCGGGCGGCCCGTCCGCCTCCCGTTTCTGCGCCCCCGTATACGCCGGAGGCTGCACCAAATATGCCGCAGACTGAATCCTCGGCCGCGGCAGCACCGTCACCCGCACCGCCCGCGTATAGGTGTCGCCCGCCAGCGCTCTGAACGAAAATGATCGCTGCAGCGCCCGGAAAACGTAGCGGTACGTGCCGGGCGCCTTTGAATCCTGCTGCAGGGCCAGGGTCTCTGTGCCTGTTCGCGTCGGTTGCACAGGCTGGCGGCCTTCCTTCCATGCGAGCACCGGCGCAGCCGCCGCGCGCGTCGTCGTTCCGCCCACGGCTTTCACCACGACCGTAACGGGTAGATCCTCCCCTTCCCGCAGCGACAGGTCATGCAACGGCGAAAGTCCGATCGCCACGCTTCCCGCAGGCGGAACATCTCCCAGCGGCATCGCATATCTCGCGAACGCGTTGCCGGTCTGTCGCGGAAACACCGAGGCATAGAGCACCCAGACAACCATCATCCCGACCGCCGCCACACCCCATGGGATCAGCAGGCTCGGGCGCCAGAGCTCCGCGAGCCGCATCCCTTCCGTTGCCACCCGCGCATCCGCCAGCGTCCGGTCGGCAAATTCACGCTCTGCGGCACGGAACTCGTGCTGCTCCAACTGGCAGGCCGTGATCAGGAGATTATTTCCGATCTTCCTGGCTCGTTCGAGCGACACCGCTGTCCGTTCGATGCTGTCGCGTTTGAGCAGCGGCCGTGCCACCTTGCGCACAAACCCGACCACGACAAACGCGCCACCGGCCAGCGCCAGCGGCAACCGCATTCCCGCAGGAAGATGCAGCACGTTATCCAGCACGAACAGCACCAGCCAGCAGGCCATCCCGCTCACAGCCCACCCAAATGCGCCGAGCATCGCTGATGAAATCCGCGATATCCGTCCAGCCCTCGCGAGCCAAAGTCTCACTGACAGCGATCCGCTCATGGCAACTTCATTGCTATCCTGACCGGATAGACCACGTCCTGGAACGTCTGGCCTTCCGTCCCCTTGTCCTTCGCCTTGATCACCACCTTGGTCGTCGCGTTCGACTGCGCCACATACAGAACCGTCGTGTACAGGTGTCCCGTGAAAACACATCCGCCGCTGAGAATTATCTGCGTCTGCAATTCCCGCACCGGATAGGGAGCACCCCATTTCTTTTTCTCGTTCCGACCAGCCTCGACGAAGCGCCACTTCTGCTCCATTGTTTCCTGTTCGGGCACGAAACGCAGTTCCTGCACCGCCTCCAGCGGCACGTCCTTCAAGTCATTGCCGACCTGAAGCCGCAAAGGCGCGCCCGGGGTGGTCGAGATCAGTCCCTCAAGAACCCCTCCGTTCGACAGCTCCACCCTGCCGGCCCGGCCGGTCCCGTCCTGGCCGTGCGCCAAGCTCCAGTTCAGCATGGCAGCAATCAAAATGAGGCATAAACATCGCACAAGATCGCGCCTCCTAAAACGCATTCCTCTTCCTGCGGACAATCCATTCGCACGCAAGCACGCCCACAAAAAGGAGCGCAAACCACGGGGAATCGGACAGCATCGAAACGTCTGACGTCATCTTCGTCGTCAGGTGGCGTGCCGCAAGATCTTTCGCGAGCCGGTCGATCTCACGTTCCCCGTAGTACGCCCCGCCGCTCAGATGCGCGAGGCGCTTCAACGCCGCATCATCAAGTTCCAGCCGGCTGCCTTCCCCGGCACATGATCCGACTGGCAGTTCCTTCTCATACGTCTCCAACACCGTGTCGCCCTGCCGCACGGCAAGCGCAAAGGTGTAGGTCCCGCGCTTCTCAAATGTATAGTTCACCGCGACCATTCCAGGCTGTCCCTGCAGCGGCTCGACCGGAACCGACTTCATGGCGCCGCCCTTACGGAAGCTCGCTGTAAACTGCAACGAGTGCTCAGATGCCGGAACAACCGGCCGTATCTCCGCGACCGCCTTCTCGCCCGGCCGGTAGGACTCCGCGCTCCACTTCACCGCAAGCACCTGCCCGCCATCAAGACTCGCCGCCAGGTTACGCACCGCCTGCCGCCACAGCAGCCCGTACGCCTGCGCCATCCCCGGCGATTGTCTCGCCCACTTCCACAGGGTGTTGCTCGCAATCGCCAGCACATTCCCTTTTCCGAATCTCTGAATCGCCACCAGCGGGAACGTCTTCCGATCTACCGCAGCCGTCAGTAGCACCGTCGCACCCGCCCGCGCGGGACCCACTCTGCTCAGCGACGCAACCGTCGCGCCGCCCGACTGCGCCATCAGCGCTGACAGTCCCGCCACCACGGGGTGGCTCGACGCCGTGGCCGGAACGCTGACCGTGAACTTCCCATGCAGCCTATCGCCGCCGCGCTCCGACGTATCCCACGGCATCAGCGGCCCGAGGATGCTCGCGCCCAAACCGCTCCTGGCCGTTGCCTCATCCCCAAGGAAGATCACTGCGCCGCCATTATCGAGATACGTCCGAAGTGCCTGCATTTGTCCGTCCTGCCAGTCGGAACCGGAGACAGAGCCGACAATGATACAGTCAAAATGCCTCAGGATTTCCTGATCCGTCGGGAACCCGGCATCCAGTTTATCGTCGCCGGGAAACTTTCCACCCTGCACCGTGAAGTGCTCGCCTGACGTCCGATACAAGGCCGTGAACGTCACGCCGGCGTCACGGATCAGCTCGGCGCGCAGAACTTTCAGTTCCGCGCCCAGTTCCCGCGCAAAGAATAGCACGTGCAACGTCTTCTTTCGGACGTCCACACTGACGAGGCGGTTGTTATTCTCATGCGACACTTCTCCCGGCAGCTTCTGAACCGTCGCCCGGAATCGCTGCAGCCCGGGTTCCGGACACGACACCCTGAATACCGACCGTGCCCAGCCGTTCTCCAGATTGACCGTTTGTTCGCCTTCCGGCGTCCACTTCCCGTCCCGTTCGCGTTCGAGCACGACCGCCGTGCTCGACAGATCACGCGCCGCCAGCGCGCCTTTCCTTCGCGCCGACACATCCACTGAAATCTCAAACGCGGCCAGCTTCTCAACCGTCAACGGACATGAAAGATCCGCGACCGACAGATCGCCGGCTTCCGCCAAGTCGTTGCCGACCCCCACGACATACAACGGCACGGACGGCAGCTCCGCCTGATCCGCCGGCTCGTCACCTCCGTCCGTGAGCAAGATAATCCCGGCATACGAGGAAAGATCCTCGCGTCTCGCCAACGCCAGCAGCGTGCCGCCCAGGTCGGTCTGGCGGATCTCCTGCCTGTTCACAGCCGCGCCGGGTCGGCCTTGCACATCACGCAAAGCCGTATCAAATTCCATCGCGGCCAGGCCCAGCCCTGACGGAAGCTGTTTCCTGATGCCCTCGAGCGCCGCCGACGCGCGCTCCAACCGGCTGCGGTCGCCATCGTCCTTGACATCCATCGATGACGAAACATCCACCACGGCCAGCAGTCTGCTCGCGGACGACATAGTGACCGTGCTCGTCCAGAGCGGGTCAAGCATCGCAATCACCAGCATCAGCGCAATGATACACTTGGGCGCCAGCAGGATCACCGCCTGGCGCTGCGTCATCCGCGCCCGCAGGCTGCGATACAGGATGCTAAACCAGCCGGCCAGCAACACGATGAGCAGGCCGGAGACGACCGCCGGAACATGCGGCCGCCAGGTCACCAGTCCGATCGCACGCATGCCGACACTAAGCATCGACAACCCCCATATCCTTGCGCCGGAAAGGGATCTTCACCGCAAGCCTGTCCGCCAGCTTCCTGCCATGCGCATGCACGGCGCCGCTGTTTATCAGCCATCCCTCGAGCAGCGCCGCGAGCAGCGCCAGCAGCAGGAACGGCAGATACAGGTCGAAGCCGGTACGCGAACGTCGGAGGGTGCGGAGGAGCGATTCGGCATCCTGATAGTCATCCACCGTGTAGGTCAATCCGGCCAAAACGGGAACGGTCGCCGACCCGATGAACGCCTCGCGTCCCTCGAGGTCCGCCGAACGCACCGCCAGCAGGAAAGCCTCGGTTCCTGCTTCCATCTCGTACACACCGCTCCGTGGCAGACCGGGCATCTCGCCGGCTTTTCCTTTCCACTCAACCACCGCGCCGGCCACGGTGCGGATGCTCGCAGCCGCATCCGGGTCCTCACGCGCCGGCAGTCGCCCGCCGGCCATGATGCCGCGGCCCTTCGCGCCGGCATCGACGCCGGCCAGGGCCATGCCATGCACCAGCGCCAGGAACGATCCTTTCACCGGCAGCGTGGTCGATATGACATCAAAGCCAATCCCGCTCAGGAACACGCGGCCGGCGCCCATCGTTGCCACGGAAAGCACCGGCGATCCATTTTCCAGCGACAGCAATGCGACCGCATTCGTCGACGCCGACAGCGTCTGCGCCTGGAACGCGCGAAGCTGGCGCAGCACCACATCCCCCGAACTGCCTCGCAGATCATCCCACACGGATTCCTTGCGCCCGGTCACAACCAGCGGCAGCCCCGCCGCGCTGGTCACCGTCTGCCGCAGGCTCACCGGAATCCAGGCCGGCACCCGTGGCGTGCCGCTATCGGCCGGCACAACCAGAAGATTTCCGCCTTTCTCAACATACGAGCGGAGGGCATCCTCAGCGTCCTTGTCGCCGGGCCAGCCGCTCCAGCGCACCACCACCATCGCACAGTCATCTTGCAGATCGGCGGTGATTCCGGCGTCCGCCCCCTTGAAAACCGGCACCAGACCGGTCAGCAACCCGTCGCCGGTCGGCGATACCGCCAGCGGCAGATTTCCGAATTCCTTGGCGGTGCCGAGAAACAGAACCTTTTTCTTCGGCTGGCAGGCAAATGTAACGAAGGCCTGATTGTCCTGCCGGAATGCATCGCGCCCGATTTCGACGCCGATCCAGCCGGTCCCTGGATTCCGCGTCTCGAAGGGCACGGTCACCTCCCGCGTCCCGTGTGCCGGCACATTCACCGGCTGCGAAGACGTGAGTCCGTTCTGGTCGGTGGAATCGAGCCTGATCTTCGCCTCCTCCTTCGATGTATTGTTGAGCGTTACCGCCGCAAGATAGCGCCGCCCGGCAATCAAGCGTTTGTTCGGCATGGCGATGCCGGCGACAGCCACGTTGGGACCGTTCAACGGCTTTGACGCGATCCTGTGAATCAGCAATCGCGTATTCGCGGGCAGATGCGGCTGCTCGTGCGCTGCGCCGCCCCACTCAACTTCCTGCAAGTCTGTGAATAGATGAATCTCACGGCGTGGCGACGAAGTCCGGCTGAGCAGCGAGACCGCCTGTTCCAGAGTCCTTCCCGGCGCTCCCGACGCCTGCGTCTCCTTGACCCGGCCCGGCAGTGATCGCAACGCCTCGCGGTTCGAGACGAATCCCTCCGGAACGGCCGCCGATGGATCGTCCACCGTCAGCATGACGGCCATCGTATCCGATTCCTTCCTATCTCCGGCCATGGCCGAGACGGCGTCAAGCGCCACGGCCAGCTTCGTCCGGCCGTCCGCCGCGGCTCCCGACATCGAGCCGGAGTTGTCGACCAGAACGACCTGGGCCGCGGATCCCGACCCGCCGGTTGCCAGCCAGACCGGGCGCGAAAGCGCGAGCAGGAGGAAGGCGATCGCCAGGCTGCGGAGCAGGAGAACAAGCCACTCGCGGATCCTCTTCCTCGCGCTGAGTTTCGGATCAACCTGCAGGAAGAACATCAGCGACGGAAAAAGAACGACCCGCTTCCGCACCCGCATGAACAGATGAAACACCACGGGCAGCAACGCCAGGGGCAGCAACCAGATGAATGTCATGGCGTGCCTCCTTTCATCCCCTGGACAATCCGCCTAAAACCGTTTCGGCCGGATCCGCCGTATCCACCAGCCTGTATACGGCAAGGCACTCGTTGCAGCCGACCCGGATCTTCTCCAGGTGATGACGCACCGCGCGCTCATATGCGTCGCGTATTTCGTCGACTTCGATGACCAGTTTCGATTTCGTCTCCAGGTCGCGAAGTTCCGCAACACCGCCGAGCGACAACGTGCGCTCCGCCCGGTCCACGACATGCAGCACCACGATATTGTGCCCGTCGTGATACAGATGCCGGATTCCGCGCAGGATCCTGTCCGCATCCTGGAGCAGATCGGAAATCAGGACGACCAGGCTCTTCTTTCGCATGACGTCCGCCGCTTGGTGAATGGCGGCCTCAATGTCACCCTCGCCCTCCGGCTCAATGCCCTCCAGATGCAGCAGCAGCGGGCGCAGGCCCTCCGCCGATCCTGCCGGCTTGAAAACATCGCGCATCTTCGCATCGAACGTGATCAGCCCCGCGAGATCGCGCTGGCTGACCAGCGTATACAGCATGCCGGCCGCTAAATACGATGCGCAGTCCATCTTCGACATCGGGCCGTCACCACGAAACCCGAGGCTCCCCGAGACATCCAGCAGGACATAGCCGCGCATGTTCGTCTCTTCATAGAACTGCCGGATCATGTAACGGTCGGTCCGCGCATACACCGGCCAGTCAATCAGGCTGGTCGGGTCGCCCGGCGAATAGGCCCTGTACTCGGCGAACTCCACCGATGAACCGTGATGCGGCGAGCGATGGCGGCCGACCTGTGCGCCGTGGACCGGACGCCGGACCGTGAGTTCCGCGCCCTTCAGCGTCTCGGCAAGCCGGGCAGGAAGATATTTGTAGCTAGGCATCGCTCTCCAGCCAAGACCGGTCAGTACGAGGGTTCCTGAACCGCATCGAGCACACGCGTCACGATTTCGTCAGTTGTAATCCCGTCGCTCGCCGCGGAGAAGTTCCGGAATATCCGGTGCCGCAGCACCGGCAACGCGTGACGCCGGATGTCCGCGCACGACACGGTGTGCCGGCCATCGAGGACCACATAGGTTTTGGCCGCCAGCAGGAGATATTGTCCGGCACGCGTTCCGGCCCCCCAGCGGACCCACTTGCCAACGAAATCGGGAGCTTCCTTGCAGTCCGGTCGCGTGGCTCGCACGATCGAGGTCGCATACTGCGCCACATGCTCGCAGACCGGGATCTGCCGGACCACGGACTGCAGTTCCAACAACGCCGCTCCATCCAGACATTTCCGGACATCCGGCATCGCATCGCGGGTGGTCTCGATCAGGATACGTGACTCGTTGGCCGCATCCGGGTAACCGACCGAAATACAGAACATAAAGCGGTCCAACTGCGCTTCGGGCAGCGGATAGGTTCCTTCCAGTTCAATCGGGTTCTGCGTGGCCATGACCATGAACGGCTTCGGCAACGCGTACGACGTGCCGGACACCGTGATCTGATGCTCCTGCATCGCTTCCAGCAGCGCGGCCTGCGTTTTCGGCGGGGTCCGGTTGATTTCGTCAGCCAGCAGCATATTCGTAAAGATCGGCCCCGGACGGAACAGGAATTCCCGGCGGCCCGTGGCCTGGTCCTCTTCCAGAATATCCGAACCGGTGATGTCCGCCGGCATCAGGTCCGGCGTGAACTGGATGCGGTTCGCCTGGAGGTCCAGGGCCGAGGCCAGCGTCTTGACCAGCAGCGTCTTGCCGAGCCCGGGCACGCCGACCATCAGGCAGTGTCCCCGCGAGAAGAATGTGATCAGGAGCTGCTCCACGACATCGTCCTGCCCGATGATCACCTTGCCCACCTCGCGCATGATGTCCTGCCGCGCCTTCATCAGCCGCCCGGCCATTTCAGAACCTCTGCCAACACTGCCGTCCGGCATCGCCCTGTTTGTGTCTGCCATTTTTGTGCTCCTAAACGTGTGTATCACACCGTGTGCGCCGCCCGCAAGCTCCCGCTCCCCTTAATGCGTCATGGCATACATCGCGATGTTCATGCCAAGCTGCGTGCCGGACGACGAATCATACGCCTTCGCCAGCGGATAGTCCACCCCGAGCCATGCCGCCTCGAGATCGTACGGACTGTAGATCACGCGCAGGTCGCCGTCGATCTCGATCCCCTCCAGCACCGGCGTCTTGAGATCCGGCTTCTCCTTCTGCAGGGCCGGCGTGTAACCGGATTCACGGATCTTGTTCAGCGCGCTGTAGAGCGGGTGCGTAGGCGGGATCTTAACAAGTTGCGCCTCCGGCAGCAACTGGCGCAGTTCCCGCCGCGCCACGACGTCAAAGCTCTTCAGGCCGAGCCCATTGTTGATGAATAGCGTCCCCGAACTGCGCAGAAACGCTCTCAACGCCGCGCGGGCCTTCTCGTCGAACGTGAAATCGTCCAGCCCGGTCAGATACAGGAAGGCATAGCCCGAGAGATCGTCCTTGCCTGGCTGAACCGATATGCGTTTCAGGCTGACCTTCAGTGCGGAATGCTGCCTCAACTGTCCGAGCAGTGCCGCCGCGGCGCCTGGATGGACGTTCCACGCGCCCTCATGCTGGATCTGGGCGAATGTGAATTCATCGGTCGGCTGACTCTCGTCCAGCACGCCGAAAAACTCCGGCTTCGCCTCCTCGCGCCCGGCATTCCGGTAGCCGATCACGTACGCAATGAGGTTCACGCCGATCTTGTTGCCCGAATCCACATCGTAATAGATCGCATCCTTCAGAATCGGCACCTCGTGATCGTCCCAGGCGCAGCCCAGCCCGTACTTCGAAATAATGATCCCGGCGCGGCTCCCCACATAGCACGCCTCGAGAAACGGGTCTGTCGAATCGAGATTCCGCGGATACGTGACCCGATCCACATCCGCCACCATGTGATAGAGCGGATGGTCCGCCGGAATCGTCCGCAGTTTGCACTCCGGCAGTATCCGCGCCGCGATCTTCTTCGCGGCCTCATAGAAATACGGCGAGCCGGCGATCGAGTCGAACAGGATTGTTCCGCCGCGCACAACATACCCGCGCAGGGCTTCCACCTGCTTATCGTCGAGTTTCACCGTGCGGCTGCCATTGAAAAGGACCAGGGCCGTCTTGTCAGGATCGCCGCTGAATTCCGCGAGCGGAAGCATGTCGTAGGCATAACTCAGGTCAAGCCGCCGCTGGATCTTGCCGAGCAGTTGCTGGAGATCCGCCGGACACTGGTTGCCGTCGGAAACCTGCGTCTGGTTGCCGTCCTCGTAGGTGAACAGTGCGCTCTCGCCCCAGATGATCTTCGCCACCAGCGTCGGCGGCTTGGGATCGCGCTTGCGCTCCGTGCGCCGGAGTGGCGTGGCCGGCAGCGGCAGCGGCGGCACCCCTTCGCCGCCCGAGATCCTGCGCGGTGAAGCCTTCGGCGGTTGCCCGAGCGGCTTCAGCCACTCATTCTCATCGGCAAGCGCCTGCATCGAGAGCAGCGCCGCACAACCTGCGAGCAGAACAGTGCGTGTCTTCATCTCATTTCTCCGGTTTCTGCCTGGCTGGCGCGCCCCACTTTTCGCTGGCCCGCGCCGCCGCCTCACTGTATGGAAACTCCTTGTACAATC
>Ga0265595_1000845_pt1 | contig 25612 bp, 28 predicted proteins | sample saktaG_15_FD_190148 | JGI IMG/M metagenome (GOLD analysis project Ga0265595, IMG submission 190148) | Saline water microbial communities from Sakinaw Lake, British Columbia, Canada - sak_2013_06_06_50m | ecosystem: Environmental > Aquatic > Non-marine Saline and Alkaline > Saline ...
CATCAGCATTCTTCGAATTCCGACAGGTCCAAAGATCTAGAGGACGAGAAGAATGCATCAGCATTCTTCGAATTCCGACAGGTCCAAAGATCTAGAGGACGAGAAGAATGCATCAGCATTCTTCGAATTCCGACAGGTCCAAAGATCTAGAGGACGAGAAGAATGCATCAGCATTCTTCGAAGATTTTGACACTGACCGGCATGATATCCGGGCGTTTGTCGGTCATGATATACACGTAGCCCATCACGTGCACCATATACTCGAGGTAGCCCTTTGCAACATTGGACAGCGCATCATTCCGGCTCCCGAGGATCAGGATGAAGAACCACTGGATGATAAGACAGATGCCGGCAACGAGTCCGTATACCCATGCGACAATCCCGATCAGGATCCAGTACAGGATCCGCACGAGCAGTTCCAGCCTGCCCGCATCGTGTTCGTACACAAACAACTGCTTTTTTGTGTCATTGCACATCAGTATCAACTCCGAAGAGTACTGTGAAAGCCCCCGGTGCATGAACCTGCTGGTGGAGAACAGGGGCCTGTTCACTGAATTCATTTGAGGAACAGAATTCTTTTATACTGCGTTCACCCACCTTTAAAGCGCATTCTTTTACAGGTGCGGGCCCGTGGTCTAGCTGGCTATGACGTCGCCTTGACATGGCGGAGGTCAGGAGTTCGAATCTCCTCGAGCCCATCTCTTTTATGTTTTCCTGCAGGTACTTCAGGATCTTCCTGTCCGGTTCATCAGCACCCTGTCGTTTTTTATTTTGTACAACCCTATTTCTGTGTATGAAGCGGTTGTACCGGTCAACACGGGACAGGATGCTGGGGGGTGTCTGCGCCGGACTTGGAGAACACCTCGACATCGACCTCTCGATCATCAGGCTTGTATGGGTCGCTGTCACGCTTCTCTCCCTAGGTACTGGTATCATTGTCTATATCCTTGCATGGATCATCATCCCGGAAAAGCCCGGTAATTCAGATGAAATCTCTCCCACCGGTAACCCCGAAGGGTAAAAATACGGTCTCATCATTCATCAGGACAGAGATACAAGGCAGGAACGCATGAACATCCTCTTCGTAGTCTGCGGTGAAGGGCTCGGGCATGCGTCCCGCTGCGTCCACCTTGGGCACTATTTCCAGCAGCAGGGGCACTTTGTCCATTTTGCCGCGTATGGCAAGGCATATGATTTTATCGACCAGCACGGTTGCTCTAACCTTCACCGCACGCAACGGGAAGTCTCACTTGAAGGCGAGGAGGGGTTTTTCTCCATGAAAAAAACGCTCTGGGGCTCAAAATGGATCGTATTTGATATGATCTGGTCAGCACTCCGGGTGCGGGAGCTTATCCGGGAGCACGGCATTGAGTGTGTCGTCTGCGACACCATGTACGGGGGGGTCATTGCCGGCCGGGTTTGTAACGTGCCGGTCGTTTTTATCACGAACCAGAACCATTTTAATGGCCTGAACGGCACGACAAACCCTGTCTGGAAGGTTCTCAACTTTTTGATCCGGCGCTACATCAGGCTCGCCACCCATATCATCATCCCCGACTATCCTCCCCCAGACACGGTCAGTGAATTCAACATCGTTGTCCCGGCCGGGGAAGAGCAGCGGTACAGCTTCACCGGGCCGTTCCTCGATGTGAATCCGGAGGGTTACACCTACTGCCATGAATGCGTCTTTGCCAGCTTTGGCGGTGAACCCTACAAGCTGCCAATGTACCAGATGTTACGGTCGATCGCTGACAAAAGAAAGGACCTGACCTTTGATGTGTTTTATACGGGGCAGACCCTCCCGGAATCATCGGATAATTTCATCTCGCATGGCTACGTGCCGAACCTTTATGAACATCTGGCACGAGCGCGTGTCGCAATTGTGCATGGCGGGCTCACAACCCTGCACGAGGCGCTGTTGTTTGAAAAGCCGGTGCTGATCATCATGGACCCGAACCACCCTGAACAGCAGAATAATGCGAAGAAGATCGTGGATATGGGTGCGGGAAGATCGATTGACGGAAGAAAGGTGACAAGAGAGGTGCTTGAACAGAAGCTTGCTGAAACGATGGAGATGATCCCAAAATCCTTCCGGAAGGAACATGCAGCGATCAACGGAAAGAAGAACGCATATGGAATAATCACCGGGCTTGTTGAGAACAGATAACCTTAATGCAGATCGGATAGGTAATTGAAAAAAAGTGATTCGCTATGCCAGACCTCAAAGAGATCAGGGCGCTTGACGCTGGAAATAGGTTGCATACGTGCCCTGCATGTGGTTACCCGTTGGGATTTCACACTTCTTTTGTGAAGGTGGATGCAAAAAATGCTTCAGACCCCGTCGGTTCAACAGGCAATTTGTACCGGATAATTCTCATCTGCCCGGAGTGCGGAGCCCGGTATGATCCGGGCTGGACGGCACCCTTTAACAAATGAACCCGCCTGTTCCCGGCAAGGGATCATTATGTTCTCCCTGTCAAAAAAGAATCCCTGCAAGGTACTGGAGGAGATAACCCCGTGACAGGACAACCTGTAATGGTCGTTCATGGCCCGGAGATCTTTGACTCAGGCGAAGTCAGGTGGCTTATCGACCGGATCAAGCCCTCAAGAACCATCGTTGCGGGCGTAATGGCAAGGACTGCTGCGGAGGAGTCTCGTATTCCCGTGGAGTTCTGGTGCGAGCCCCCGAGTTCTGTCATCAGCAGGATCCCCGATCCGGTCTTTCTTGCAAACCATGGGAAGACTGCGGAATCCGGGCAGATCTTCGGGGACATAGTCGCATCACGGCTTCCGGGCAGGGGACTTGTTCAGGTCGAATGTTCGAGCCGGACGGTCTTTGTATGGGGTGCCGCTCCCCGGGCGCTCGCATCAGCACTTTCGCACCTCACGGGCTTTACGTTAAAAGAGGCGGCGAGTACCTATCGTATGGTTCCGGGCGAACGAACGATCCGTGGTTGTATCCCGGGTGAGCCGGTCTATGTCAATGGCCTGATTATCGGGCGTGCCACTGCTGATACGGTTGTCCTGCGTACCACGGACAGGTATGGTATCGAACCGGTAAGCGGCATCATTCCAAAAGTGCACGGCATCGAAAAGATTGTGCGGCAGGGCTCGCTTGATCTTACCACCGCATGGTGCAAGAGCGGGCCGATCCGGTCAGCCCTGCCCAAGGAAGGAGAGCGGGCTGTACGGACCGGCAGGGTAATTGTCATCGATCACTGCGGCCATGAGATCTATCAAAGGGTAAAATCGGGCTGCTGCGGGATACTGTCTATTGGCGATGACACCACGGCTGTCTGCGGGCACATCTGTGCTCATCGCGGTATCCCGGTCCTTGGTATTGTTGACGGTGATCGCGATACGATTGTCAGTGAGGCCTTTCCTTCAGGTTCTGTTGTTCTGCATACCGTGAGTGAGCGGGACGATGATATCGGAGCAGAACTGGCCCCGATGGCAGGGGAGCACCCGGTCGTCTGGGACGAATGGGTGGATCTTGTTATCGGGACGCTCGGTGATCGGGTGAGGGTGGTTGTGGATACCCGGGTGAAACGCGATGCAGTGCGCTGAGTGCAAGGGAAAAGGGATGTGCGGTCTGCCCCGCTGTCCTATCACGAGCCGGTTCTATGCCCAGCTTGCCGTCAAACCGGCGAGCAGTTACCAGGGCAGCTCCCCGTCTATTTTTATCGGGAGTTACGGGTATCCCGAAGTGCGGGGAGGCCCGCTGCTCATCAATGATTCCGACAACCCCCCACAATGGCTCAAACAAGGGCTTGGTATTGATGATATTGTGGGCATCCGCGCCCGTACGATCCGGGGAAGTTCGGGTATCCACCATTTCAGCGACAACCTTCAGGAGATCGCAATCTCAAGCAACCCCGTCGACGTTGATGTTGCGTTTGAGAAACCGGTCGTCTTCTCACTCACGTTCGACGGGACGGTCGCACCGGTGGGGTTGTCGGGACAATTGAAAGAGATGGAGGTGACCGGCAGCGCCCGCGTTGACCGTGCTGTTGACCGGGTCACCTCTGACTCTGATCTCGGGGCAACCGATGCCTGTGTCACCCTCATGGAGTCGGATATCGACGTGTACCAGATCGCAAAACTGATGACCGCGGGACTGCTGGGGAAACGGCGGCATTTTGTCCCGACGCGGTGGGCGATAACCGCGGTGGATGACACCCTTTCAATCCGGTTAAAAAAGCAGATTGCGGCATTTCCCCCTCTCGAGGAGATCCGTGTTTTTTGCGGGGAAATTTTTGGCAACAGGATCGTATGCATCCTCGTACCCGGGGACTGGAAGTACGAGATGATCGAGATATGGGGACGCCACACGCTCTGGGGCGGGGAAGAGGAAATCATTGTAGAGGACCGTGAAGGGATGACAAAACGGGGCTATTCGCCGATCTCCGGCGCATATTACTCGGCACGCCTTGCCGTCTGCGAATACCTGATAAAGGTGCGCCGTAACGCCCGTGTGATACTGATAAGGAGCATCTCATCTGATTACTGGGCACCGCTGGGCACATGGGTGATACGCGAAGCGGCACGGCAGGCAATGGCAAACCCGCCAAACGTCATGCCATCACTCGATGCTGCGGTGCAGGAAGTATCCGCCCGGCTTGGTTTTGACCGGTGGGTACACTATAGTACATTACTTCCTGAAATCCGGACCCAGAGGACGATCTTCTCGTTCTACTGAATCTTGGGAGAATTCGACTGCCGCCGGTACCGGTCCTGTATCATATCGAGGGTTTCGATCTCTGAAATATCCTTATCGTCCCGTACCCGCACAAACCGCGGGAACCGGAGCGCAAACCCTCCCTTGTAGGTAATACTGACCTGCAGTTCCGAATACCCTACCTCAAAAACAAGGACAGGTTCGAATGTCACTTCTTTGCCGGACTTTGCGATCACGGAATCCTTTAGGAGTTCGTACACCTCGGTAAGTTGTTCGTCAGAGAACCCCGTTGCTACCCGGCTCAATGGCACAAGTTTTCCCTGGTCCTGGCATGCGACAAGGAAGGAACCGAATACATGCGCCCGCTTCCCCTCCCCCCATTCAGCGCCTATCACCGCGAGGTCAAGAGTGTCAACGTCGGGTTTGATCTTGATCCAGTTCCTGCCCCGCTGTCCCGGAGAATAGGGTGAAGAGAGCACTTTGAGCATAATTCCTTCGTGCCCTGCATCCAGTGCTGCCTGATACTTCTGTCCGATTACGTTGGGATCATCGCTCACCAGCTGTGGGGCGATAAAAAATTTTAACGCGCCTTCAAGTTTTTTCCTGCGTTCGGACAAGGGGAGTTCGATCAGGGTATCCCCGTCAAGATAGAGAATATCAAACACGTTGGGGACCAGTTTGATCTCGATAGAAGCCTCAGCCACATCATGCCGCCTGCGGAACCTGCGGAGCACGGACTGGAATGGCATCGGCCGGTCATCTTTGATCGCAATAACCTCCCCATCAATGATGATGTCATGATCGGTTGCAGTGAGCAGCTGCTGTATCACGTCAGGAAGTGCACCCGTCACATCCTCAAGCCTGCGGGAGTACATCCGGCACCAGTTGCCTTTTTTATGGAACTGGAACCGGGAACCATCGTACTTGAACTCTGCGGCGATCGCCCCGTGCCCGGCAACCATGTCTGCAATCGTTCCCGGCTGCGCAAGCATCATGCGGACAGGGTGAAAGAGCGTGATGCGCACATCACTGAGTGCACCGGGCCCGAGTTTTGAAAGCCGCGCTACTTCCCCGAGATCATTTAATGCCTGCATCGCATGCTCCACCAGTGCAGAATCCACACCGAATGCCTTTGCAATTGCCTCCCGTACGCTGCCCTCCCCGACACCGATCCGGAGCTCTTCAAGCATAATCCGGGCAAGATACCTGCCCTCCAGCGGGTGTGCGTTTGCCAGCAGCCTGCGCACCGAAAGCAGTTTCTCCCGCTGGGATTTTTTCCCTTCCTGCGAAGCAAGAGCCGTCAGTTCATCATAGACCCGGGCAAGGTCGAGTTCCTCATGGAAAAATGTCATCTGGGATTTGGCCGCAAGGAGTGTTTCTACCGTTTTCCCGACATCCCCACTGGCATTGATCTTTTCCACTACTGCCTCCTTTTTTACTCCGGCTACATATCCGATCGCTTCATAGAGGAGGTTGGGGCCGATCCCCAGTTTTTTCTGGCTCCAGTCAGGAAAGATCCTGCCCATGACAAACCTGACAAATACCGGAAGCTCATCAGGCGAAAGGCCAGGGAGCTCGCGGCTGATCAGATCGATCATCTCAAGCCGTCCTGAAAGTCCCTCCAGTCTTTCGCAGCAGCGTGAAAATTCAATAAAGAGCATGAGCGTTGTTTGTCTCATCTCCGCCAAAAGAAATTAAATTACCGATATCTCTTTGGGTTATCGGAAATGAAATCCACAACATCAGGATATAAAACCCCAGTACCTGTAAAACAGCCGGGATTTTATTAATAAAAACTTATTATAGTATACGCAGAAGTCTAGGGTATGGGTGAGGAGTGGGAACCGGAAGCGATCCTCAAGGCAAAAGCCAGCCAGCTCAAAGGAGAATTTTTTGATTATATTGAAAAAAACATCGATAAAACAGATACCAACATCCCGGTCTTTTATGGTCACGTTGTCGCCACTCTGGATAACTCGCTTCCTGCACTGTCCGAGGACTCATATAACAAGTTCATCGATGCCATCACGATAAAGGTGCTGGAGACCAGCAAAAAGTCAAACGATATCCCGTTTATCGAGAAACTCTTCGACCATGCCCTGCGCAACAAGCGTGGCAAGAAGGGTAAGGCTATCTACGATATCATACTCGGGATGCGGATGATAACGAACGGGAGGTTTAGCGATGCAATCGATCATCTTAAGAAATACCGGAACGTCGATGCTATCATCTGCCCGGCGATTGCCTACTGTTATTATGTGATCTCGACCCAGCAGATGAAAAGCAACGAACCTGATCCCGACGGTCCCCCCAATGAAATGGCACTTGCCGCACGGGAACAGATGATGGAACTTTCACGGCTAAACCCGCCCGTGAACCGGCTCAAGGACCACGAAATGATCGAGGACCCCCGGATCACCAAGATCTTCTGGTTCATGCTGAACCGTGCAATCGAATGGTTCCCCAATGAGCGGAATTTCCTTATCATTGGATGCGAAAAAGCAACAAAAGACGGGAACCCCGATGTTAAGGGGGAACTGCTCGCCATCGCGATCGAGCGGTTTTACAATGATATGCAATTTTTACGGGAGATGTACTGGCTCAAGCTCGAAAAACGGGATGCCGGCGGGGTTGCGGGAGTTGTCAAACAGATGACCCAGCAGTTCCCGGACGAGATCGAACCGGTCTACTATGGGCTCAAACTTGCCGTTATTACCGGACGTGCTGAGACCTATTCCCGGTTCCGGAAACTTGCAGTAAGCAAGAATTTTCCTGCAAATATCCTCCTCCTGCTCGATTTTGCGTTTGAACTGATGAGGGGAAAACAATACGAAGCGCTTGCCTGTCTCGATGAGATCAAAGCCAAATTCGGCCCGCACCACTATTATGTGATATTGCTCGATTACGTGGCGCACGATCTCCCGTCAGAAGACGAAAAAAAGGTCAAAAAAGCAAAAAAGGTGCTGGTCGACTCCCTCGACCATTACTGCATGAAACTCTTAAAGATCAAAACAGCCTGATTTTTAACCATAACCGTATCTCTGTCAGAGGTTAAGCACCTGCGGGCAGGCATCTGACGTCCCGGCTTGTGTTGCGATGGTAATGGAGGTCTCGCCATAGAGGAGCCCGAGCCCGTCCCGGGCACTGAGTCTCACTTTTTCCGGGGTGTTGTTCACTTCGCTGACATGGGCGAGTATCATGGCGTGCACATCCCGTCCAAGCGTCCGGAGGCAGAGTGATGCGGCGTCGTTGGACAGGTGTCCCCGTGCCGACCTGATCCGCCGTTTTAAGGATTCCGGGTAGGGGCCGTTCTTCAACATCTCCGGACAGTGGTTGCTCTCGAGAACTACCCCGTCGCACCGGTGCAGACGGGATAACATGCCCGAATTGACGATACCGGTGTCCGTGCAGCACCCGAGCATGATGCCATCTTCCCTGATACAGAAACCGCACGGCTCGTTTGCGTCATGCGATGTGGCAAACGCTTCGATGACAAAATCCCCGACACAAAACTTATCGTTATATGTGCAGCTGCGGATATCCAGAGGTTTGTTGGATGTCCGGCGGTTGGTCAGGAAATCGTGCAATGTACCCCGGGTTGCATAGACCGGGATCTGGAGCCTGCGGGAGAGGACATCGACACCAGAAATATGGTCCCCGTGTTCGTGGGTAACGAGGATCGCCTGGATACTTTCCGGGCGCCCGCCTGCAGCCACAAGCCGGTGGAGGGTCTCTTTTACAGAAAGCCCGGCGTCGATGAGCAGGGCACCGCCCGACCCTTCTACAAGGATACAGTTGCCTTTGCTCCCGCTTGCAAGGATGGTGCACTGCATGGTTACGTAAAAAGAGTTGGGGCTTATCGTATTTACCTGATGGCAACAGGCAGGAACGGTCTTACATCTTTGGTCTAAGATCCTCGATCTCCGCGAGGACCGGTGCAATCGTCGATGTATTGATTGAACTGCGGAGAAGTCAGGTGAGTTTACGGCAGTAGTGGATATTGGCGATCTGGAAGCTGACGATCGGCCCGAAGCAGAACGTCGTTACCGTAATCAGGGTATAACTGACGACATCGACCATGGTAAACCTCCCTTATGTCTCCCGTGCCAGTTCATCCACGATGGGGACCGTGGATACAGTGTCCGAACATTCCTGTGCGATGACCAGGAACCGTTTTGTATAGATCTTTTTCAGGACCAGATGCCCGGTGATCAGCCCAATCACGCTTCATGTATTACGTGAACCGCAGTTGCCTTGAACGATATGCACACAGGTGTGCCGTTATCAAGCGCCAGTTCTTCAGCAGATTTACCGGTAACAACTGCTGTTACTTCAACACCGATGTCAACCGTGATGGTAGCCAGTGAGCCGGAAACTTGTTTCCTGACAATGATTCCTTCAAGGGTATTGCGTGCGCTCGTCTTCTTCCCGTCACTAAGGAGAACGGTGATATCATCGGCCTTGATGCAGAGCGAAACACTATCACCTTTTTTTGCGTCTGCTATCACAGACACCCGGTTTTTCCCGATATCCACGATGCAGAGCCCATCCTCGCAGGAAACAACCGTTCCTTTCAGGATGTTCTCATATCCGATGAACCGGGCGACTTGTTCCCTGCAGGGTGAAGAGAAGATGGTCTCCACCCGGTCTTCCTGGACAAGCCGGCCATCGATGATCATGGCCAGCCGGGTGCCAAGGCTTGCCGCATCGCGGCGGTCATGGGTGACGTGGATGATGGTAAGCCCGTGATCCCGGTGGAGCGAGCGGAGTATATCGATAAAACGGGCTCTCGTGACGGGATCGAGAGCGGAAAGTGGTTCGTCGAGTAAAAGTAGTTCCGGATCGATTGCAAGTGCGCGGGCAATTGCCACACGCTGCTGTTCTCCGCCGCTCAGGGTAAGGGGCGCTCTCTGTGCAAGGTGGGTGATCTCGAACTGTTTCATCAGATGCTGTACCTGCTTCCCGATCTCGGGTTTTGGCAGGCGGCGCATCCTCATGCCGAACGCGATATTTTTTTCGACGGTCATATGCGGAAAGAGGGAGTAGTCCTGATACACGAGCCCGATCCTGCGTTTCTCCGGGGGAATGTCCCGCACGTCATATCCGTCATGCAGAATCCGCCCGCTATCCGGTACGAGAAGCCCCGCAATCGCTTCGAGGATGATGGTTTTTCCGGCACCGGACGGCCCCATGATACAATAATAATCCCCGTTCCTGATGGAGAGCGAAACGTCGTCGAGCAGGAAGTCCCCCAGCGCGATTGATACCCGGTCAAACTCGATCATCGTTCCTCCCCAGATACCGGGTAACTGACCGGAGGATAAGGAAGACAACAAAGCATGCAACGATCATCACAAACGCCACAGCACTGCTCTCTTTGATACCCCCGGTCGTGAACCGGTAGTAAATAAGCGTGGAGATGACCATGGGATAGTATGCGATCATGATTACGGCTGCAAACTCGCCGATGGCGCGCCCCCATGCAAGGATGCAGCCGTTGAAGATGTGCCGGACGGAACTGGGGAGGACGATAAGGCAGAACGCCTTGAAGCGGGTGGCGCCCAGCGTCCTGGCGACATTCTCAAGATGTACCGGAACTTTCTGGAACCCTTCCCGTACCGTGTTGACATAGAACGGCATGGCTACAAACAGCATGGCAATCACGATGCCCCAAAAGGCATCCTCAAAGACAATCCCCATGCTCTTCAACGGGGCGCCGATCATACCCCTCTGCATGAAAAGGATGTAGACCATCAGGCCGGCTACCGTGTGGGGAAGGACAAGCGGAAGATCGATCAGGCTCTCGACAATCTGGTTGCCATGCGACTGGGTCCGGGCGAGGACATAGGAGAGGGGGGTACCGAAGATCAAAAGGATGATCACCGCGACAAGGCCGGCAAAAAACGTCAGCAGGATTGAGTCAACGACCTGTTTCTGTGTTGCAACTTCGATGAGGAACGGGATGTCTGCCAGCTGCCCGAGAGTAATGTTGAGGAGGGCAAGGAGGGGCAGGAGCACCAGCATGCCCCCGATGATTGCAAAGCCGATCAGGCACCAGTCAAGCTGCCCGGCTTTTGCCTTTATTTTTACCCAGCGCCGTTTTACACCTGTGCCTGCCATTTGTTCTTCCCGGCCGGTCTTATGTACCCTTCAGGCCATGCGGAGTTGCACCGGCATCCACCACACCGTTGAAATCACAGTTGTCCGCCCATCCGCTCCTCACATTGATCCTGTTATCAAACTGGAAGATATATGGTTTGATATCAAGGAGCGGGGTACCGTCCAGAACATCCATCCCGCGGACATGAAGGATATTGTCCTGTATTTCCAGCGGATCGACAATCGAGAGGCCGATGGGATTGGGCCGGCAGAAATGGCGGATGGCAAAGATCCCGCGTTCTGATTTTAGATCAGCAAACGGACGCTGCACAAGGATCATTTCACCCGCACTATGGAAGTGATAGAGCAGGATCAGGTGGGAAAAACCCTCAAGATCTTTTAAGCCGGCTGCATACTCCGGAAAGATTTCAAGCGAACCTTCTGCAGTGCTGAAGATGCTCTGGATTGGCGTTGTTTTTATGTCGGTGAACTTGGAATGGATGATTCCGATAGGGTTGTAACAGATCTGCATGGGGGCTTTCCTTTGTCCATATACCCTGTGGAGGGAAAAAAGGTTCAGTTTTAGGTTTGTTTGCTCACCAGTGAAGCAAGCGAGGCCGGGACATTGCCAAACCCGCCGGCCGGGACGACTGGCGGCTGACCATCAGCGGTAAGGATTGCCTGCCCTTCGGGGCCGATCAGCATCTGGACAAATGCAAGCCCCATGTCGGGGTGTTCGGCAATCTTGGGGACCGTGACACCATACACAATCGGTGATCCAACATAGTTAGTTGTACCGTTGCCCTTGACCGCTTTTGTCTGCACGGTCTTGTAGGTGTCAGCATACTTGACTGCCGACAGGTCAATCTCCTCGGGCAGCTCAACAAATTTAAGGCCGTTCTGGACTGCCACGCTGTGATATTCCCATGCATAATCGATGCCGCCAGCCTGGACCATCTGGACAAGTTCCACGCTCTTGGGCCGGATGGTCAGTTGCGTCCCGTCTGGAGAGGGATTGGTTGCATCGAGTGTCCATACATTACCGTTCTTTGTGGCGGTAATCTTGCTGTGGTCCTCGACAAGGGTCTTGAAGATGGTGTTGTCACCATACTTGCTCTCTGCAAGCTTGATCACCATGGGCGTTCGGTACCCGCAGGGATCCGCGTTCGGGTCGCTGAATGCCCACCGGACATCGTTCCGTGCGAGGATCTTGTACCAGTTGTCTGCAGTTATCTCATTTGCATACTTGCTCTTGTCCGCATAGGTGAGCACCATTGAGTTCTTGGCAAAGGTGAGGTACCAGTCCGCATCGTTGGGTACCATGTACTGGGGAATGAGCGCGTAATCCGCGGATGCCACGACATCTGCCGGCTTTTTGGTATCAGTCACTTTCTTGATGACATCCACGCTTCCCGCCGGTTCGAGCTGCACCTCCGTATTGGGGTATTTCTCCTCAAACTTGGCCTTGAGCTTCTCGAACGGTCCGGTAAGGCTTCCGGCAAGGAAGACCTTGACCGGAATCTTCTCGCCGGTCACTGCGGTGGTTACCTGGGCTGCCGGTGTTGCGCCCGCCTGGTTCTGGTTTGTTGTTTGATTCGTAGTTGTGCAGCCTGCTATGAATACTCCACCAAGAATGATGGAGAGCACAAGCAGGATCATGAAATACTTTAAGGAACCTCTCATACAATTCACTCCTTTTGCGATCTACCTGTGATTTATTAATACATATTACTTCTTTTTTTAGATTTGTAAAATGAATTTTATTAACCAATTGGTAAACAGGTGATATATCAGCGTATACTACCAGAGAAACGGAATGATGGGAAAAAAAGATGAGAGGGGGTTCTTCATCCGGTCTGGCATTTCTTTGCGATCTCTGTAAAAACCGTGCGCCCGATGATCCCCACGATCTCTGCCTCATACTGCGCCTTCATGATCCCGATCATCTTCCGGCTGCCTTTTGCGGTCGTCATGATACCGACCCTCTCTGCGCGTGTGACCAGTTCTTCCTGCTCCATCATGGCAAAATAGGGGAGCACGTAATAATGGGGGACTTCGAGAAACTCTGCGAGTCTGCGGGTGGTCGGGAATTTTATCCTGATAGTGTCTTGAGAAAACGAGACCGTAATCGAACGTTCCAGTAACTGGATCCGGACTGCCGCATCAAAAAGGACATCGACTGAGAGCGCCATCATAAAAATTCTGTACACAGAAATATTGGATGTACTTACATAAAGAGAATTATGAAAAAAATGGACAATTATTGGAAAATGACGGGAAGACTAATAAATCTGGTTTTTTGAATTTTGTTAAAGACTTTAAATGGACATACTCAGGAATAACCGAATGAACCTGCCCGTTTTTCCTTACAGCATCTGAACGTGCAAGGGATCTGCCGCTCTATATGGTTATATGCAGAACGGGTCTCCTGCTCCTGGACCGATCCTGTTGAGTCCGATTGGCATTATCCATTCCCCATATACCGATACAACGGGATGCCCATCCAGCCAAACTGGGCGCGGGGCATCCGGGAAACGGTGGAAATCTTTCCGGAGTATGCAGCAGGGCTTTTGGATCTTGACGGTTTTTCGCGGGTGATCCTGATCTATGCGTTCCATCGTTCCGGGTCATATGACCTGAAAATAATCCCCTTTCTGGACACGACAGCCAAGGGGGTCTTTGCCACCCGTGCGCCGAAACGCCCGAACCCGATCCGGGCTCTCGGTTGTCCGCCTGATTAGGGTACAGGGGAGGACGCTGATCATCGAGGATGTCGATATCCTTGATGGCACCCCGCTGCTTGATATCAAACCCTATGTGCCGCAGTTCGATGCATTTCCGGATGCTTCGTGCGGCTGGCTTGAGACAGCTGCCCATGGGACTGGGTCGTTCAGGTCCGACAGCCGGTTCCGGTAATGCCATGCACACAAAAAAGAGATGATAACCCGTAACTATGCTCATCCCTGGGTCCTGTATTAAAAGAACCAGAGGAAAAAAAGAGGAAAAAAAGTTCAGCGTTTCTTCTTCTTGTCCTCGGCTACAGTTTTTAAAAACACAACCTCTGCCCCGATGTCCTTTGCAACCTGCTCGATCTCGAACTTCCGGAAATGGGGGGCTTCGATCTGGATCTGCCCACCGGTCACTGCCACGATACGGAACCGCGGTTCTTCCACGCCTTCGCCAATCTTCTGGCGTTCACGGACATAGATCTTCATGAGTATTACTCCCACAGACAATACACGGCCGGGCATATCAGGGCTGCGCAAGCCGTGTTTATGTCTGGTATACCAACTGGTTTACACTGTCTTATAACTTTGCTTTGAGATACCGTTAGTGAGGTTGGACCATGAAACACCGGTTTGAGCTGCAGAGCGGTCTGATGGGAGAAACCCTTGTCAAAAAGCACATGAAGCACAAAAAGCCCGCAGGAGACCAGATCCGGATCGCGCCTGACTTAAACGTGGTCAAGATTGGCGGGCATGGTGCGATCGATTACGGCCGCGATGTTATGTACCCGCTCTGCGAAGAGATCGGGGAATTGTCGAAAAAGCACCAGCTCCTCGTGGTTACGGGTGGCGGGGGCCGGGTGCGGCATATCATGGACATCGGCATGGACCTCGGGATGCCGACCGGGGTACTCGCCGAGCTTGCGGCAAAGATCTCCGAGCAGAATGCGATCATGGTCTCGATCCTACTGTCGAAATACAGCGGGATGCGGATCCATACCGGCGACCTCCTTGATCTGCCCACGATCCTGAAGATGGGCTTGCTGCCCGTTGTTCACGGTACACCCCCCTATGGACTGTACGAGCACCCGGCTAAAAACGAGATAATCCCTCCCCACCGGACCGATACCGGTGGTTTTTTAATCGCTGAAGTGCTGGGGGCAAGGAGGTGCATCATCGGAAAGAACGTTGATGGTCTCTATATGGAAGACCCGCGGATCAACCCGGACGCGGAACTTATCCGGGACATCACTGCAGAAGAGCTCGTAAAACTCAGCCTCGAGGACATGGTCATCGAGCCGATGGTGGTCGACCTGCTCTCAAAGGCCGTGCACATCCGCGAGGTCAGGATCATCAACTGCCATGTGAAGGGGAACATTGAAAAAGCGATCAACGGGAAGAATGTCGGAACGATCATCCGGGCAGCATAAATTTTTGCCCCTTTCTCTTTTTGTGATCAAATGACCGCTGGAGAAAGACCGGCATTGAAGTTCTCGCTCTCCGAGCTTGCCGGGGCTTTTGGCGATTTCGGGACGATCATCCCGCTCATCGTTGCCGTCGCGCTTGTGACGACGATGAATATCGGCGCCATGCTCCTTTTCTTTGGTATCTGGTACCTGATCACCGGGTATTATTACGGGCTGCCTATCCCGATCGAACCGATGAAGGCGATCGCGGTCATCGTCATCGCCGAGCGGCTGAGTGCCGGTGAGATTGCTGCTGCCGGACTCATCCTCGGCGTTCTCTTCCTGCTGATGAGTTACGATCCGCTCCTCCTCTGGCTGGAAGCGGCCATCCCGATGGCAGTCGTCCGCGGTATCCAGCTTGGGCTCGCCCTGCTGCTGGTCAGGACTTCTGTCGGTTTTATTATTTCCGATCCGCTCTTTTCTGCAACCGGTATCGCGATTGTGCTTGTGTTCCTTGTCATCACCCTGTACCGGGACCAAATCCCCGACCTCTCCACACTGGTCATCATTATTGCCGGCATTGCCGCCGGTGTCGTTATCAACGGGCTGCCGCAGATGCAAGTGCTCACCGTCCTGGCACTCATCATCCCGTCCCCTGTTGATTATGTCAAAGCGGTGTATTCTCTGGTCCCGGCTCAGGCACTCCTGACGGTCACCAATGCCATCCTCGCTACAGCCCTCCTGACAAAGGATCTCTTTAAGCGGGAAGTGCCTGCCCCGCACCTGTCACGGAGTATCGGGATCATGAACCTCATCTCTGTACCGCTGGGCGGGTTTCCCATGTGCCATGGTGCCGGAGGACTTGCCGGGCAGAACCGTTATGGGGCCCGGACGGGCGCGGCAAACATCCTCGCAGGGTTGATCCTCATCACAATTGCCCTTTTTTTTGCCTCTGCTGATATCCTCACGCTCATACCAGTGGGATTCTTTGGGGCGCTTCTCCTCTTTGTCGTCTTGGAGATGGGCAAATACAGCTTGAGGACAGAATCGCTTCCGGTGACGATCCTGATTGGCGTGCTCGCGCTCGTCATCTCGATGACGGTCGCATTTCTGGCCGGGATTGCTGCCGCATACCTGATTCACAAATCTAAATTTGTAAAAATACCGGGGTCAGGGCGATAATGCCAGACAGGAAATGACGAAAACACTCTGCCAAAAAAAGGGATGATCAGGCGGGTTTTGGAACTGCCTGTTTTTTTGCCGGTTCCTCTTTCTCCTTCCTGACCGGCTTTTTATTCCAGACTAAAGACTCCCCTTCGTAACCGAACGTGTTCATGTAATGGATCTTCCATGACTCCGGCACGACTGAGATATCGGTATTTTTTGGAACGATCAATTCGAACCGGTTTTGTCTATTGGAAAACGAAGGTACATCCGGTAATCCCATGGTCATAAAATCGATCAGGCTCTGCGGTACAACCCGGTCAAAGGTCACTCCCAGTTTCACCAGCTCTTTCATGCCGTTTTTGAACCGTTCGATAAAAAACACCTGATTGTAACCCGACAACGTGTGGGACTTTGCAACCGACCATCCATCGATTTGGGAAAAATTCCCGGAGATTTCCCGTGTGATGTATAACCGCATAACATCCTGTGAAGAACCCATATCAGATCGAGTAATTTTACCTTTAAGGTAATAAAAAACTATAGGTTTTGTATTTTCTTCAATCAACTGCTCACTTGTTTAAAAATTAGTGGAGATTCGATATTTCAGATACATCATCCGTATTATTGTTAAACTATTGAAATTAACAAAAAAGATATATTAACAGAAAATATATGATAGTGTGCCCATTTCGGGTGCAACGTATCAGGGTTGTTTGTAATCAAATGTCCATGAATTAACCTAAAATGTTGCCACTGTGGAAGAGGGGATGACAACCGCCCCTCACGTTTTCTGTTGCCTTTTGTCTGCTCATTTTCTCACTGACCGGTCTCCTCGTGTCATGTTGGAAGCTTGATAACACCTGTTATGTACGCGGGTATATCTTCTGCGTATCCTGTGCTGCCCGAAACCTTAACGAGCCTTCCCGCCGAATCTTTCGCACTATGTGGAAGGCAGTCGATGTCGATGCATGGATCGCGGGCAGGAAGTCCGGCCTTGAGGACGTGCGTGATACCGTCACCGGGATCATTGGACGGGTGCAGAAAGAGGGAGACTCTGCACTGCGGGCGCTTGCGAAAAAGCACTGTGAGCTTACCGATATAGCAGTCTCTGATGAAGAGCGTGAATCCGCATATGATCAGGTGGATGCCAAAATTGTCGAGAGCCTGATCGAAGCGGAAGCAAGGATTGAACGCTTCCACGAGCTCCAGTGCCCGCGGGACCTCTGGCTGGAAGAAGTTGAGCCCGGTATCGTGCTTGGCATAAAAACAACCGCGCTCCACCGGGTCGGCATCTATGTACCCGGGGGGCGTGCTGCCTACCCCTCTTCAGCCCTGATGTGTGCAGTTCCGGCACGCGTAGCCGGGGTCAAAGAGATCTGCGCCTGCTCCCCGCCTCCGATAAAAGCCCTCACGCTCGTTGCGCTGGATATCGCCGGCGTCACCGAGATTTACAGTGCAGGCGGGGCCCAGGCAATCGCAGCGATGGCGCTGGGGACAGAAACGATCCGACCGGTACAGAAAATTGTCGGCCCCGGGAATGTATACGTGACCATGGCAAAGATGATGCTCCGCGAGAATGTGGAGATCGATTTCCCGGCAGGACCAAGCGAGATCGGGATCATCGCGGACCAGACTGCTGACCCCCGCATCGTTGCCGCCGATATCCTTGCACAGGCAGAGCACGACCCCAACGCTGCCTGCATCCTGATCACGACGGATAAATCCCTTGCGGAACGGGTCGGAAAAGAGGTTGCCGCCATGACCAGAAAAGCGCCAAGGAAAGAGATCATTGAAAAGGCGCTCGAAAATTCCGGGTATGTCCTTGTCAGCAGCCTGGATGAAGCGATTGCTGCGTCGGATGCTATTGCTCCCGAGCACCTTTCAATCCAGGTCGCCGATCCCCTTTTTGTGGTCATGCGGGTACAGAACGCCGGAGCAATTTTTGTCGGGCGGTACTCTGCGGTTGCCTGCGGGGATTACGCGGTGGGAACCAACCATGTGCTCCCGACAGCAGGATATGCAAAGACCTATTCAGGGCTTGATGTGCAGCACTTCTGCAAGACTGCATCGGTTGAGATAATCAGCCGGGACGGGCTGGAGGCAATCGGGGATATTGTCGAAACCATCGCAGATGCAGAAGGGCTTTCTGCCCATGCTGAGTCGGTGCGTGTGCGGCGAAAAATGCGATAACTTTTTTGATTTTTAAAATTACGTTTATTTTAATCGTCGCATCAGTCCAGTACCGGCATATGATAGTGTGATCAGTGCGGCCAGGGTGACAATTGGATCAAGCGGGACTTCATTTGCCGGGATCCCTGATGGCAGAAATTCAATTTCAGTTTGGGCAGACTCTCCCTTCGTATACCTGAGCCGGTCGACCGGCGTGCTCACAACATGGATCGTGTAGGTGCCCGGTTTGAGTGTTCCGAGGATCACCGATGTATCCCAGACATATTCCCATGTCCCGTCATTCAGGTTGACCGGCGCCGTAGTAAAGAGCCCGCGGCCTGCGGGATAATTGAGGTTTTCGAGCGTGACGCCGCGGTTATCAAGGTCTGGACCGGTAATAAAAAGGTAGACTGCGATCGTCTGTAGTCCCGAAACCGATCCTTTCAGTGTGACGGTGTCACCGATGTACGCCTGTGATGGTGTTGCATTGATCTCCATCGAGACCGCGCTCACCAGAGGCATCATCCCGCAGAGGATGCATATAGCGACGGTCAGAAGGAGCGTTTTTTGCATACGATCACTCCTTGGACGCACCAGAGGTTAAACATGGCGGAACGGGTATAGGGATCAGAACTCCACCACCATCACCGCTTCTTCTTCTTTTTTAAGTTCGCCTTTGAGGTGCTCTGCGTCAAACTCATACGTCTCCCATGGGTTGTATGCGTCATAGAGCTCGCATTTGTCAAGCACATCAACAAACTCCTTTAAAAATATCCGCGGGATGACATCCACACGCCCGCCGAACCGGCTGGTAATCTTCTTGATCATTGCCCGTATGAACCTGTGGGAGATGCGCTCGCGGTCAACCTCGGAAAACGCCTGCGAATAGATATCGACCACTTTCAACGCGATCAGCTCAAGCTTTGCGGTATCGAATTTCGAGAGGATGATCTGGGGCTGGCGGGGATTTTTATATGCGTCGTTCTGCACGACGCTGATCCGGTCATAGAGCGGAGGTACCGACCGGATCCCACGGGACCCGTCAAACATCGCCGGGGTGCCGGTGAACAGGAAGAAGCACCGGGGCATCGCACCCCGGTCAAGGGCGTCAATGATATGGACGAGTGTCTGGTAGCCTTTGTCACGCTGGTTTTTTGGCAGCGCTTGGGTTGTCTCCATCTCATCAACAGCGATTGCAAGCCCGCTATAACCTGCGCCCTGGATAACCGTGACAAGCCCACGGAGAAATACCAAGGCGATCGTATCATCGATATCCCCTTTGATACCGGCTTTTTGTTTGAAGTCCCTCCCGATGTTGGGTTCAGCGGCTATCCAGCCGAGAGCAGATTGGGCGAGCTGGAAATCACCAACATTGTTGGCCCGGTAATAGGTACGAAGCGCAGCGGCAAGCGCCGAGTTCATCTCCGAGATCCCTGCAAGCGCCGATTCGATCTCGCGTTCGGTTGCTGCCTCAAGGCCTGAGTCCTCGATCCCCGTGCCGCTCACTGCCATGATCCGCTCCTCGATGGCAAAGAGCCAGTTATCAACGATGGTTTTTATGGCGTGATCCTCTTCCTGTGTCCTCAGGTTTGCACAGACCTGCTGGTATAGTGCCTTGAGCTTATAGAGCGGGGAGGTCGGTGAGATGACAACATGGGATGTGACAAATCCCTTGCCCCGGGCCATCTCAAGGGTGCGGGCGACGAGAAATGTCTTCCCGGTGCCATAATCACCCCGGATAAACTTCAGGTCTCCCCCACCCTGCGCCACATAATCTAGCTGTTTTCCCATCACTCCTTCTTCAACGTCAAGCCCGACTGCTATCCGTTCGAGCCCGCTGCCCGGCACCGTTCCCCTGCGCAGGGCATTGACGATATTGATGCTCTCCAGTTTTTTCTTGTCCATCCGTTCAGGTTCCGGCATATTCATAGACCTCCCCGTTATCGCCAACACCTTTTTTATTGATAATTGTCACATTCCGTGCCGCTGCTTTCTGGATAAGCCGGTTCATTATCCCGACTACTCTCCGTGTATTGAGCGCTTTTCTCAGTTCAATTTCTGTCGCTTTCTTATGTGAAATAAGGAACTCAACAATCTTCTGTTCCTGTTCGTCAAGGTCAAGGTCCTGTTGGATCTGCCGGGCTTCCGGCACCTGGGCCGCACGACGCTTCAGCAGGGGCATATCCATGATTGGCCGGTCTGCAATCGAACGGTCCTTGCATGATCTGATCAGGTTCAGGTAGTCTTCCAGTTGTATTGCTTTTGTATGGGCCGGTAGCACGTCAATACCCCTCAGGCACAGGCGTTTGCAATCTGCATAATCTGCGTCTTCAAGGGCATGACGGGCAGCAACAAAAAGAGTGACAGCGAGCAGTTCCAGCCCCTCGGAATTCAGGTTTGACCTGCGCTCTTCGAGCCGCCGGATCACATGATCCATCAGCCTTGTCATCCGGTGCATCGGCCGGTGTTCATCTACAACGACGGCAGCAACGCGGTGGAGATCGGTAGAGCGTTTCACATTGTTGAGGATATAGAGCATCACTTTCTCGCATTCACGTTCTTCATCATTCCCCGTAAGGAATCTGGCATACTCCAGTCCCCCTGATAAGAAATCCGCACGGTATGCACGGTAGAACCAGTTCCTCGCTTCGCCTTTGTTGCCCAGCTCCTCGTAGTACCGTGCGGTTTCCAGCAGGCTTGCAATATTCACATCCTTTGAGACGACCGACAGGAACCTTAAGAGTGCTCCGGGTTCCGGAACCTGCTTTTTGAGGAATTTCCGGTACCGGGAGATAATCTGTAAAAGGGTGTCAAGGTTATTTTTTGTCCTGATCTCTTCGGCAACCAGGCGTTCATATTCAGACAGTGCGTTTTCTGTATCCCCGAGGGCTGCGAAGATGTCGCATGCGACGAGACGGTGCGACGGATCCTTTGTTGTGGCGAGCAGGGTCCTGCCCATTTCCAGCGCCTTCTTGTGATTACCTGACGCTTTGAGCAGGAGGATATAATCGACAAGGATATCGCCGTCGTCTGTATCATGTGCCTGTAATGCATACGCGTCAAGGGAGGCGGGGAGGTCGTACTGTGCAAGGGCAGCGAGGTATTTCCGAAGTAGGGCAGGATCGTTTGATGTACGGTATGCATCGAGCGCTGCCTGTGCGGCGGCCTGAAACTGCCGGGAACAGAACAGGGCGTCGATATATTCCTGGCTCAATGTCCGGTCGCCAAGAAGTTCACGGTGGGTATCGAGCGCCTTTTGGGGCTCCCCTGTCTCGATGAGCGCCCGCACAAGGTTTTTTATATCGCGCTCATTCCTGCCCAGCGTAAGGAGTCGTTCAAGGACCGGGACTGCCCCTTTGTAGTCTTTACGCGAAGTAAGGTATTCTGCATAACTCCGCAGGGCATCCTGATTGGTCGGGTCAAGATGCACGGCAGTTGCATACTCAGCAATCGCCCCTTCGTCCCCCCCTGCTTCGAGCACTTTTCCCAGATAGCTGTGGACATACGATGAGTCCGGCATCTTTTGGGCAAGGTCGCGGAAATGCACTTCGGCATCTTCCAGTTTTCCCGTATAGAACAGGTTAGTTGCGGCAAGGACTTCCACCGGCTGGTCTTTTTCAGCTGCAAGCACCACCATGCAGAGATTCAGGGACTCCTGGTACCGCCCGTCCTCGAAGAGCCGGAACGCCTCTTTCTTCTGCTCCTGTACTGTGGCAGGAATCATGGTCTCACCGGGCTGAACCGCACCTTCCAGAGTCCGGCAAGCATCCTGATCATATCACTCCGCTGGACCCGTGAGTTGCCGGTATTCTGCCATCGGATAGGAAATTCCCCTACTGCAAATCCCTCCCTTTTCAACCTCCAGAGGATCTCGACATCGAACTCAAATCCTGTCGAGATCATCTGTGGCAGGATAGCATCGACCGCACGCTTCTGAAAAACTTTTGCACCGCACTGGGTATCGTGGTAGCGCAGCCCGAACAGGATGCGGATGATCAGGTTGAACACCCTGCTTTCCAGTTGCCGCAGGACCCCCTGTTTAACCTTAAGGACTGCCCCCCCAACCCAGCGGGATCCGATTGCGCCGTCGTACGCAGAGAGCTGCGAGAACAGCTGCATCATCTCACCGATACCAGTTGACCCGTCGGCATCAAGATAGCCCACAAATTCTCCCTGTGCTGTTTTCATGCCTGCGATCACCCCCCCTCCTTTGCCTAACCTGCGGGGAAATGTCAGGCACCGGATGTTCAGGTCAGGACGGGTGACAGAGATCTGACGGACAACATCGGGTGTGTGGTCATCCCCGTCGCACACGACAATCAGTTCGCCGGAAAATGCCCCAATCCTGTCAAACAGCGATGCGATGCGCGCCTCCTCGTTATAGGCAGGGATTACAAGGCTGTACCTGATATCTCGAGGAACATTCATAGGTCATCTGTTTTTATTTACGGTTCAGCCCGGCAATAATTGCCTCACCGAATGCAGTGGCAGCGGCGGGACCGTTTGCGGTTATTACGGGGGGGTCTGTTACAACAGGAGTGTCGATAATGATGGCACCTCCTGCTTTCATCTCCGATAAAGATTCCGGGGTCCTGAAAAATGTTGCTTTTTTGCCTTGCAGTAATCCTGCTCTCGCAAGCACGACAGAGGAGAGGCAGATGGCGGCAACAATTTTCTTTTGATCATAAAAAGCCCCCGCCAGTCGTATGAGGTCTTTATTTGCCCAGAGATGGGCAGGTGAACCGGCCCCGCCCACGATCACAAGGCCGGAGTACAGCGAGAGGTTGACACGGTCAAAGGTGAGTGAAGCCTGTGTTGTTCCGCCGAGCATACCGGTGCAGGTGCCGGTCTTTGTGGATGCAATATCAAACCCGATCCCCTCCCTTTGGAATACCGCGATCGGTTCGTCCAGTTCTTCGTCCCTGTACCGTTCCGGTGCAATGGCGACGAGAAGTTTCATACAGTACCTGTGGTATCACTAAACGAATAACATTACTGGTGCTTACCGAGGTGCCGGGCAAGGGCGGTACCCATTTTGTATTTCTCCGCAATCTCAAGTGCGGTCGATCGCAGCGCGTTATGGTCCTGCAGGCAACTCTCCGGTGGTGTGGATTTGCGCAGGATCGCAGAGGTATTTTCTGTTATCTGGATCAGCTCGGTTGCAATCAGGGCATTGAGCCAGATCAGATCGGCAAGCATCTGACGGGTTTCATCGTTCTGCATGATCATACCTTTTTGCAGGGTACGTATAAAAAAGGCACAATATCTCATGGCAACCTTCATCGTCCGGTGCTGCCGATCACTGATGACAACGATGTCATATCTTGAAAAAATAAAAAATGAGGGGAGGCGGGCAAACCCGTTCTTCTGCCTGATGGGGATCGATGTGGTGAGCGTGGAAGCAGGCAGGGCGTTGCTCCGTATGGAAGTGCGGCCTGATATGTGCAACGGGGTGGGATGGCTGCAGGGCGGGATGTTCACAGCGCTTGCCGATGAGGCGATGGCGCTTGCCCTGTACCCGGTCCTCTCACCGCATGAAGGAATCGCTACCATTTCGGAATCGACCAGTTTTATCAAGGGGGTCCAGGAAGGGGCAATCCTCGCGGAAGGCCGGGTGATTAAGAAGGGAAGACGGGTTGCATTCGCTGAGGGGGATGTCAGGATAGATGATAGGGAAAAAACGATGTTATCGCGGACATCAGCCGCGTATGCGGTGACAACAAAGAGATCAGAATAGGAATTTTTATTAAAATGATTTTTTTAAGATACTATGGGTGTTTGAAAAAAAGTTGAAAAAGAAAAACCTGAAAAAATTTTAAAAAATTTTATTTTTTCTTTCCTTTCCTTTCAGCCGCAGAATCTCCTGACGGTTTTTTCTTCAATACGAAATAAGCAGCACCGCACCCGACTACGATCAATGCGATCACGGCGATGATCATCACCGGGGAGAAATCAGAAGATTTCTGCTGTGCACGGGCGAGCCCGTCCGTTGCCCGGGTATATCCCGGGTCCTCGTTAAGCGCTTGTTTGTAGGCAGTGATCGCGTCCTGGTAGCGTCCCATATCTAACAGGGCATCTCCCTTGTTTGTCAAATACTTGGGAAGGGAATCAACAAGGGAATCCGTCTCACCTGCAGTTTTGTTGAGGGATTCCTTGATGCTGGTTGCCCTCAGGATTGCCTTATCATAGGCATTGACAGCATCCTGGGTTTTGCCCAGTTTATAGAGTGCAACTCCTTTGTTGTACCATAAAAGCGGATAGGTATTGTCTATGGCCAGACCCTGATCTAGGGTGGTAAGTGCATCATTGTACCTTTCGAGTTGAATGAGGGCATACGCTTTGTCGCTGTAAATATAGACAATCGTGCCGGTTTTTTCCATCATTGTTGTGTTTGCTGCCAGCGCTTGGTCAAAATAATGGATAGCTTGTTCAAACTCACCTTGCGAGAGTTTTATCTCCGCTAAATTGTAATTTGTCGTAGCCTCATCGGGTGTTGAGGCAGCTGTCACCGGGTGCATCAGGATGCATAATGCAGCGAACAGGCATATGCATGAAATAAGTTTTCGGAATTGCATGCTCATACGTTGTCAGTAAAAATTAAAGATTTTTTCCTAATCCTATTAAACGATACTGCCCGGATCATTCCTTATTATCCTGACGGTGGGATGATAACAATAATACGGATTGCACTCAAATGATACATCAATTAAGGAGACTACGTGAAGTACATCATTATTACCGGCGGTGTGATGAGCGGGCTTGGAAAAGGGATCACAGCAGCGTCCGTGGGGCGTATCCTCAAGAACCGCGGGTACCGGGTCACCGCGGTCAAGATCGACCCCTACCTCAACATCGATGCGGGAACCATGAACCCTGCCCAGCATGGGGAAGTCTTTGTTCTCAAGGATGGGGGAGAGGTCGACCTCGACCTCGGCAATTATGAGCGCTTCCTTGATATCGAACTCACCTCCCCCCACAATATCACCACCGGAAAGGTCTATCGCACGGTGATCGAAAAAGAACGACGGGGCGATTTTCTTGGAGAAACCGTGCAGATCATTCCCCATATCACCGACCAGATCAAGGCATGCATCCGGCAGGCTGCGGAAGAGGAGTTTCCTGATGGGAAAAAAGCAGATATCTGTCTCGTTGAAGTGGGCGGCACCGTGGGCGACATTGAGAGTATGCCGTTTCTGGAAGCTATCCGGCAGATGCGGGGCGAGTTGCCCGAACATGATTATGTCCTGATCCATGTCACCCTTATACCCGAAGACACGATGGGCGATCTCAAGACAAAACCAACCCAGCACTCGGTCAAGGCGCTACGGGAGCTCGGGCTCCACGCGGAAATCATTGTCGGCAGGAGT
>Ga0265595_1000848_pt1 | contig 25570 bp, 34 predicted proteins | sample saktaG_15_FD_190148 | JGI IMG/M metagenome (GOLD analysis project Ga0265595, IMG submission 190148) | Saline water microbial communities from Sakinaw Lake, British Columbia, Canada - sak_2013_06_06_50m | ecosystem: Environmental > Aquatic > Non-marine Saline and Alkaline > Saline ...
TTTAAACAAACCTGTAATATCTCAAGAATGTAAAGTAGAAACAACTTCTTCAAGAAACTTCTTAACAGGAGCAGTTACAGGAGTAGGTAACTTTGTGTCATCTCCTGTTGGAATTGCTACGGGTTTTGGAGTTATAATAATTTTAGCTGGAAGTATTGCTCTTGTTAGTTTTAGAAAGAAGAGATTTTCAAAAAAGAATTAATTTTAATCTATATAAAATATAATCAGTTGTAGAGATATAACAACTAATTTCAAAATTATTAAATATGCTTATAGGAAGATTTATATACCTTAGGTGTATATTTATACACTATAGGTTAACAGTCTAAATACACCTGTAAGAAAGTATAATATGGTAACAAAGAATGAAAGCAAAGTCTTAAGAATGATTTTAATGGCTTTTGGAGAAGATTATTCTATTAATTATATTGCAAAACAATGCAATTTAACCCCAAACGGAACTTTTAAAATTCTAAAGAAATTTGAAAATCTGGGAGTATTAAAATTAAAAAAAGTTGCAAACATAAATTCTTATAAAATTAATTTTACAGACAATAAAACAAAAAGCATACTTGAACTCTCTCTAATTCCTGAAATTTCTGGAAAATTGAAATTCAGAATGGAAGATTTGAAACCCTTAAAGAATATCACAGAAATCTGCATAATATTTGGCTCATATATTGATGAAAAAAAACAGCCAAATGATTTGGATATATTTTTTATGATAAAAAAAGAGAATTTTGATAAATATAAAATATTAAGCAGGAAGATATATCAGACAATGCCTATAAAAGTTCAAGATGTTCTTCAAACAAAAGAAGATTTAAATAAAAATATTATTAATAAGGACAAAGTAGTAATGGAAATATTTAGAAAGGGGGTTATTTTATGGGGGTATGACAAATCCATAAAGATAATTGGAGATGAAAAATAAATTAGGGATAAAAATAAAACAATGAAAGATAAACTAAAAGATTGCTTTAAATCAGGAGAAAAAGGAGAAAGACACAAGGGGTTAAGAAAAGTTAAATTAGATGAAAGTTTAGTTGAAGGACATCTTAAAAAAGCAATACATAATTTTAATGCAATGGATGAATTCAATAAAAGGGGATATTCTGATTGGAGTGCATCTGCTTCTTTTTACTGTCTTTATCATTGTTTGCTTGCAATTTTGGCTAAAAATGGAACAGAATCAAGAAATCAGACATGCACTTTTGCATTTATCCAAAATATGATTGACAATAAACAATTATCCCTTACAAACGAAGAATTAAATGAAATATTTGATAAAGAAATAACAGATAATTTAATTTATAGCAATAAAATATTAGATATAAGAGAAAATATGCAATATTCAATTAAAACATTATTAGAACAAAGAGAATTTAATACCCTAAAACAAAGAACAAAAATATTATTAGATAAATTAAGAATGGAAATAGAAAAATGAAAACAAATAATTCTCGTTAATTTTAGAAAGAAGAGATTATCCAAAAAGAAATAATTTTAATTCTATATAATTCTCACATTAACTAATTCTCTTTGTGTCTACTTAGAAAAGTTTATAAATATTGTGGACATAAGATAATTATGGTTTACACAGAAGTAAGGAACATCAAAGGGAGAAAGTATTATTATAGAGTTATCTCTGTGAGAGAGAAAAACAAAGTCTCAAAGAAGAGAGTATATCTTGGATGTGAATTATCTAAACAAGATATATCCTATAAAGAAAAGGAAGCAGATAAAAAACTATTAGGTGAAAATACTAAAGTTAATAGGGAAATTGATAAAATTAAATTAAAAATAAACCATATATTGAGAAAAAATAAGGTAACAAAAGCGGGGATTTTTGGCAGTTATTCAAGAGGGGAACAAAGAAAAGACAGCGATATTGATATGGTTGTTGAGATTGATGATAAAAACATGAGTTTGATGGGGTTTATAGGATTAAACTTAGCCTTGGAAAAGATTTTGGGAAAAAAAGTAGATTTGGTGGAATATGGTGCTATAAAACCTTTAATTAAAGAAAAAATACTTAATGAGGAAATAAGAATAATATGAAAAGGGATATTAATTTATTTATTCAAGATATATTGGAAAATATTAATCTAATTGAGGATTCTATAAAGGGTTTATCAATAAAACAATTTGAATCAAACAGATTAATTATAGATGCTACTCTTAGGAGATTAGAGATAATTGGAGAAGCAGTAAAAAACATTCCAAATTCTTTTAGAGAGAATTATCCCAATATCCCATGGAAAAACATCGCAGGATTTAGAGATAAATTAACTCACGCATATTTCGGAGTTATACTGGAAAGAATTTGGAATGTAATAGAAAAAGATTTGCCTTCTTTTAAAAAAGAAATAGAGAAAATAAAGATTGAAGATTAAAATAATTGGGATTTATTGTATAAATAGAAGAAAAAAGAAATAATTTAATTTTATATAGCATAGATTATCAAAAATCTGTTTTTCCCAACAACAATAAAATATTTATACTCTTATCATTAATTATTTTAATGGATATAACTGAAAGGAGGTTTAAATAAAAATAATATGAAAAAAACAATAATAGGAATGTATGTTTTTGTTGTAACTCTATTACTAGTTACTTCGTTGATTTCTGCATCTATGATTCTCCCTGCAAATGAGAATGCATGGAAACATTCTCCAGTCATAAGTGAAAATGGTGGCTTAGAAAAAGTGGACTTTATTCATTATGCAAAGCCAACAAATCCTGCAAAACCGGCAAAAACAGTAACTTGCTACAAATTAATGGGAGTAAAGTGGAACACACTTCCAGTAAATTATATAATTAACCCAACTAATCATCAAGAATTATCAGAAAGTTTTGTTATTGGTGCAATATCTACATCAGCAGAAACTTGGGATAGTGCAACATCTCAAGAACTGTTCAACAATGCTTATGAGGTAGATTATTCAGCAAGTTATGGTGTGCAAAATTTTCAAAATGCAATTGATTTTGGTGATTATCCAAATGATGGTGTAATAGCAGTAACTTCTGTTTGGTATACAAGAGTTGGAAAGCAGATTGTTGAATTTGATATGAGATTCAACACAAGATTTAACTGGGGAGATGCAGAAAATAATCCTGCATTAATGGATTTACAAAACATTGCAACACACGAACTCGGGCATGCAGTTGGCATGGGCGACTTATATAATAGTTGTATAGAAGAAACAATGTATGGTTATGGAAGTTTAGGAGAAACCAAGAAACGAGATTTAGGAACAGGCGACATCTCAGGAATCCGAGCATTGTATGGAATCTAAACAAATTTAATTTTATTTTTTTCTTTCTTCCTTTCCTTTTTTCCAAATCCTCTTCTTTTTTTAGACCATCATAATCAAAAAAAGAAAGCAATATATACCCCAAAAAACTATTATTTTGCATGGGTAAGGAAATCATTCCCAAGGTAGAGTTTTCTCTAACAGGGAGAAGACTTGAGCATAGACTCGCCAGAGAAGCCCGAAGAGTAATAAATAAAATGGATATTCCTGAAGAAGAAAAAACAGAAATGAAAGATATGTGGTTTGATTATTTGCTTGAATATGAAAAAGAATATAAGAAGTATTGTCAAGCATTTAAAAAATACAATCTTCCTCCCCCAAATTCAATGTAAAATCTTAAATTTAATTCTGCCAGGCAAACTAATTTTTTGGAGAACGGAGATAGCTTTAAAAGCAAATAATATTTAATTCTGTGATGAAAATAAATAAAATTTTTTGGGGAAAGCTTGTAAGCATAGACTTAACAGGATGCAACGACAAGATAACTAAGCCCCAGGAGATTCGGCGTTTCTGCGACAAACTTTGCAAGAATATTAAAATGAAAAAATACGGGCCACTTCACCTTAAAAGATTTGGTGTTGGAAAGCTTGAAGGATATTCATTCATGCAATTTATTGAAACTTCTTCTATAACTGCTCATTTTGAGGAACAGCAAAATCCCAAAAAAGCATTTATTGATATATTCAGCTGCAAGGATTTTAATGAAAAAAAAGCAGGAGAGTTTTGCAAATCTTTTTTTGGTGCTGATAAAGCAAAAATAAAAGTTATTATAAGGGAATAAAATTAATTAATAGAGAATATAGTTATCTTAGTAAAATCATATCTTGTAATTATAGTATTATATTTTATCATTAGTTCTAACTCAACCTAAAACCTTGCTGTTACAGATAATTAAATTCTCTTAGGGGCAGGCGGGAAAACTTTATAAATCATAATAAACCTATTTTTATGTAGACTATGTTGGCGGGTTAGCCCTCCGCTGCTTGCAAACGGGCTTCATGGCAAACTACGGGTGGAACGTGATAAGTGCGTTAAAGAATCTTTGTTCCTACATTGACGCTTTGTCTGTTTTGATTTCGTAGATGCGAAGTGGGTCAGGCCTTGATCGGAGCAGCCCTAAACACCTATTGGAATGCTTAGCAGGTTGCAGAGCCGAGGAAGAATGAAGACAAATTCTTTAATTATCTTTGAGCTATTCACCCTGTCTACACTGAATTTTCTTCTAAATTGCATTATTAAGATTAAAAACTATTTTATCATTCCTTTCAAATAAGGCATCTTTGATTCAATAAATTCTATAATCTCTTTCTTATATTGGGTATTTAAAGAAATTGCCTGATAATTTGGTTTTTTGTGAACTATAACCCAACCTTTCTTAGAAAGTTCTTTAATTATATCCTTTAAATTTTGAAATCTCTTAAAATGTTCCGTTCTGTCATATTTTTCTCCCCAATTTCCTTTACCTCTTGCTAATGCCGACATAAGTTGAGCTTTTTCTAAATCTGAAGCCATAAAATCTATTATTTCCCTATATATTTAAATGTTGCTATCTTTGACACTTTAATAACAAATATAGAAATATTTAAAAAGTATGATTTTCATACTTTTATATGAAAATAAAAGAAAACAAGTCCTTTTTCCTTATGCAGTTTGGAGATACTCCTCAACTTAGAGTTCTTGATTTCTTAATTGGGTTTCATTTCTTTGATTATCCTTTGACTGAAATAGCAAGAAATAGCAATGTGAGTTATAATTCTCTAAAATCTTTTTTTGATAATTTTATAGAATCTGGGATTGTTATTAAAACTAGAAAAGTTAGGAAATCTGATTACTACAAACTTAACCTTGAAAATCTCTTTGTTAAAAACTTAATTAAACTTGATTGGATGCTTGTTAAGTCAAATGTTTTAGAAGAAGAGCCAAAAAATATATTAAAAGTTAAATCGCCTTGTTAAAATTTGAACTGAAAAATTTTTAGATTAATTCTTCTTAAAAGAAAGATTATTAAATTGCTTAACACTTCTTTTATAATTATGGATGAAATAGACCCGTGGGGAGCAAAAGAGATTAAAATTGATGAGAAACTCATAAAGGAATTTGGATTAAAAAAGTTTGACAGGGAAAAACCTCCTTTTAATCATTATCTTTTTGAAAGAGGAATTCTTTTAGCACACAGGGATTTTGATATTATAGAAAAAAATCTCAAATCAAAAAAACCAGTTATTCAATTAACCGGTATTGCTTCTTCAGGTTCCCTGCATCTTGGACATAAAGTAGATGTTGATGTTTATTTAATGCTGAGAAAATTAGGAGCAAAAAGTTTTTTTGTGGTTTCTGATATAGATGCTTATGTTTCCCGCCCCAATTCAGTAATTCCCAGCCTTGATAAATCAAAAGAATATGCAGTGGATATAATTGCACATCTTCTCGCACTGGGAATACCCAAAGAAGAGATTTATGTGCAGAGCAGAAAAGAACCGCGCTATTATGAATTTGCTTTTGAAGTTTCAAAAAAAATAACTGAAAATGAATATAAGGCAATTTATGGGCATCTTAATCTTGGAAAACTTTCTGCAAATCTCCTTCAGTATTCAGACATACTTCACATGCAGTTAAAAGAATATTTTGGCCCAACACAAACTATAACAGGAATAGGCATAGAACAGGACCCCCACGCAAGAGCATGCAGAGATTTAGCAAGAAAACTTCCTTACAAAATGAAACTTCCTTCTTTCATTTATTTTTTACACCAATCGGGATTGCAGAAAGGAAGCAAGATGAGTGCTTCAATGCCTGACACTGCAATTTTCCTTGAAGATTCTGAAAATGAGATAAAAAGAAAAATAAGCAAAGCTTTTTCAGGAGGACAGGAAACTGCTGAACTTCACAGAAAAAAAGGGGGAGTTCCTGAAGCAGACAAAGCCTATGAAATTCTTTTTTATCATCATCCTGATTCAAAATTTGTAAAGAAAATATACGATGACTACAAATCAGGAAAAATGCTTACAGGAGAATTAAAAAAAATATGCACAGATTTTTTAGTATTATTTGCAAATGAACACAGGAAAAAAGTTGAGAAGAATCGAGAACTCGCAAGAAAAATCGTATATAATAAATAAAGATGATAAAAAGAGGGAACAAAACAGGGCAATTCTATTTTATGGCAACAATAATTATAATTGGGCTTATAATTGGGCTTGCAGTAATCTTCAATTATTCAACTAAAAGTAATTCTTATGAAGCAGAGGAAATTGCAAAAGAACTAAGCATAGAAAGTGAAAAAGTTATGGATTATGATAGTTTTCATTCTTCAGATGAATTTGAAGTAAACTTTGCGAAAGATTATTCTTCTTATGTTGGCAAAGACAAAGAAATTTATTTTATACTTGTTAATGGAGAACAAAAAGAGGCTTACAAATATACTGAAGGAATAAAGATTGATTTAATCAGTTATTTAGAAGTAATAGGTGAGGAAATACAATTTTCTCTTGACAATAGAATTTATGTTTTCAAACTTGAAGATGGGAAAAATTTTTACTTTTTAGTGGCTTACAATAAAAGAGGAGAAAGATATGTATTTTCAGGTTAAATCAAAAAAAGCTGTAAGTGTTATAATAGGATATGTTCTTCTTGTTACATTTGCAGTTATCATAGGTGTTATTGTCTACCAATGGATGAAAACTTATGTTCCTCAGGAGGATTTAAATTGTCCGGATGGAGTTTCAATTTTTATAGAAGATTATAGTTATGATTGCTCCTCAAAGATTCTCATTATCAATTTCAAAAATAATGGAAAATTTAACATAGGGGGATATTTTATTCATGCAACAAGTTCTCCAGAGCAAGAACTTGCAACAATAGATTTATCAAAAAACAACACTGATACTACTTCAGTAATTGTTGGGTCTACAGGAATAAAATTTGGGTTAATAGGAATTGACAATTCTCTCAAACCGAATGATATAGAAACAGAAAGATATAATCTTACAGGAACAGTTAATATATATTCTATTGAAATTCTTCCTATAAGATGGCAAAAAGAAAAAAATAGAAATATTTTGGTAAGCTGTAAAGATACAAAAATAATAGAGGGTATTGAATGCGATTAATCAAAGAATTTAAAAATAAAGAAGTGCATATATTAAAATGAAAAAGAGTGTGAAAGGGTTATCTCCAGTAATTGCGACTGTTCTTTTGATTACAATAGTTATTGTAATAGCTCTTATTGTTTTCCTTTGGATTAGAGGAATGACAGAAGAAGCAATAACTAAATTTGGAAACCAAAATGTGCAATTAGTTTGTGGTCAGGTTGCTTTTGAAGCAAGTTATACTGGAAACACATTATACATAACAAATCCTGGAAATATTCCTATATTCGGAATGAATGTTAAAATTATTGGAGAAGGAACACATTCAACTATAGATTTGAGAACCGAATCAGATAACTGGCCTGGAATGGGACTAAATCAAGGAGGGGCTTTTTCAGATGATTCTCTGAGTGAACTTCTGAATGGAAATGAAATAATTCTTATTCCTATTCTTATAGGAGAATCTAAAAGTGGAAGAAAAACTTATGTTTGTGATGAAAACCAATATGGATTCCAGATTATAATTTAAAATGAAAAACAAGAAATTTTTCAGCTTCGGCAGGTGGAATTCGTAGATGAAAAACAAGAAATCTCTTTCTACAGTTATTGCAACAGTTTTGCTTATACTTCTTGTGACAGTTGCAACAGCAATTGTGTGGGTATTTGTGAATAATATTGTAAGTGAAAGAACCAAGGGAGTTCAGTCGTGTTTTGATGTAGAATCTTCTGGGAAAGTAACTATAAATAATTATTATACGTGCTTTAATTCTACAGCAGGGGAAGTTCAGTTTTCAATAAATATAGGGGATGCTGAAATAGATAGCCTCGTTATATTTATACTCGTTGGTGGAAATTCAAGAAGTTTCACTTTAACAAATATAGATAACATAGCTGCTGACGGATTAAGACCTTACAAAGGAATTGATACTGATGCTGTAAAACTCCCTGGAAAAAATGAAGGAAGAACATATGTTGCAAATTTTCCAGGAGTAGAAAAAGTTGATTGGATAAAAATAGCCCCAGTAATAGACAAAAAACAATGCGATTCAAGTGATGCAACTTATGAAATTGATAGTTGTGCTTTATTGGCAAGTTAAATTGTAGCTGATGAAAAATATTATAAACCAAATTCTATTTAAAATCCCATGAATAAAAGAGGCAATCTAAAAAGAGGTATCTCTTCAAAAAATCCTAGGGGGCAGAGCCCAATAATTTTTCAAAAGAAAAATCCTAGGGGGCAGGTATGGGTTGAGACTGTCATTTATCTTTTGATAGCTTTTGTAATGATGGGATTGGTTCTTTCTTTTATAAGACCTAAAATAGAAGAATTGAGAGACAAGGCAATAATAGAGCAATCACTTGAAATAATAAAAGATATTGACAATTTAATTGTAACTATAGGAAGTCCGGGGAATAAAAGACTTGTTGAAATTGGGATAAAAAAAGGCTCTCTTACTATTGATTCTGAAAATGATACAATAATTTTTGAGATGAGTAGCAGGTATATATATACAGAACCAGGGGAAATTGTCCAGATAGGAAACATAAATGCACTAACAGAAATAAAAGGAAGAGAAAATGTGATAACTCTCAAAAGGAATTTCAGCGAAGAATATAATCTTACTTACAAGGATGAAGAATCTTCCAAAACTTTAGGCAAAAGCGCAACTCCGTACAGATTATTTTTCACAAACGAAGGAGAATTATCAGACAAAATAATTATAAATTTTGACACAGAATAATGGTAGAAAAAACAAAAAAAACAAGATGACAAAAACAAATACAGATATAAAGGATTATCCAAGACCAAAAATAAATTTTAATCCAGTAATTCCTCCTTTAAAAAGAATAAAGGATAAAACAAAAGTTGATGTAAGATATTGCCTTGTAGCCCCTTATGCTTTTGCTCATATACATTGGAACCCTGAAATCTATGAGGTTGTTTATGAAATTGAAGAGCCAGTATTAACAGAGGAAGAAAAGAAACACAAGGAAGAAATAATAACAGCCATGAATAACATGATTGACTTTGAAACAATTGTTGAAAAGGAAAAATCCAAATTGATTGATTATATTGACAAAAGATTTAAACTTCTGGCTATAGAACTTGGAATAGAAATCTCTTATGAAAGTTACAAAAAAATGTTTTATTATCTTTGCAGAGACTTTATGGGATTTAATGAAACAGAACCTCTGCTAAGAGATTATTTTGTCGAAGATATAGAATGCAACGGAGCAAATTCCCCAGTTTATGTGGTTCACAGAGTTTACAGAAATATGAAGACCAGTCTCATATTTAAAGATGCTGACAAACTTCAGAGTTTTGTTGAAAAACTTGCACAGAGATGCGGGAAATATATTTCTTATGCAAAGCCAATTCTTGACGGAAGTCTCCCGGACGGCTCGAGAGTAAATGCAACTTACACAAAAGACATAACAAGCAAGGGTCCCACATTTACAATAAGAAAATTTACAAAGACTCCGTGGACACCTGTTCAATTAATTTCTTTTGGAACATTGAGTCCTGAAATTCTTGCATATTTATGGATACTCGTGCAGTACAAAATGAACATACTTATTACAGGAGGAACTTCCTCAGGAAAAACTACTTTGCTTAATGCAATAGCATTTTTTATTCCTCCAGAAGCAAGAGTAGTTTCAATTGAAGATACCCGGGAATTAAATTTGCCCAGAGATAACTGGCTCCCAAGTGTTGTGAGAAGCGCCACAGGAATAGGTTCTACAGGAGAAATAAGCCTTTTCGACTTGCTTAAAAGTTCCTTCAGACAAAATCCTGATTATGTTATTGTAGGTGAAGTTAGAGGTGCAGAAGCATCTGTTTTGTTTCAGGGAATGGCTTCAGGACACGCTTCAATAAGCACAATACATGCAGATTCTGTGGATACTCTTATAAAAAGACTTGAAACTCCCCCGATAGAATTATCTCCAACTCTGCTGAATGTTTTGGATTGTGTATGCATAATGACTCATGCGATTGTAAACAAGGAAGAAACAAGAAAATTAAAAGAGGTTGTTGAAATAATAAATGTAACTTTAGATGGAATTGCCCTTACAAATACTCCATTTATGTGGAATCCCATGGAAAATGAATTCTATTCTAAAAAAAACAGCAAAATATTTGAAAAGATAAGAAAAAGATATGGAATGAAAGTTGAGGAATTGGATCTTGAATTCAGGAGAAGAGTTCAGCTTTTGTACCAAATATATCAAAAGAAAATTGTCAAATTTGAGGAAGTCCAGGAAATAATTAATGAATATTACAAAAGGCCCCTGGAAATTTTGAGGAAATTCGGAGTGGAATAATCAAAATATTTAATAACACAAATTACATTTTTCTCTTATGGATATTAGAAAGAGAAAAAGAGGGGAATCATCCGAAGGCCTTTCTTTTCTTAATCAATTAATAATGACTCTTGAAGAAGCAGAATTAAAACTTGAACAGGCTTATAAAAAAAATAATCCTGAACAAGTAAAAGCGGTAAAAGAATTTATTCTTAAAATACAAAAAAAAATATCTGAGGAGATAAAATGAAGATAAATATGGAAAATTTTGAAAAACTTAAGGAAATAATTTCCAAAGAAAAAAGAATGCTCAAAGAACTTAATTCCCTTGAAAATTATATCAAACGAGCAGATATAGGGGAGAAGAAAATGATTTCCTCACAAATTGCGCTTATTAAAAATGCTCTTAAAAAAACAAATGAAGAGATTCCCCCAATTCTTGAAAAAATAAACCTTATAAAAAATCTAAATCAAGAAAAGATAAAAGAAGAAACTCCTAAAATTAAAGAAGAAGAGACTCCCACAAAAAAATCCTTTAATATAAGCACGAGCCCTATAATTCTAAGAAAAGGATATTCTTTGAAAGACTTAAAGCCAACAAAACTTGAAGAGCAAACTCTAAAAAGAATGAGGAAAAAAAATGGAAAAATTGAGGTCAAAAAAGAAAAAAAACCAAGTGTTTATATTCAGCTTGCAAACCAGTGGTTTTCAAAACTTTCTGAAAAAATAATAAATGAAAAAACTTTCCAGGATTTGGAAAGGGACCTTATAAAAGCAAATCTCCAATTTACTCCAAGAAGCTACATTTCAGTTATATTTTTAACAACCCTTATAGCTTTTTTTGTTGGTATCTTTCTTGCAATATTCTTTTTATTTTTTAATATAGGGGCGGCTCTTCCTATAATAACAAAAGCAACCGGAGAATTCACAGCGAGATTATTGAAAGTTCTTCTTATTGTAATTCTTGCTCCAATTGCAACTTTTATAATCATGTACATTTATCCTAATCTTGAAAAAAGCTCAACAGAAACAAAAATAGGAAATGAATTGCCATTTGCTACAATTCATATGTCTGCTATTTCAGGTTCAATGATTGATCCAAGCAAGATGTTTGATATCATTATCTCCACACATGAATATCCTGCTATTGAAAAAGAATTTAAGAAACTAATAAATGAAATAAATCTTTATGGATATGATTTGGTAAGTGCTCTGAGGAACAGCGCTTATAATAGCCCAAGTAAAAAACTTTCAGAACTATTTAACGGACTTGCAACAACTATAAATTCAGGAGGATATCTTCCTGAATTCTTTGAGAAAAGATCGCAAACACTTCTTTTTGAAGATCGCCTTGAACAGGAAAAGAAAACAAAAGCCGCAGAAACATTTATGGACATATACATAAGTTTGGTTATTGCAGCCCCTATGATTTTGATGATTTTGCTCATGATGATGAAAATCAGCGGTTTGGGAATTTCCATGAGCACATCAATGATAACTATTATTATGGTTCTCGTAGTCACTATGATAAATGTTGTCTTCCTGACATTTTTACAATTAAAAAAATAAAATGAAAGAACATATACTTTTCGTTTGCAGATACAATCGATTTAGAAGCGTCTTAGCCGAGGCATTTTTTAATAAGTATAACAAAGACAAATCTATAATAGCCAAATCAGCCGCACCAATCCGAGGAAAACCCTTAGGAGAGAATGTAAAGAAATTAGCAAAAGAATTTAAGGTTAAAATTAAAGATAAACCTCACGGATTAACTTCTAAGATTATGAAATGGCAAAATATAACAGTTATTGTTGCAGATAATGTTCCAAAAGATCTTTTCAATAAAAACAAAATCTATGGAAAAAAAGTTATCCATTGGCACATTAAAGATGTAAAGGAAAATAGTTTTGAAGAAATGAAAAAAATAACTCTAAATATAAAAAGAAATGTAATTAAACTCGTTAAAGACCTTAAAAAATGGAAATAAAAAAAATACATCTTTTGGGAATTGGGGCAGCTTTAATTATTATTGGTTTATCTTTCTTATTTAGAGATACAAAACTCTTCTTTCTTATAATAGGAATAGGGGTGCTCGCAGGAGTTTTGCCTTTTGTAATTTCTCTTATTAATGAAACGCGAATTGAAACTGAAAAAGAGGAAATGTTTCTTGAATTTACAAGGAATCTTGTTGAAAGTGTTAAAACAGGAACTCCTATAAGCAGAAGCATAATTAATCTTAAAGATAAAGCTTATGGTGTTTTAGGGCAAAATGTAAAAAAGCTTGCAAATCAAATTTCTTTAGGAATACCTATAAATTTAGCACTCCAGGTTTTTTCAAAAGATGTTGATAATCAGACTGTATCAAGAACAATTATTCTTATAGGACAGGCTGAAAGAGCAGGTGGAGATATAGGAGAAATTCTTGAATCAGTTGCAGAAGCAGTAAGCATGTCAGACAAACTAAAAAAAGAGAGGAAAGCTGCAATATCAACCCTTGTTGTTCAGGGATATATAATTTTCTTTGTTTTTATGATAATAATATTAATAATGCAGTTTCAGATTCTTCCAATGGTTTCAGGAATTGCTGAATTGGGCTCTATAGGAGGAGGAACTTTTGCAAATGTGGGCGCAGGAGGAGGAGAAGCCATTGGCCAGGAGGATATTTCAAATTCTTTTTTATATCTTCTCTTAATTCAAGGTTTTTTCACAGGATTGACCATAGGAAAATTAGGAGAAGGCGGAATTAAAGCAGGAATAAAACATTCTTTTGCTTTAATGCTTATATCTTTCGTGGTTTCTGCTGGTGCAAATATTGTATTGGGATAAATTAGATTGATAATAAATTTAGAGAAACAATTATCTGTAACAGTTTAGTTATTATGATTAACCAACCTTAATATTACATTTGCAATATATGATTTTACTAAGATAATTATATAAATTAATTAAAAATATATTCATCCTTCATCAAAAATTTCTTTTGCAAGAGAATAAATTCCCTTTAAAGATTTTAGAACATATGAGTGGGCTTTCACTCTTTTTTTTAAAGGAATACCAACAGTTCTTGTTTCTATAACTATAACACTCTTTGCATCTGGGCCTTTCTTTATTTGATTATGAACAATTATCTTCTCTGCAGAGAATAATTCATCTATAGAACCATCATTTATGTTTGAAACAACTCCTTTTATTATCTTTTCATGAAAGGAAGTTTCCCCTTTTTCAACAAATTTAAATCCCTGTTTTTTTAATATATTTATAATTTTTCTTGCAATTGGGTCATAAATTTTTAATTTTCCCTGGGAATAAATATATTGCTTTTTTGCACTTTCGTCTTCATGAAAATCTAAAACCAACAAAGGAGGGTAATTTTCTGAATGTTGAACAATATAAGAAGATATTTCTTCTGATTCTTTATTTACTGCCTGCTTTGCCTGGGCTTTTCCTGTTTTTTTGTTTATAAGAAAATGTTCTGAAGCACCTACACTTGGGATTTCAATTTGAGCTATTTTGTCATCAACTCTCTTTAATGTAGGATATCTCCAATCTCTCCTATATCCTGAAGGATTGCACAAAGGAAGCAGAACTATTGGAATCTTTTTAGCAAGTTTATTTAAAAATCTTATATTTTTTGCAATTGCATTTACACCTGCAGGTTCTTCTCCATGTATTCCTGCTATAATCCACAGTGCATCTCCTTTTTTTCTTGTTCTAAATGCAAGAATTGGAAGAGATTTTCTTTTATTTTCTTTTAAATCAATTCTTTGGGAACATAAAATCTCCTTAATCCAACGAGAATCTTTAAGCCTAGAAAGTTTTCTATAAATCTCTATTATGGACATTCTTCCGTCTTTTTTGTATGTACTTACATTTGGAAAATTAATTTCTACCATTTTAAGAATTTAAATTTAATTACTATTAGATAGAAAAAAACATTAATAAATGTTTTTGATGATTGGTAGAATTAATTAATCTTGGAAGAATGCCCCCAAGACTGAAATTAGAAATTTCGTCTGTGTTTTCATCTGCTCTGCAGATGCCCCCACGAGGATTTGAACCTCGGTTTTAACCTCCGCAAGGTTATGTTCTATCCGGGCTGAACTATAGGGGCTTAAACATAAATGCAACTACAATCCCAAATACACTAAAATATAAAAACTTATTTCATTGGGTTTTTATATGTTAATAGGGCTTACAGGAAGAATTGCAGCAGGAAAGGGAGTTATCTCTGAATTTTTCAAGGAAAAAGGATTTGAGTATCTTTCATTATCCCAAGAAGTTAGAATAGAAGCCAAAAAAAGAGGAATTTATCTTGAAAGAAAAAATCTGCAGGATTTGGGAAACCTTATGAGAAATGAAGAAGGCTCAGGAGTTCTAGCAAAGAGAATAAAGGAAAAAATTGATATAAACAAAGATTATATTATTGATGGCATTAGAAATGTTGGAGAAATAGAGGAGCTAAGAAAAGATTTCAAAGATAAGTTTTATTTAATTTCAGTTGATTCTGATTTAAATTTTAGATGGAGAAATTTGCAAAATAGGGGAAAAGAAAGTGATCCTAAAAAATTTGAAGAATTTTTGGAGGCAGATAAAAGGGATTTTGAAGAGAATCTTGAAAACGGACAGCAAGTTAAAAGATGTATGATGTTGGCAAACTATCATGTTTTAAATAACAACACAATAGAACATCTAAGGGAGCAATTAAAAGAAATTTACAAAAAAATAAAAAAATGTTAATAGGACTTTTTGGGAAGCCTTCTTGACAAAATATATAAACCTCTGATTACTCTATTTTATATGATTTTCCATATATGGGATTTGGAGAGAGTTCATATTCAAATAAAACAAGAATTTCTAAAATATATAAATTCTGAGATTAAACAAAAATTTCATTCTAAAAAGAATATTTATGCAAAAGTATCTCAAATAGAAAAAATTCCTTTTAGTACTTTCAGAAATATTTTAAAAAGATCAAGCATGATTAACTTCTTTGTATCTCTTGAAATTTATCTATTAATTTGTAAAGAATTGAACATAAGCAAAGAAGATTTAGAAGAGAATATTGTTAAATATAAAACAGCTGGAGGAGTAAATTATATAGAAAATCCTATCTTGCCTATAAAAATAACTCCTGTATTTGATATGCTATTAGCTCATCACATTGGGGATGGAACAGTTATTAATCCAAAACTTGGAAGGCTTCCCTATTTTGGGTATAGACAATTTGATAAATTTTACAGAATACAATATATTAAAAAAATAGAAAGTGTTTTTGGAGATATTAAATTTAAAAAAGATTACATTGAAAACTCAACAAGGCCTTATTGTCCTCCTGTTTTATCTTCATTATTCTTTAAATATTATAATATTAAAATTGAAGATTTCCTATCAGATAGAGCAAGAATTCCTCCATTTGTTTTTGATAAAGAGAAAGATAGCCTTTTGGCTATCTTAATTGCTTTTATAATTGACGAAGGAAATATAGATTCTACTCAAATAACAATCCACTTACATAATGAATTATTAATCAAAGATTTAGGAAAGATATGTGAATTACTTGGTTATGAACATAAAATTACAAAAGGTAAATATGATACTGGGAATCATGATAGACTTCATATTTTAAGGGGGGGTATGAAAAAATTATGGTCTGATTATGGATTATTAAATAAAAGATACCCCCAAATCAATCTTGGTTGGAAAGGCAAAAAGATAGAAGATTCTTTTAAAATTTATGATAGAAAAATTATAAGAACAAAAGGAAATAATGAATTAATCTTCCTTCTATTGAAAAAAGAACAGCTCTCAGTAAATCAAATATCAGAGATATTACTTATGACACGACAAGGAGTTAGATATCATATACATAATCTTTTAAGGGATAAAAAGATTAAAATAATAAATAAAAATGAATCTAATTGGATATATGGAGTTTAAAAAATGCTGATTGGAATGGTGGGCAAGCCCAGCACGGGCAAGTCAACTTTCTTTAAAGCAGCTACTTTAGCAGAAGTTGAAATAGCTTCTTATCCATTCACAACAATAAAGCCAAATCACGGGGTTGGTTATGTAAGAATTGACTGCATTGATAAAGAATTCAAAACACAATGCAATCCAAATCACGGCTTTTGCATAAACCACCAGAGATTTGTTCCAGTTGATTTAATGGATGTTGCAGGGTTAGTCCCTGGTGCTTCTGAAGGAAAAGGATTAGGAAATCAATTTTTAGATGATTTAAGAGGGGCAGATATTTTTATTCATATAGTAGATTGTTCTGGAGAAACAAATGCAGAAGGAAAAATGCTTGGAAAAGAACAAGATTATGATGTTTGTAAAGATGTTGAATTTTTAGAAGAAGAATTAGATAAATGGTTTTACAATATTTTGTTTAAGGCTTGGAAAGCTTTTGCAAGAAAAGCTGAAATAGAACATTCAAAATTTAGTGAGGCTGTTGTAAAACAGTTTTCAGGATTAAAAGTTAAAGAAGAACAGGTTAAAGACGTTTTATTAAAAATAAATCTTCCAGAAAAAGCCTCAGAATGGAATGAAAAACAATTGATGAAATTTGCTTCTGCCTTGAGAAAAGAAAGCAAACCAATGATTATTGCAACAAATAAAGTTGATATGGAAAATGGGGAACAAAACTACAAAAAAATAAAGGAGAAATTCAAAGATTACTTGGTTATCCCCTGCTCTGCTGATTCTGAATTGGCTTTAAGGCAGGCTTCAAAATTGGGTTTAATAGAATATATTCCTGGAGACAAAGAATTCAAAATATTAAAAGAATTAAATGAAAAACAAACTTCGGCTCTGAATAAAATAAAAGAAAATGTTCTTGAAAAATATGAATATGGGACAGGTGTGCAGGAAGTATTAAACAAGGCTGTTTTTGATTTTCTCAAATATATTGCAATATTTCCAGCCTCTGCAAATAAGTTAGGGGACAGCAAAGGAAATATACTGCCTGATTGCTTTTTAATGCCTCCTGAAACAACTGCTCTTGACTTTGCATATTATCTACATACTGATTTTGGAAAAAATTTTATAAAAGCAATTGACGCAAGAACAAAAATGGCTTGGGGAAAAGAACACAAATTAAAGCACAGGGATGGATTAGAGATTATAACAAGATAATTTTATAACTCCTTTTATCTTTAATTAATTATGAAAAAGGGTGTTGATGTGCTAAAATTGTCTGAAAAACTTTTCAAAGAATTAAAACCTTTGTGCAAAAGAATTCAAATTGCAGGAAGCATCCGCCGTAAAGAAAAAAATCCTGTTGACATTGATATTGTATTAATTCCCAAAGACAGAATTAAATTGGAAGAATTTATGAAGACAAAAGGAAAATTCATTCAGGGAGGAGAGCACGAATCAACCTGGAATGTTCAAGGCATTAAAGTTGAACTTTACTACACTAACAAAGAGGAATGGGGTGCTGAACTGCTTGCTTATTCTGGGAAAAAAGGCTCTAATATTGGATTGAGGCTTGTTGCAAAAAGAAAAGGATTCAAACTGACACAGCACGGACTATTTAACAGAAGAACAGGAAAGAAAATTGCAGGAAAAACAGAAACAGAAATTTACAGTGATTTGGGAAGGCCATATAAGAAGCCTGAAGAGAGATAATTTATTTCAAAATGAAGTTTGCTGGATTAATTATATAAACCATTATTAATTTTACTAAGAATGAAATACGAACCTGCTGAAGATTTACAGAAAATCGCAGAAGAAATTTCAAGACTGCTTTTTCCCCATATTATAATGGAAAGGGTGAAATGTTACAGGAGTTATGGAAGCTCTACAAAAAGGACAGTCGCCAGATGCCATGCCCTCGGAAAACTTATGCAAAAAGCGATAGGAGTTGAAGCATATTATGCTTTGGAATTTCTCTCCTCAAGATTTGATAAGTTGAAAGAAGAAGATAAAATAAAAACTATTATTCACGAATTAATGCATATCCCCCAAACCTTTGGAGGAGGATTCAGGCATCATAATTTTGTATGTGAAAAAAATGTTGATTTGTATCACAAAACATATCTTGCAAAAATGGGGTTCTTTAAAAAAGAATCTACAATGGTAGAAAAGGAAAAAGAAAAATATGAGAAAAATAAAAGCTGGTTCAAACAAAAATGATAATAAACTATAATTCTAAAAATATAGAAATCCCAAATGTAAAAAAAGTTTCAAAACTTGGGGAAGCTAGGGGTCTGATGTTTCGTGGAAAGGAAAAATGCCCTGCACTTTTATTTGAATTCAATAAACCCACAAAAATGAAAATTCATTCTTTTTTTGTCTTCTTTAGGTTTGCTGCTGTCTGGCTCGACGATAAAAACAAAATTATTGATTTAAAAATTGTAAAACCCTTTAGATTGTCAGTTTCATGCAAAAAACCTTTTTATAATTTGATTGAAATTCCGTTAAGTAGGAGATATCAAAAAGAGATTAGATTTCTGCTCGGAAAATAAGTAACTACTCCTCGGGAACTTTCCCTCGTCGAAGAAAGATTTAAAAAGAATAATCCCCATAACAAACTATAATAATTACAAAAGGAGGTTAAAAATGGGAACAGTAATTGCAAAAAATATTGTGAAAAGAAAGCCAGGTTATCTTTACTATGTAGACGGCAAGGGAAATGTCTGCGAGGCTAAGATGGCTAGAGGTGGAAAGAAGAAGAAAAAGAAAGCAGTTAAAAAGAAAAAGAAAAGATAAATTTTCTTTATCTCTTTTGTCTTTTCTTCATTTTTATTTTTTTAATTAATTTTATATACTCTTTCTTGTTTTTTTTTTGATGACAATTGTTTTAGGAATTGAATCAACTGCACACACTTTTGGAATAGGTGTTGTGAAGGATGAGAAAATTTTGGCGAATGTTCGTGATATGTATATTACAGAAAAAGGGGGAATAATACCTGTTGAATCTGCAAAACATCATGCAAAAATATCTCATGAAGTGTATGAAAAAGCTCTTGAGGTTTCTGGAATAAAAGAAAAAGAAATTGACGCAGTTGCATTTTCACAAGGTCCTGGACTTGCGCCCTGTCTTCTCGAGGGAATGAAATTTGCAAAAGAAATTTCTTTTAAATTAAAAAAACCACTTGTTGGAGTGAATCATTGTGTTTCGCATCTCGAAATAGGAAAAATAACAGGAGCAAAAGACCCTGTAATGCTCTATGCATCTGGTGCAAATACACAGGTTATAGCTTATGCCTCTGGAAAATACAGGGTTTTTGGAGAGACACTTGATATTGGAGTTGGAAATTTTATAGATAATTTTGCCAGATATGCTGGAATAGGATTTCCAGGGGGGCCTGCAATAGAAAAAATTTCAAAAGAAGGGAAAAATTTTATTGAACTTCCCTACAAAGTTAAAGGAATGGACATTGCTCTTTCAGGAATTCTTACTAATTTAAAACAAAAAATTGAATCAAAAAAATATTCCTTGGAAGATTTATCCTATTCTCTTCAGGAAACTGTCTTTGCAATGCTTGTTGAAACTGCCGAGAGGGCCTTAGCACATACTGGAAAAAATGAACTTTTATTGGGAGGGGGAGTTGCCTGCAATTCAAGACTTCAGGAAATGTGCAAAATTATGTGCAAAGAAAGAGGTGCAAAATTTTTCTGCCCAGAAAAAAGCTTGCTTGTTGATAATGGAGCTATGATAGCCTTCCTTGGAGAAATAATATTCAAATCAAAACCAAATATATTTTCAAAAGAGCAAATTGACAAGATAGATATCCATCCGATGGATAGAACTGATGATATTAATGTTGATTGGAAGTGCTAAGTTCTGTTCCAAACTCATGATTAAAACTGGAAATTCAATTATCACCTAAAATCTTAATCTTATTCAACTATTAATCAACCTTAATAATGCAATAAAAATATATGATTTTACTAAGATAACTAAATGAATTGACTAATTTTAAAAACTTCATTTATCTCTTCATATTATGAATAAAAGAGGTAAAAATAAATATTTTTCCCACTACAACTTTTTTCCAAAAAATCGTAGAGGTTCGCATGTTGAGGTTATAATCTCATTCATTATATTTGTAACTTTTATATTCTTTATTTTTTTAATTATTGAACCTTCTGTAAATACGCAGAAAGAGAAGGAGGGTGTTCTTAATAATATTGAATTTGAGATAATGGACAGGATTTCTTCAGATATGACTATAATAACAGTAAAAGTTACTTCTTCAACAAGTCAAAACTGCATAGAATTAGATGAAGAAATAACAAATTTAGGCATAGATTCAAGAATTGTTTCAAAAGGAAGTTCTGAACAACCTCTTAATTGCTACATCTCATCAGCAGATTCTGATGATTTGCGAATTGAAAGAACAAGCACATCTGACAATTTCCTAAAAATTTATTCTTCAGATGCTTTTGCCCAAGCAGAATCTAGTTCTTCCAGTTGCCAAAACCTGCAAAGAGGAACAAATTATGAATTGGGATTGACAAAAACAGACAAATATATATTTGAGACAAAAATTCTTGATTTAATAAATGAAGATTATGAAACATTAAAAAGCAGCTTAAAAATCCCTAAAGGAGTAGAATTTGGATATGGGATTAAGCTTTCAAATGGAACCACTTTTGAAACTGAAGGAAAAGAATTATCAACAAATATTTACGTAAAGGAGACTCCAATTAAATATGTTGACTCAAAAGGAAATATATTAATAGGATTTCTTAAAACAAAAGTATGGTAAAAATAAATATTAAAATAAAATCAAAGAGGGGATGGATAAGGCTTATAGAAGTTTTTATAGCAATACTTCTTCTCGCAGGGGTGCTGTTGGTTGTAGTTAACAGAAGCAATTCTCCTGATAAAGACAGTTTATACATTGAAATATCTCAAAAGGAATTTGCAATTCTCAGAGATATAGAGTTAAATAATACTTTAAGAACAGAAATTTTGAGTATAACCCCTCCTGTTGAATGGGATAGTTTTAGTCCTGAACTTCAAAATGTAAAAAACAGAATAATAAATTTAACTCCTTCAAATCTCGAATGTAAAGCTAAAATCTGCCAAATCAATGAAGATTGCACTATGAGTGAATTCTCAGGAAAAAATGTATATGCAGAATCTGTTCTTATATCAGCAAATTTAAACACATATTCTCCAAGACAATTAAAATTATTCTGCATGGAAAATGAAGGTTAATGAATTTTTTCTTAATAACTAATTATTATAAATAGTTTGTCAATTATATTTTTTAAAGTTTCTTTGTTCACTTGGCCAATCTTTTTTATAATTAATTCCTTATCTAATTTTAATAAATTTTCTGTTTTTATAGAACATTTTGTCAAGAGTTTTCCTTCACTCAAATTATTATTTGTTAAACTAATTGTGTATTTATCCTTTAAAATATTTGAAGTAACTCCAATTACAAGGACATCATCGGAATATTTATTGAATTCATCATTGCTAATTACTATAACAGGCCTCACTTTCCTGCCTGATTGATCTGAGAATGGAAAGGGAACCAGCAATAAGTCTTTTTGTTCTATCATAAATATTTGCCCCAGACTTCATCATCTTTTTTATTAGCCCATATTTTATTCATTGATTTTTCAGCCAAAATCATCCATCCAATTTTTTCTTTTTTGTTTTTTTCTAATTTTTCCATTATTAAATGTCTAATAAATTCAGATTTAGAAGGATAATTCTTATTTTTGACAAATTCATCTAATTCGGAAGCTTCCTCTTCTGGTAATTTTATAGTTATTGTTTTCATAGTAATCTCTCGGGATTACTTATTTATATATTTTTCTATTTAAAAAATTATTTTTCAATAAGATTATTAGTTATTATAAATTATCGCGGTAAAATCATATCATTTAATAGTTGAACAAGATTATAAGTTTTATACATTAATTATATTCTCCAAGGGTGGGTGGGGGGAATAGTTTTATAGATATAATCATCCTTTCCAATTAATTATCGGAAGAATATGCTTTATTATCTTCACACTTTTCTCCTGCGCTTTCATTACTTTATTTATATCCTTGTAAGCCATAGGCGCTTCATTCAACGTCTTCATGGAAATTGTCCCCTTAATTCCTTCCATGCTCTTTTTAAAACTCTCCATTGATATTTTTTCTTTGGCTTCTTTCCTGCTTAAAATTCTCCCTGCACCGTGAGTAGATGAATTCAGAAATTTTGAATTTCCCAATCCAACAACTAAAAAAGAACCATCCCTCATGTTTCCGGGAATAATTCCTCTCTCTCCTTTTTTTGCAGGAGTTGCACCTTTTCTGTGAATGTAAAATCCTTTTTCAAGAACTGCATGATTATGATTTTTATTTACCCATAATTCTGTTTTTAGTTTTTCTTTTAAAATCCCTTCCAAAATTCCAATTACTTTATAACTCATTTCCAATCTGTTTAGCAAAGCATATTCAAGTCCGAAGTCCAGTATATTCAAATATTCTTTTCCAAGCTGTGACTTTATATCCAAAGGAAAAGTCCTTTCATAATCTGTTTCACTCTTTGAAGCGCTTATCATATATTTTTTTGCTACCTTATGTCCGATTCCTCTACTTCCGGAATGAATTATTAACCATATTTCCTTTTTATAAAATCCCAATTCTATAAAGTGATTTCCTCCTCCAAGAGATCCGAGATGTTTGAGAGAAGTATCTTTTAACAATCTTAGAATATTTTTATCATAAACCCCCTTTTCAAATTTTTCTAACAATTTCTTAAAATTTTCTATTGTCGTTTTAGTTATATTTTTCTCTTTGTTGGTGTTTCCGACCCCCATTGGAATTTCTTTAACAACTTTGTTGTAAATTTCATCTACATTATTTTTCACTTTATCAAATATGCCCTTTCCTTTGATTCTTACAGCAATCATTCCACACCCTATATCAAATCCGACCCAAGATGGAACAATATACCCTTTTGTTGCAAGAACCGCACCTATTGGAGCAACATATCCTTTATGGGAATCAGGCATTAAAGCTGCAGAAGTCACGAAAGCCTGAGAATAACATTCTTTAAATTGTCTCAAAGTTTCCTCGTCTGCATCTAAAGAATAATCAAAAACTTTTTTTTCCATATTGTAAGATTAATTACAAAATTTATAAAATGTTTGGTTATATAATGGATTCCATAATAAAAAATTTATAGGGAAGCTTTTAGTAAGGATTAAGTGAAAAAACAAGAGCAAAACCTTTAAATATTACTACACTATAGTTACAATATGGGAAAAATAATAAAAGACCTTGCAAGCTTGCTGAGGAAAACAGCAATTATTTCAAGCATGGCAATTCCTTTGGTTTTTGCCAGTTGTGAAGAGGAAAACTATCCTCCTGTGGCGAAATTAGAAGTTAATCCAACTTATGGGGATGTGCCTCTGGAAGTGAGAATGAAATCAAAAAGTTATGATTTGAATAATAACATAACAACATACAAATTACATATAAATAACGAAGTGACAAATAAAAACACCCCCACAGATATTACAAAAACTTTTGATGCTCCCGGGACTTATAAAGTGTATGAAGAAGTTATTGACTCTAAAGGCTTAAGTGACAAATCAGATATTGTATCAGTTGAAGTTTATGGGAAGCCGTTTCTTGAGCAGTCTGTAAGTTTATTTGAAGATGTAAAAATAAAATATACTGCTACTCTTTCCAGAGTTGATAAAGCAGAATTAAAAGTTAATAGGGAAGGAGTGTTACTTTTAACAGAAGAAGTTAAGGACGTTAATGCATCTGGAATAGATTATTCAAAAACTTTCAGCAATGCTCTTAATGGAATAACAAAAGGGGATTATGAATTTATTCTCAAATCAGAAAATCTGGAAAAGAAAAATTCAGTTATTGTTCCAAATTATAATCCAACCAGCAATATAGCAAATATAAAAATAGACTTGGATGAAGAATCCGACATCACAACAACATTGCCGACACCATTGGATAAAAATCCTGAAGACAATCCTGTCCCTATTAAAAGCGCAAAATCCCTCGACGGAAAAACAGAATTAACACTTAATGGGTATGAACTTAAAATAAAGGCTCTTCCTAATTATATTGGGGCTTATCAGGTAGAAATAGAATATGGGGGCACAGCCGGGGGGCTTGAAAAAGCAGTTCTCCAAGGACAAATAATTGAAGACACAAGGATAGAAATTAATCCTTTTATTCAGCCAAATGATAGTACATTGAACTGGTATGGTTCAGGGGATGTAAATAATGATAATATTGTAAATGGGCAAGATTTAACAATGCTGAATGAAATAATTGCTGGAACTTATTCAAATCCAAGTGATACAAGATTAAAAGACAGGGCAGATGTTAATGGAGATGAAATTATTAATAGCCAAGATAGACAACTTCTTGAAAATAAATTGAATGGCTCTCTAAGTTATCTTCCTGGAGAATGGAACAAATTAAAAACACGTGAAGAAAGAGAAGACTGGCTTGAAAAAATGCTTGCAATAGATTTAGTAAGTGAAATATCTCCTTTTCCTGGGTGGGCTTGTCTCCAATATAGTGATCAAACATATATTAACTTTCATGGTTTTAGAAATCCAAAAGAGATTTTAGGTCTTCTTCAAGATTATCCTTATTATGATCTTTCAAACAATGGGAGATTTAATATACCTTTGTACGAAGCAATTACATCAGATTATGATTCAGAATGGAATTTAATTGGAGGACATGCAATGAATACAATTATATTAGGAGATTGTGCATTGGATTGGAATAGTTTATGCAATATTGAACCCCAGTTTGACCAAATAAATATTCAACCAGGAGAAGCTTATTTGATTGGTATAAATTCTAAATTTTATATTGGGGGCTCCTCTACTACAAGAATAGATTATATTTATTATAATATTA